>Ga0184625_10000310_pt1 | contig 17388 bp, 19 predicted proteins | sample PLM3_30_b1_FD_133151 | JGI IMG/M metagenome (GOLD analysis project Ga0184625, IMG submission 133151) | Groundwater sediment microbial communities from an aquifer in East River, Colorado, USA - PLM3_30_b1 | ecosystem: Environmental > Terrestrial > Soil > Riparian zone | place: USA: East River... | reverse complement strand
GCAAGGCAACCGAAGGCTGGATGTTCGCGTCCGTGGCGCCTAGAGAGGTGCTGGCACGTCTGCGCCGCGGCGTTGCGAAGCCGCAGGTCAAGCTCTTGATCGGAGTTTCTGACCCCTACAGGCAGGAGTCGAAAGCCGCGGAGATGATTTCGAGCACGAGGCGCATTTCGAGCAAGCGACCGACGAGAACGTCGGCCGCGACGTCGCCGCAGGCGTCGCCCACATCCGATCGCCCGAGGGTGGTGGGGCCCCCGCCGTGTTCACGGTTGGCTTCTGTTTCGGCGGCAGGATCTCCTTCAACCAGGCGGCGAGCGCACAGGGTCTCGCAGGAGTCGTTGGCTTCTACGGCCGGGTCGCGGAGGAGAAGCCCGGCGACCTCTCCGCGCCCATTGTGCAGACAGCAGGCTACGCGTGCCCAGTCCTGGGCCTGTTCGGAGGCGCGGACCCGAATGTCGTCCCCGCCGACATCGAGGCCTTTCGCCGGGCTCTCGATGCAGCCGGCGTCCAGAACGAGCTCGTCACCTACGAGAGCGCGCCGCTCATTCTTCGATCGCAGGTTCGCCGCACACGAGCACGCGTGCCAAGACGCCTGGGCCCGGGTGCTCGGCTTCATCGAGGCCCACCTTTGAGGAAGGGCCGACCGAACTCGGGTAGGGGTGAAAGCGGCCCCGTGATCGATGTAGGTGCTGCAGTGTCTCGCCCTCGAGAAGGGCGCCCAGCTTCAGGAGCGACCAGCTCCGGCGTGATGATCGAGCAGTGGAACAGGAAGGTATCGAGGCGCCCGTCGACCTGGACCACCGGCCAGTCATTCGGCCTCGGCGCCGCCAGGCCGAGCAACGAGCCGGGCTCCGGATTCAGTGCCGCCGCAGCCTGGGAAGGACCCTGCCCGTGCGAGCGAGATACGCGTCGGCCTCGGCGCCGTAGCGGCGGCGGAGATCCGCCTCCTCCTCGCGCATCCAGGCCGACAGCGGCTTCGGCTCCCACTGCATCGTGTAAGCGACGTAGATCGGGAGCGCGAGGATGTTCACGCTCAGCAGGAACGACCCGAGCGGGAGCAGGTAGCAGTGGATATAGAACGGATGGCGCACGTACCTGTGCAGGCCAGTCGTCATCAGCTTCCGTTCGGGGACCGCCAGACGGTAGACGTTTACGGCGAGCTTCCGTCCCAGGCCGATGAGGAGGGTGAGTCCCGCGACCACGACCACGATGCCTGCGATCTGAAGGACGAGCTCCGGTCCAACAAAGAGCGAGAGCTCCGGTGCGTAGATGATCCCGATCCGGTACACGAGACCGTCGATCGCGAACAGCAGCGGGATCCCGACGAGCACCGTCATCATCACAAGTCGCCAAGCGCGGATCCAAGGGGACACGGACTGGGCCTCCGCGGCCTCGCGCTCGAGCTCACGGCGCCGGGCTTCGCTCACGCCCGTCCTTTCCCAGTGCAGGGTCGTCGCCCAGAACAACCCCACCAGCAGCCAGGCGCCGCCGAACAGTGCGCCAACGGCCCCGACGGGGAGGCGTGATGGCATCTCCATACGAGTACGCCCGGAATATACCGTCCCGTGTGGCTCCGTGCGACGAGTGGCGAGCGACGGTCTCCGCCCGGATCAGCTCGCGGCACTCCCCGACCTGTTGGATGCGAACGGTTCCTTCAGTCGTGGTCATCGATTGGCGCGGACGGACCATGTTCTGCCTCCGTTCACTCTTTGCCGCCCGACGAGTACGAGCGAGGGCCGGACGGGAGCCTGATATCGGCGTCGCATCCCCTTCACCTCCCGGCCAGGGCGGCCGTCAACCCGTCGACGTGGGACATTCGATCCTGGTCGCTGCCTTCCAATCCTCGACCGCAGCGTGCCCTACCGCGATCTCGGCGCCGACTGGTTCCTCCGTCGCCACGATCCCGAGCGCCACGCACACCGGCTCGCCCACCAGATCGAGGCCCTGGCTTTCAACGTCACAATCACTCCGTCGGAGACCGCCTAAGCGTCACTTTGCGAGACTTCTTCAGATGCCGGACGTGGCCGGCCACTGTTCCCCACCCAGTCCCCCTGCGTTTGCCGGGACTCCCCGTTTTCTCGCCCCTCGACGAAATCGGCCTCGCCTTCGCTTCAGGCACGAGAAGGGACTCGATAGGGAGTTAATGGGGACTCGGACGCCTCAGGATCGGCTCGACAACAGCAGACGTCTCGGCGATCCACTGGTTCGCCGCGAGCAGGCTCGCAAGGCGAGGGCAGTCTCGCCACGCGGCATTCGGCTCGGGCTGACGAGCGGAGACCCGCGGCAGCACCGGCGCCGACCGTCCCAGGCGCGGAACCGGACGGGCGAACCGACGGCCCCGAACCCGGGCACCTCATGGCGAGGAGCGCTCGGAGAAGACGGGAGACCGGGCGAGCGCTCGGACGGCGAGCGATCGGGACCGGAGCACCCGGTGATTGCCGTGGACGACCGCGAGTGAATGCCCGCGTCGGATGCCGAAGGCGAGCTCGGCCGGCGCGCTGAAGGAAGCATGCGGGCGGGGAGATCGGATCTCACCCCTAGAGGACGATGGACCCTTCGTATGTGGCTGGACCCGCCCCGATGAGCGAGAACCTGAGCGAGCCCTTTGCTTCTTCCAATCCGCCCGTGCCCCCTGTGAAGTGCTGCTCGCCGTTGATGAAGACGACCGCAAACGTCGCGAGGTCGATCCTGCCGGAACCGTGGTACGTCCACTCGAGGGTCCCGCAGCTCACACCGACGCACCCGTCGAAGGTCTCGGCGCCACTCACCTGGACCGCGCCGGAGACAAGGTTGAGGGAAACGGCCTCATCGAACACGCCCGATCCGGAGATACCGCCGGCCCACGCATCTATGAGCCCCTCGCAATGGAGGCTGAGCATCTGTCCCCTCAGCACGAAGTCGCCGCAAGTCCCAGGGGACACCTCCGTGATCGTGCCGGAGACGCGCACCGTAGCGGCGTTCGCCACTCCCGTCGCCGCGAGCACAAGCACAGCAACGATCGACACCAAGTGAGACACCCGTCCGATCCTCATGGTCGTCACCTCTCAGTCCCCGTAGTGCTCTCCCGTGTCATTACGCCCCTCTTGCCTCCGCTTCCATCCTCGCGTTCACAGATCCATCGCGGAGTCGGGGATCATCACCTCGTCGATGACGTGGATGACCCCGTTCTCTGCAGCGATGTCAGCCTCGATCACGGTGGCCTCGTCCACCTTGAGGAGGCCGCCCACGATGGTGAGTTGGATCGGCCCTCCCGCGAGAACTTCGATCTCGCCATCGCCCGGCTGAACCTTCGACATCAGTTCATCCAGCGAGTAGCTCGTTGCGATGACGTGGTGGTCAAACACGAGTTGAAGGTCGCTCACGTTGTCGTCGTCCAAGAGCGCATCGAGGGTCCCAGGTGGGAGCGTTGCGAACGCATCATCTGTCGGTGCGAAGATCGTGATGTCGAGATCCAAGCTGATGAGTGAGTTGAGCGCGACGGGGGGCATGTCGTTCTCGATGATCCGCATCAGCGTGTCGAGCCGATCGTCGGCCGCCATGATCTCGGCGATGCTTCCGTCTGGATACGTCGTCGCCCCCCCGGCGTCGCCACCGCAAGCGGCCAGGACGGCCGACAACAAGAGGCACGCGATGAGGCCAGCTCGTGTGCACCGGGTTCGGGTCACGGACATGATGCTCGCCTCCTTCGGCTCCGGGGCTCGAGCCCTCGACGGCTTCCTTCCTTCCAGGCTCAACGTAGGCTCGCTTTCGCGCCGGGCGCATCGGGGAACGCACCCGTTTCAGGTTCAGGGCTATCCCCGATGTCGGCTGTGTGCTTCGATGACAGCATCCCGACATGGCCGCGACCGTCCTCCTCGTGGACGACCACGCCGGCTTCCGCGCGCAGGCCCGGGTGCTCCTCACAACGGCCGGCTTGGATGTCGTCGCCGAAGCGAAGGACGCGGCGGGAGCCCTCACCGCAGCCAGGGCGTTTCGCCCAAGGGTCATCCTGTTGGACATCCAACTGCCCGATGGGAGCGGGTTCGAGGTCGCTCAGGCCATCTTGGAGGGGGACGATCCCCCGGTCGTCATCCTGATCTCGAGCCGCGAAGCGTCCGACTACGGGACACGCATCGGCAGGTCGGGGGGCCCTCGGGTTCATCTCCAAGGCCGAGCTGTCGCGGCCGCCATCAGAGCCCTCCTCTCGGAGGTCCGATGAGCGGCAGACGGCAAGCCGTGCTGTGGGTCCTGGCGGTCGCGATCGCGGTCGTGGGCGACGCGGGATTCATCATCAGTGGCTTCGCGCCGTTCGGCGAGAACATGGCCCTCGAGGTCTCGCTCGACGTCGCGGTCGGCTTCGGAACGATGTCGGCCGGGATCCTCACGTGGTCTCGGCGTCCAGGGAACCGCATCGGCCCGATGCTGTTCGCCGCGGGCGCCGCATGGAGCCTGGCGGGCGTGTACGCCTTCGGGCTCTTCTCATTCCTCTACGGCGCCCCCGGTGACGTTGACGCGTGGCGTGATGCCTTGGTCGTCATCGGCAGCGTCCTCGTGCCGGTGCATTACGCAATCCTGGTGCATCTGTTGCTCGCCTACCCGGAGGGTCGGCTCCACTCGCGGCCCGAGCGGGTCCTAGTCGTTGGGCTGTACGGACTCATCGGCTTCCGCGCCATCGTCATCATGATCGACCCGCTCACCAACGCCGTGCGGTTCCTCGGCGGTCAGCCTCCTCTCTCGTTCATGAGCAGGGCAGCGTTCTACTACTTCAGTGCGGTCGCGCTGACCACGTTCCTCATCCTGACGAGACGATGGCTGAGGTCGACTCCCACGGCTCGGAGGATCCTCACCCCGGTCCTCGGCGCCGCCTTGCTTCTCGCGGCTGTGGAGATGGTTTCGGCAGGGGTGAACCTCTCGGAGACGACGGGCCTTCCGTGGGCAAGCTTGGGCCTCGCCACGAGCCCACTCGGCCCGGGGGTGCTCTTCTACTCCGGGATCGTCGCAAAGCTGGCCGTTCCCATCGCCTTCCTCTTCGGGCTGTTCCGGAGCACGATCGAGCGCTCGGGGGTGGGCGATCTGGTCATCGAGCTTGGCTCCCAGCGGGGCGTCGGCCTGCGCGACGCGCTGGCCCGCACGTTGCACGATCCCTCGGTCGAGATCGCCTACCGGCTCCCGTTGAGGAACGAGTTCGTCGATGTGGCAGGACGACCCGTTTCGCTGCCTCCCGAGGGATCCGCACGCGCCGTCACGATGGTGGAGCGCGAGGGCGAGCTCTTGCCGCGATCATCCACGACCGGTCGTTGCTCGCCGAGCCGGCGCTCATTGAGGCGGCCGCCGCGGCCGCCCGCCTGGCCATCGACAACGAGCGCCTGCAGGCCGAGGTCCGAGCGAGGCTCGAGGAGGTCGAGGCCTCACGGGCTCGCATCGTTGAGGCAGGCGATGCCGAGCGTCGCCGCGTGGAGCGGAACCTGCACGACGGCGCTCAACAGCGGCTGGTGACGCTGTCGCTCGCCCTGGGCCTGCTCAGCGAGCGCCTCGACGGCCGTGCCGAACCCGAGCTCGCCTCCCAGATGGACGCGATCTCGGCCGAGCTCCGAAACGCGCTGGAAGAGCTCCGCGAGCTCGCTCGCGGGATCCATCCGGCGATCCTCACCGAGGAGGGGATCGCCGCCGCGCTGGGGTCACTCGCCGAGCGATCCCCCGTGCCGGTTTCGCTGGAGGACGCGTCGGTCGGCCGCCTGCCTGAGGCCGTCGAGGCGACGGTCTACTTCATGGTCGCAGAGGCCCTCACCAACGTGGCCAAGTACGCTCATGCCTCGCGGGCGTCGATCCGCCTCGCACGCGAAGGGAGCCGACTCCAGGTCGAGGTGGCCGACGATGGAGTGGGCGGGGCGGACGTCGCGGCCGGCTCCGGGCTCCGTGGGATGGACGACCGGGTCGCCGCCCTCGGCGGCGAGCTTCGCGTGGAAAGCCGTCCGGGGGAAGGAACCCGAGTCCGAGTCGAGGTCCCCTGCGATGGACGATGAACGCGGCCTGGTCAAGACGTTCTTGATCGCCGACGTCCGGGGCTTCACCAGGTTCACCCATCAGCACGGTGATGAAGCCGCCGCAGAGCTCGTTGCTCGCTTCTCCGAGATCGTGCGAAGCGTCGTGGAGGAAGGCCACGGCGTCGTCGTCGAGTTCCGCGGGGATGAAGCCCTCGCCGCGTTCGACTCGCCGCGACGCGCGATCAAGGCCGCCGTCGACCTCCAGGCTCGCTTCGAGACAGAGACGTTCGCCGAGCCCAGCGGCGTGACATTGCCCGTGGGCATCGGGCTGGACGTCGGCGAAGCTGTGCCCGTCGAAGACGGGTACCGAGGGAACGCGCTCAACCTCGCGGCTCGCCTCTGCGGTCTTGCGGGTCCGGGCGAGGTCTTGGCGAGCGCCGAGGTCGTGCACCTCGCGGGCCGGATGGAGGGCGTGTCCTACGAAGAGAAGGGTTCGATGCGATTCAAGAACGTAGACGATCCGTTGCGGGTGATCAGGATCGTTCCTCAGGGCGGGGACCCTGCGGAGCGATTCGTGTCTCTCGGCGAGCCCTTCGGGACGGAACAGGAGAGAGAGAGGATCCGAGTGCTTCTGGCCGACGACTCCGTGTTGTTCCGTGAGGGGATCGCAAGACTTATCGCCGATGCCGGGTTCGAGATGGTTGAGCAAGCAGCGGATGCTCAAGAGCTGATGGAGAAGGTACGCAAGGTCGAACCGGACATCGTCATCACCGATATCAGGATGCCGCCGACCAACACGACCGAGGGGCTCGATGCGGCGCGCGAGATACGCGAGGAACTGCCGGCGGTGGGCGTTCTCGTGCTTTCCCAGTACGTCGAGACCCGGCATGCCTTGAAGCTGTTGGAGGGCGCGCCCGACAGGATCGGCTACCTCCTCAAGGACCGGGTCTCCGACGTCTCGGAGTTCGCCGACGCCGTACGCCGGGTGGCGAGGGGAGGCTCGGTCATCGACCCAGAAGTGGTCGCAGCGTTGCTCGGCCGCGCTCGTGAGCGCAGCCCGATCGAGGAGCTCACGGAGAGAGAGCGCGAGATTCTGGCCCTGATGGCGGAGGGTCGGTCGAACCAGGCGATCGCCGAGCGCCTTTACCTCTCGCCGAAGACCGTCGAAGCACACGTGGCGCACATCTTCACCAAGCTCAGCTTGGTTCCCGCTGCCGACGACCACCGCCGCGTGATGGCCGTGGTGATGTTCCTGCGCGACGAGTAGGCGGAGGGGTGCTTGCGGCCGATACAGAACGACGTGGGCTGCGCCACGCGCCGGGCTCCGCCGCTCGTATCAACGCAAGCGGATGATCATGGCGCCGTGTGCGATAGAAATGGCAACGCCAGCGCGGGCGTTGTCCCCGTCTCGTCCCCGTGATGGAACGAGAAGCGATGCGACATGACGGGATGTGTAGCGACGCAAATGCGCAGCTCAGACGGCATCCAGCTTTCTGACCTGCACCTTTCGACCGGACTTTTAATCCGCAGGTTTGGGGTTCGAATCCCCGGGGGCCCACCAACAAGTGTCGTGTTCTGGGTGATGCTGGACGCTCCGGGGTCACCTGATGCTTGACACGGATTCACCTGATGCTTGACACGGACTCCGGCTGATCCTTGACACACTCCCGAGCATGCTAGTGGAGCTGAGCGTCGTGGAGCAGAGGTATCAGGCGTTGGAGAGTATGTCTGCCTGGTAGGTCCTGAGCGGGTCTGGAACTCTGGCATCCTCGCGGTTTGACCTGGTCACCGCACGAAGTCTGCGATGGCCGCGGCGGCTTGCGCAGGCTGCCCGAGCCAAGGCGCGTGCCCGCCGGCCAGCACCTCCAGTCGCGCACGCGGGATCAGCTCCGTCACTTCCTCGGCGACCGAAACGCTGCCGAGCGGCTCCCGCTCGCCCCAAACCACCAGCGTGGGCATGGCCACCTGGCGCAGCTCATCGGCTCGTACGCGTGACTGACGCCGGAACCCGGACGGCGACAGCAAAGCGTACGGCGAAACGAGGACGCGTGCCTCTGCCTGTCGACCGACACGGCGAGCGAGTCTCGGCCGGCGGCCACCAAGAGGTCGATCAGATCCGGGTGACCGGGGAGGGTCGCCCCTTCACCCATGAAGCTCGCGAACCGCAGCACCGACTTCGGGCTGGCTGGTACAGCCGCGAGAGCAGTTCTCCCAGTCCGGGCGTGGCCATCAGCCGGTATGGCAGCGGGCAGCGGGTCCTCGGGAACGCGGGCGGACCGATCAGCACGAGCCGCCTGACCCGGTCCGGGTGAGCCAGCGCGTACCACAACGACCACACTCCTCCCGCGGAGTGGCCAAGCAGCGCAGCGGAGTCCAACTCAAGGGCGTCGAGTAGGTGGTCCAGCCAAGCGACCGCGGTCTCGCGGTAGCGATGTCGTGGGAGATCTATCGGGCCGCTCAGCCCCTGCCCCGGTCTGTCGGGGGCAAACGCCCGGACCACGTCGAGCTCGCGCAGCAAGGGAAGAAAGAATCCCGCTGGGCTCCCGGTGCCATGCACGAGCACTACAGGCGCCCCAGCACCTATCTCCAGGAGGTGGACCGGACCGCCGGCGCCGGTCTCGAGATAGCGGCTTCGTACCAAGGATCCGGCCAGCACGCCTCCGTACACCTGCCGGACCTCGACGGAATGGGCTGCGCGCAACTGCTGCCGCTTACTCATCGGTGCCTCCTCTGGACTGCGAACCAGCTGGTGAGCACGCAAGGATCGCGCCTCGGCTCCCATACCCAGCCATCACATCTCGATCAGCCAGCAGGCGTGATCCGGAGGGAGTCCTCCGCCTCGAGGTGATAGTTCGCACCAGCCGACTGAAGTCAGCTTCCACGGTCCGCCTCCCCACACACAACGTGTCCACTAGCTGAGGATCACGGGCTGCCGCCCTACGCTATCGTTGACGAGGACCTCCCCGAACTGGTCGTCGGACTCGTCCGTGTCGAGAATGCCGGGAGCGTCCTGAGTCCATAGCTGGTTCCCGAGGTCGGTTAGCCCGGTATCGGCGCCGTATAGGACATTCAACGCCCCAGCGTTTCCAACCGGAGTGTCCTCAGAGCTGACACCAACGGCGAGGTCGGCATGAGGCCCGTTCCCGAAGTCCGCGGCTGACAGGGCGAAACCGAAAAGGTCATCCCGCTCCGCATCATTCAACACCGTGAGCGTGTCCTGGCTCCAGAACTGCGTTCCGATGTCGGTAAGACCGTTCGCCGATCCATCGATCACGTTCACACCACCGGCCGCGACAATGGGATCCTGCAGCTCCTGGAGCGTCTCGAACGGCGCGCCAACAGCCAGGTCACCGTGGGCACTCCCTCCGAAGTCACCGATTGCAAGTGACCAACCGAAGTCGTCTCCCGCCTCCGAGACGGCGCCGAGATCGTCTTGGGTCCAGAACTGCGAGCTCATCATGTCGAGACCGGTCGACGAGCCATCGATCACATCGACGGCTCCTGCGTTGGCTTCCGATCCCACGTCCTCCGATGGGGCACCCACGGCCAGCTCGGCGAACCCGTCCCCATCGAGATCTCCCCCCGCGAGTGACCATCCGAAGAGGTCGCCGGGTTCGGAGGAATCGGCGTCAACCGTGGAGTCCTGCGTGATCGTCCGGTGGCCGTCCACCAGCAGCCCACGTGTTCGAGCGCCGTAGAAGACGTCGATAGCCCCAGAGGCCGTTCCCTCGTACGGGACACCCACGGCAAGGTCGTCCTGCCCGTCCATCCCGAAATCCGCGGCCGCGAGAGACGATCCGAAGGAGTCACCACTTTCGGCCGGTTCATCTCCGACGTGGGAGCAGCCGCTCGTGCACTGATGGAGGAACTGACCCGATGCGGCGGTCAGCCCTCCGGCGCTGAACAGGGTGGGAGATTCGCAGAGGACATCGACCGCGCCCGCATCCGAAGCCCCAAAGAAGGAGCCAAGATCCTCGAACGGAACGCCGATGGCAAGGTCGTCGGCATCGCGACCCTTCGCCGTTCGGCCGAAGTCGCCGGCGGCCAGCGCGGATCCGAACCGGTCTCCAGCCTCGAGGTCGCCCCCGACGACACCCGCACCCAAGGCCGTCCCCTGGTGGAAGAGCTGCTGGCCTACGGCCGTGAGGCCGAGCTGCCTGAGCCGTAGAGGACGTTCACAGCCCCAGCGTCGTGGACGGTCGATGGGATTGGGATCGAGAACTCGATGTCCTCGAGTGGGGCTCCGATCGCGAGGTCTGAGAAGCCGTCGCCGTTGAAGTCGCCGCTCGTCAGGGACCATCCGAAGAAGTCGCCCGCTTCGCTCTTGCCGGTCGCGGAGTCCTGCGTCCAGAACTGGTTCTCAGCTGCGGTGAGCCCGGACAGCGAGCCGTAGATCACGCTCACGGCTCCCGCGTCCGGGATCGAACCAACGTCCTCGTGCGCCAGACCGATCGCAAGGTCACCGATCCCGTCGCCGTTGAAGTCTGCGCGAATCGAACTCTCCTGGGCGCTGGCCGTCCACGTCGGGATCAACATCGAGGCGATGAGGGCTCCAGCCGCCACGGCGGCCCGAGCTCTACTGATCGATTGAACCGAGTTGGTGATCCCCATCTCAGACACCTCCCGCTTTCTCAAGACGTCGCCACACGCGCTAGCTTCAGGTCCCCATTCGCGAAATCGAAGTAGCTGACTACGGGGACTCCATCCAACCCGATGGTGATGGAAGTGTCCCCGCCTACGAACCCTGTGGCGTCCACCCTCATGAGCGAGTTCCCCGCGGTGCATGCCATGTTCCCGCAATGGGCCAGCTTGAGGTCGCCGTTCGTGCCGTCCAAGTAGCTGATCACGGGCAGTCCGTCGAGTCCTATGGCGATCGACGTGTACAAGCCAACCTCTCCCAAGGCGTCCACCGTGGTGAGTGAGTTCCCAGCGGTGCAAGAGAAGTCTCCGCAATGGGCGACTCTGAGGTCGCCGTTCGTGCGGTCGAAGTAACTGATCACGGGTAGTCCATCGCTACCGATTGCGATTGATGTGTAGTCACGTAGTCCACCGGCATCCACGGTGGTCGGCGGATCGACTGAAGCGCACCGCGCATTCGCGCAATGCGCGACCTTGAGGAGGAAGTCGGTAAGTCTTGTGTAGCTGATGACCGGAAGATCATCCTCCCCGATGGCGATGGAAGTGGCTGCGCCCACAAACCCGTCTGCGTCCACGGTCGTCGGTGGATCGAACGCCGAGCAAGCTTCATTGCTGCAGTGGGCGACCTTGAGGTGAACGTTCGAGAAGTCGAAGTAACTGATCACCGGTAGGTGGTCGGTCCCTATCGCGATCGACGTGAATCTGCCAACGTCCCCAGCCGTATCCACGGAGGTCAGCGAAACGCCAGCAGGGCATGACGCATTCCCACAGTGAGCCACCCTCAAGTCATCGTTGGTCTCATCGAGGTAGCTGATGACCGGAAGGCCGTCGGCGCCCAGGGCGAGAGACGTGTACTCGCCCACGATCCCAGGACCGTCGACGATGGACAGGGAAGCAGCAGAACACGACAGGTTCGCGCAATCCGCAAACTTGAGGTCGAAGTTGGTGAGGTCCTCATAGCTGACGATCGGATCTCCATCGGCCCCGATGTCGATGGAGGTGAATTGGCCCACGGTCCCTCTCGAGTCCACCGTAACGATGGAGAGCGCTCTGGCTTCGCAGTCGATCGTTGTCTCAGCCGCGACGCACGTGTCAGACTCGGGACCACCATCGGCCGTGTCTGTGCCTTGCCCGCCGTCGATGAAGTCCTCACCTTCATTGCCCGCCAGGTTGTCGTGTCCGCCTCGTCCTTCGATGTGGTCGTCGCCCGCTCGGCCAGTGACCGTGTCAGGGCCGTCGCTCCCAAACAACTGGTCCGCACCGACCGTCCCTCCGGCCGACTCGATGCTGAGCAGCTGGTCCTCCCCCTGACCGGTCACGGTCCCGGCCGCCAGGTCCACCGTTACCGGGTCAGGGAGGAAGTTGTTCTCGATGCCGTCGAACCCACCCGCCCCGTCGATGATGTCGTCACCGAGCATGGCGATGAAGCTGTTACTTCCGGCGTTGCCGGTCAGCGTGTCGTCGAGGTTCGAGCCGACGAGGTGCTGGATGCCGAACAAGGTGTCGGTCCCGTGCCCGATCGCGATGCCGGTTGAGAGATTGACGTCGACACCACTCGGCGAGTCGAAATACTGGGCCTGATCCGCGAAGCCGTCCCCTCCGCGGAGCTGATCGTCGCCCGGTCCTCCGATGAACGCATCGATGCCCGCCTCCCCAAAGAGCCGGTCCTCGCCCGGTCCCCCGAAGAGCACGTCGTTCTCGGCTCCTGAGGTCAGCCGGTCGTTGCCAGAACCTCCATCCAGGCGATCCACTCCACCGACCGCGGTCAGCCGGTCGTTGCCTTCACCGCCACAGATCCGGTCGTTTCCGCCGTTGCCCTCCACACGGTCGTTGCCGGCGTCGGCGTTGATGACGTCGTCTCCGACTGTTCCGGAGATCGAATCGTTGCCTAACGTGCCGTCGATCGTCGTCGGAACGCCCTGGCATGTCAGATGACCCGCGGAAGCTGGAGGGGCCAGCATCAGCGCGACGAGCAGAACCAGCGCAGCGATCAGGCGCGAACTCCGACCCTGCCACGTGGCCAACACGGCCCGCCGAGCCGTTTCATGCCAGCGCTTCTTTCCCTCTTGACCTCGATGCTTCTCGCCCAGACCGCCGTCACCAGCGCCGCGGATGTTCATATTTCGCATGACGTACCCCTTCCTCAAGACCGCCATGGCGCTCACCGCGTGTCCCGTCCGGATTTCGACCACCTAGTCGAAGATCGCGGGTTGTCGCCCTCGCTGCTGCTGGTCATGTGGCCTCCACGTAGAAGAGTCCGGTAGATGTGAGCCAAACGACGTGGATGCGACCCGCCGCGTCGACGGCCAAGACCGCGTCTTCTGCCGCAGCACCAGCCGAGCCCTGGACGGGCGCTGGGTCGGTCCACGTCCAATCTTCGTTCTGCTTAACGACGTACACGCCGTCCTCGGCGGTACGGGAGATCAGGCCCCGGCCCTCCGAATCCACGGCCAGTCGGGTCTGACCCAGGCCGGCTAGTCCGACGTGCGTGACCTCGCCCCAGCCGTCCTCTGGGGTCCACCGGCGGTATGCCCCGTCCGAGCTGATCCACTGGACGTTGCCTTGCCCGTCGGCCACCAGTTCTTGGTCGAAGCCGGCGTCGCCGGACTCACTGAGGACCACCGGATCGGCCCACGTCGTGCCGCCGTCGCTCGAGTAGCGAGAGACCAACCCACCTGGCTCGCCCGTCTGGTTGGCGAATTGGAGCCAGGCCGCGTGGTAGCCGCCCGCCGCGTCAACGGCGAAGGCGGGGTACCCGGCCGTCACGCCGGCGAGCGTGAGTGGAGTCCCCGACAGGGCGACGAGGTTCGGCGGAACCGCGTACAGAGCCGCCGGCGTTCCCGCCGGCGTGAACGCGGGAGCGTACGAAGCGGTGAGGCCTCGCGGGTCGATCGCCTTCTCGGCGGTGGACCACTGCCCGTCGGCCCAGCATCGCATGTACAGCGCGGCTTCCGGGGCGGTCGCCTTCCAGAAGGCACACACCTGCCCGTTGGGCCTTGTAAGCAGTTCGGAGCTGTACTGGTAGCCCTCACTGAGCTTCTCGGGTGTGGACCACTCCTTGCCCGGTTCGAGGTGCCGTGCCATCACGTCAGCCCTATCGGTCGATCCTTGAACCCAAACCACATGGATGGTTCCGGCGACGTCGATGGCGATGTCTGGAGAGGAGATGGGCTCGGAAGAATTCGCGAGCTCGAACGCTCGCACGTCCGCACCACCGCTCGGTCGGTCCGCGGTCTGCGCTTTCTCCGCGGAACACCCTGCCAGTAGCAGCAACACGGCCGAGCACCACCCAGCGATCGCCCAACGGGCTCGGCCATCACCAGATCGAAGCCTCATCAACACTCGCTGTCCACAGACGTGGATGCATCGGACGGGGAGGCGCCGCGGAAACCAGCCGAGGTTGCCGATCCCGCGGGATTGAGCGGTCTGGACCACGTACCACGACGTGTCACGACCGCGGAGTCGGCAGGGCGGGCCGGCGTACAGTTCGCCGACCAGGTGCCGGACGGCCCACGTCGCCCATCGCGATACCGCCTCGGCAACGACGCCCGACGAGCAACGCGACGAGGGCGCCCTGGCGGCTCTCCTCATCAGGTCCCCGTCAGAGCGGTTTCCGCGCACTGTCCGTCACGACCTCTCGTAGCTCGAGACGAGCTCGGGGAGCGACATCTCGGGTGGATCGTTCAGGTCGACCCTGGTCGCCTCGGCCAGACGCTCCTTGAACCACAGGTCGAACTCGTCGCGCGACTCGGAGAACATCGACAACGCCTTGTTGAAGTCCTCGCTCTCCATGTAGGCGACGAACTGATCGCCGGTCGAGGTCGAGGCGATGTACCACACTTGTTTCGTGATCCCGATCCCGAACCGTGACACGCCCATGTCATGCCTCTTTCGTCGATGCCCCGATGTCGGAGTTGCCCTCGAGGAACGGGGTCTCATCGACCTCGTCTTCGTGCGGGCCGTCGTACGAAAGGATGAAGAGCCCGTTTCGGACGTCGACGACGTAGACGAGCCCGTGCTCGATGATCGGGTAGCTCCACATGACGACCTTGTCCGGCCCCGACGAAAGGAGCGGGTCTTCCGTCGCGACTGCGGCTAACGGCTCGGGAACGAACCGGGCGACCTCGGCAGGATGGTCAGGGTCCTCCGTCGAGATCACCACTAGGCCCGCGGAGTACCAGGAGACGAGGGCGAGGTTCGCCGTCAGCGTCGGGTTGTGAGACGAGAGGCTTGACGAGGCGTTTCGTTCGTCGTCGACCTCGTCGCAGTAGTCCGCCTCGTTGAAGGGGCGAACGCGGAATTCCGACACGACGGTAGGCACGACGGGATCGGAGACATCGATCAGCCGAACCCATCCCCAGGGACAGCCGCCGCCCACCGATGCGCCGTAGACCTCGTCGGTGGTGAGCGCGAGGTCGCGACCCGGCACGGCGACAGCGCTGTGCGCACCGGGACCGGGCCATTGCGGTCGCGACGCGAGCTCGGTCAGAGTTCGGATCTGCGGATGGCGGGCGCCCTCGGCCACCTCGGACGTGTCTAAGAGCAGGAACCCCGCCGTGAGGTGGGCCAGCAACGCCGTTCGTCCGTCGGACGACACAGAGACCGAGTGCAACGTGTCGTCGGATCCGTGATCCGGGAAGGACGTCGACCAGCTGGCAATCTCGTCGAACCTTCCCTGCCTGGCCCCGGAGATGTCCGTGACGAGGAGCTGGTCCTCGCCCGGATTGGGCGTCGACAAGTACAGGAGCGCTCTCTTGGCGTCATCAGGGTCGAGCCACAGGAAGAACTCGTGGGGCAGGCGGGATGGGTGGTAGGTCGACACGAGCTCTGGCGCTCCCGCGGCCTGACCACCGACGTCGTAGAAGCGGATCGACGGATCCACTCCGCCCGGCGTGCACCCGTGGATCTCTGGATCGCACGCGAAGTTGAGGACGAGGAGGAGCCTCGCCGCCGGCCACACCCGGAGCTCCCGAGACGTCTCACCGATGTTCCCTTCGAGGGGTGGCCCGATCTCCCCGACGACCAGGGGCGCGCGGGGGTCGCGGACGTCGACCACGACGACGCCGGCGTGTCGATGCCCAGGAGAACCGTCGGTTCGGCTCCCGACGTAGGCGTGACCGTGCCAGACGGCCAGACCGGCGTTCATCCCGCGGGCGAAGAGCGGGGCGTGACCCACGAGTCGCAGCACGCCGGGGAGGTGGTCGCGCTCCGTGCCGGCTTTCGAGGAGCGTTCGCTCGACGTGCACGAACTCGTGAGCGCGACCCAGGCGACGAGCGTCACGAGCGTGAGCGTTCTGGGACACGGCCGCGCCCTCGCGTGCCGCCAGACGCTCATACGATCGCTCCCGAGATCGTCGAGATCCCGAAGCCGATCAGGCCAATCCCGCAGACGATGCTGGCGATGCGACGTGGCAGGGGCCCCGTGACCGCGTGGCCCACCCCCACGACCGCCGCGGTGAGGACGCCGCACGCGAGCTCCCCGACCAGGAACGCGGGAAGGACGGTCAGCGCCCCGGACCGGACGCCGGCGGCGCTGCCCGCGAGGGACGTCCAGAAGACGACGGCGAGGGGATTCGCGGCCGAGATGACCGCTCCCTCAAGGAAGGCTCTCCTGGGAGGCGCGACGACCGAGCTCGCCCGAGGGCCCTCGGGGGCGATCCCGGCTTCGCGGATCGACCGCCACCCCATCCACACGAGGACGCACGTGCCCACCGCCGCTAGGGGCACCCTGGCGACCCCCCTCGTCAGTCCGCAGCACCCGAGCACCCCAATGACGACGTACGGAAGATCGCCGACAAACGCTCCGAGCTGCACCGCCAGGGCAAAGCCGAACCCACCTCGGAGGCCCTGCCGGAGCGTGGCGACGTTGACGGGACCAGGAGCGGCCACGTACAGGATCCCAAGGACGGCAGCAGCAACCATGCGGGCACCGTATGGCCGCCCTGGGGTCGGGCACATCGGGCCTCACCCGCGAAAACGCCGCGCCGAATCCCCACCAGGAAAGCAGGGACAACCCTGAGGTCACCGAGCGGCAGACTTGAAACACTCGGCGTGTGGCGCGTACCGTCCTTGTTGTCGACGACCACGCGGGCTTTCGCGCCCGCGTTCGCGAGATGCTCGAGATGAGCGGCTACGACGTCGTTGGGGAGGCGGCGGACGGTGCCTCCGCCGTAACGGCCGCGCGACGTCTCCGGCCCGACGTCGTACTTCTCGATGTTCGCCTTCCCGACATGAGCGGGTTCGACGTCGCCGAGCAGATCGCCGGCGAGTCGGGCGCGGTGGTTATCACATCGAGCCACGACGCGTCGGCGTTCCGCTCACGGATGCGCTCGAGCGCCGCGCGCGGCTTCATCGCCAAACAAGACCTCTCCGGATCCGCGCTGGCCGACCTGATCGGCGGCCCCGCGTGAAGACCTGGCCACGGATCGTCCTGTGGTCCTCGGTGCCGGTCATCGGGGTGATCGGTGAGCTTGGCTACGTCCGTGCCGGGCTCGACCCACAACTCATCATCCTCGATGCGTCGGTGGGAATCGTGACGATGTCCGCCGGTCTCGTGCTCTGGTCACGTCGCCCACACAACAGGCTCGGTTTGCTCCTGTTCGCGGCGGGGGTGGCGTGGTCGCTGTCGGGCCTCAACTGGTACGGCAACAGCCTCCTCTTCGCTATCGGCGGACTGTTCATGCCCGTGCATTTCTCGATCCTCCTGCACGTGCTCCTGGCCTACCCGGATGGCCGACTGCGGTCGCGCGTCGACCGGACGCTGGTCGCGATCGTCTACGGGAACGTGGCG
>Ga0184625_10000309_pt1 | contig 17388 bp, 10 predicted proteins | sample PLM3_30_b1_FD_133151 | JGI IMG/M metagenome (GOLD analysis project Ga0184625, IMG submission 133151) | Groundwater sediment microbial communities from an aquifer in East River, Colorado, USA - PLM3_30_b1 | ecosystem: Environmental > Terrestrial > Soil > Riparian zone | place: USA: East River... | reverse complement strand
TGGGGCGGCGGCTTCGGCTGCCTGGTCGGCGGCTTCGGCTCGCTGGCGGGCAGCTACAACACCTACCGCCAGATGGCCGGGGCCGAAGACCTGCTGCGGTCGCCCCGTACGACCTGGCTGGATTGGGTGGTGCGAGGTTACCTGGTAGCCGGCGGCGCGCTGCTGGCCGTGGGAATCTGGGATACAGCCGACGGCAATCCCGGTCTCATTTCAAGCTGGCCCTGCTTTCTAATGGGCGGAATTGCAACGTTCCAGGCGACGTGTTTTCTGGTGTGGCGAATGCTCGTCCGGCCCATCATGGCCGCGGGCGGCCGCGTGGGCGCGTCCACCGATTTGCGCCCCGCCGAGCCGGGCGCGCTGCGCGGTGTGTTTCTGCCCGCCGCCGCCATCCTGGCCTTGCTGGCGCTGATGTGGGTCGATGCGGCCTATACGGAGGCCAATTACGTGGGCGGTGCATCGAGCCCGACCAGGATTGCGATCGGCCAATGGCAGGACGTCATCCTGGTGGTTGGCATCGTGTTCATTCCGCTGTGCCTGATCGGGCTGGGCGTGTGGCACGCCTGGGCGCCGCGGACAGAGCGCGCCGACGGCAAGTCGCAAGTTGCCTATCCCTTTGCCGCTCGCGGCTGGGTGTGGGGCGTCGCGGGTCTGGCGATTGCAGCGCTGGTTGTTCCCTGGTTCCGCCTGCAGGTCGTGAGCAATGCCGAGATCTTCGTGCCGGTGAAGCAGGCCTACTCTCGGAACGGCGGCCCCAATGACGGCCTGGTTTCGTTTGTGGCCAAGGCCGACGAGCTGCGCTCGATCGCCGGGATGCCCGGCAATTATCGCTACGCTCATCGCGGCATCGAGGTTCCTCCCGCGGGCGCCGCATGCATCGGGATCGCGTTCGCCGCGTTGCTCGTGTCGCTCGCGACCGGCCCAGCCCAGTGGCGCGGCATCGCGCTCGGCGTGTGTAGCGTGATTGGCTTGTTCCTGATCGTGTTCCTGCTCCACGACGCGCTCGACAACCCGCAATGGCTGACCGTCGATAGCCGTACCGAAGCCGGTCTGACGGCCTATTTGACGAAGGCCCGTGGCGAGCATCCGCACTCGGTGGCGCCCTTGCTCCCCGTCCTGCGCCAGGGGTTCACGGCGCAGCCGGCGCTGGGCATGTTCCTGGCGCTGGCCGCGGGGGGACTGGGGTTCTTCCTTGCCGTCACCGAGCTGTGCTGGGGAGCGGCCGCGGCGCCGGCGACCGCTGCCTCGGCGGCTGTCGCCAAGCCGCAGGTGGTCGATCCGGTCCGCGAGGCGCTGCGCCGCCGCGTTGCCGGGCCGGCCATCGGCCTCATAATCGCTGGCGTTATCGGCATTCTGCCCTTTCTTATCGGCCTGCTGGTCGTGCCTGCAGCCATCATTACCGAACCTCAGCTCTCCGAGCCCCAAATGTCGGTCGAGAAAACCGGAGCGATGATGCAGCACAATGCCGCCGGAGCAATTGCCTGCCTGACGTCAATTCCATGCGTCACAACGCACGGCGCCCCGGCTGCCTTGACCTTGCCGCTCTTGCTGGCACAGGAGATGCCGCCTCAGCCACGGATGGACGGGATGCCAACCTGGGCCGTCCTGCTCCCGTTCATGGCGCTGTTCTACCTCTTCAATCTCGCCCTTTCGATCACGCTCATCGTCGCCGGCTGGCGGATGCGGCAGCTCAAGAGCTACGGCCTGTCCATGGTCGGCGCGATCATCGCCATGCTGCCCTGCTCGTTCGGCTGGATCGTCGGCTTGCCGATGGGCATCTGGGCCTTCAGCGTGCTCCAACAATCCGACGTCCGCCAGGCCTTCCAAACCTAGGCCCAGGCGTCAGCTCCCTTTCGGAGGCTCGCGGACTCGCCTTTTGACAACGACTGAGGGCCAGCCGATAATGCCCCGGTTCTTGGCCAGGACTCTCGCTAGCGGACAAAACCTTCATGTTCCGTTGCTCCTTCGCTTTGCTGGTTGGGTGGATGCTCATGACGACTGCCGCACGTGCCGCCGACCCCCGCGACCGCTTCGAGGCCGGCGCGCTGGCCGACGGCGACTTCACGCTGCACTATCGGCTGCTCAAGCCGAAGCCAACCGACGCGCAGCAGAAGTACCCGTTGGTAGTCTTCCTGCACGGCGCGGGCGAGCGGGGCAGCGACAACCAAGCGCAGCTCGTGCACGGCATGGCGGACTTCGCCTCGGACGAAATCATGGCCAAGTACCCGGCGTTCGTCGTCGCGCCGCAATGTCCGCCCGCCAGGCGGTGGGTCGAGGTCGATTGGAGTGCCGACAAGCACAGCATGCCCGAGGAGCCCAGCGCGGCGCTGGCGGCCATGTTCAAGCTGATTGAGAAGCTGCGGTCGGAGCTACCGATCGACGAGCGGCGGCTCTATATCACCGGGCTGTCGATGGGCGGCTATGGCGCCTGGGATGCGGTGCAGCGCCGACCGGAGCTATTCACGGCAGCCGCGCCGGTCTGCGGCGGCGGCGATCCGGCCATTGCCGCGAGGATGAAGGACGTCCCGATCTGGGCGTTTCACGGCGACAAGGACACGACCGTCAAGCCACATCGCTCGCGGGAAATGATCGCCGCCCTGAAAGCCGCCGGGGCTCGGCCGCAATACACGGAGTATCCCGGCGTGGGCCACGACAGTTGGTCGCGGACGTATCGCGACCCGGCACTGTACGAGTGGCTGTTCGCCCAGCGCAGGGCAGGAACGGACAAGTAGCTCGGAGCTTGCCTGCCTAAGCCTTACGGGGCTTTCTTCTCCGCCGTCGAGCCCTTCCAGTCGTCGGTGCGGAACGGCGTCAGCGGCAGCAGGCTGTAGCGGGCGTTTGAATTGGGACCTTCGACCTTCTCCGAGCTATAGACGTTGCACACCGGGTTATCGGCCCAGGCGTAGCGGGCGGCGACCGGCTCGGCCACGTCCTTGCTGCTGAGGACGATCTTGTCCTTGCCTTGCAACTCGGCATCGGCCCAGACGAATTTCTGGTCGCTGCCGGCGATCGCAAAACCGGCGGGCTTGTTCGCGTCGAACGCGTAGAATCCCTCGCCGACGTGGTCGAACGTGAGCACCAGCTTATTGCCTTGTTTTTCCAAGCTCTTGTAGCGCGGACTCTGGTGGGCCAGGTCGGACAGGCCATAGTCGCGGGCCAGCGCCCAGCGGGCCAGCCGCAGGCCGACGGTTTGCTTGTTGCGGGGGTGAATGTCGCGGCCTTCGCCGACGTCGATGATCACGGCCTCTCCGGTGTTCTTGAGCTTGTCCATCGTCAGGGTCTGGGCTTCGCGCAGTTCGGCCCACGAGCTGTCTGCTGGCTGATCCTTCTGGGCCTGAAAATCGGCCAGTTGGACCCAGTAGAACGAGAAGTCGCCCTGTTGCCACTCGTCGCGCCAGCTTTGGATCATCAGCGGGAACAGATCGCGATATTGGTAGGCCCGGCCGGCGTTGGTCTCACCCTGATACCAGATCGCGCCTTTGATGCCGTAGCCGATCGTCGGCTTGAGCACGCCGTTGTAGATGTTGCCGGGGCGGGCGTTGCCGGTGAGCATGCCCGGATTGAGCGCGCCTTTGGCGCCCTTGTCCTGCGGGCGGTTGGGATCGGCCAGCGCGGTTTCGATCCCCGCCCAGTAATCCATCAGCGGCTTGTACTTTTCGTCTTTGGCCAGGATGTCGCGGCGAATCCAGGCCTCGCAGGCCGAGCCGCCCCAAGCGTCGTCGATCAGCCCGATCGGCACGTCCAGCGTCTGATGCAGTTGCCGCCCGAAGTAGTAGCCGACGGCCGAGAGAATTCCCACGGTGTTCGGCGCACAGACCTTCCAGCTACCCTCGAAGTTGTCCTGCGGTTCCTGCGTGCCAAATCGTGGCACACTGATAAAGCGAATCTTGGGAAACTTGGCGGTCTTGACTTCCAGGTCCGCGTCGTTGGATTGCTTCACCTCCCACTCCATATTCGACTGGCCCGAGCAAATCCAAACTTCGCCGACGAGCACGTCCCCGACTGCCAGCTTGTTCTTGCCCGTCAGGCTGAGCGTGTGCGGCCCGCCGACGGCGAGCGCGTCGAGCGTGACGAGCCATTTGCCCTTGTCGTCGGCTTTGGCCGTCTGCTTCTGCCCGGCGATCGTGACGATCACGTCCTCGCCCGGATCGGCCCAGCCCCAAACGCGGTTCTTCTGGCCCTGCTGCAGGACCATGTGGTCGGTGAACAAGGCCGGCAGGCGGATATCGGCGAGAGCAGTCGTGGTAAACAGCGTCAGCGCAGCGACTGCGAGCAGTTGGCGTTTCATGGTGCGAGTGGTGAATGGTGAGTGGTGTGGTTCTCGTACCCAAGCTCTGCTTGGGAACGCACGTCTGGAAGCTCCGCTTCCTTAGCCGCCGACGAAGCAGAGCTTCGCGGACTTGTGGTCCCAAGCAGAGCTTGGGACCAAGTTAACCGCGACCACTGGTCGCGGCTTTGGGTCAGTGCCCGCCGTGTCCTCCATGCCCGCCCGCAGCAGGTGCAAAGACCGCGTGGTCTTTCTTGCCGCGGGCATGGATGAAGGCGACCAGGTCGAGGATTTCCTCGCGGGTCAGCTTGTCGAGCAGGCCCTTGGGCATGATCGACGTGGCGGACTTCTTGCGGGCCATCACGTCGCTGACCTTGATTTCGGTCGCGGCGGCCTTGGCCAGCGGGCTCTCGACGACCTTGATGACCGCCGGCGTCTCTTCGACGACCAGGCCCGTCACCGTCACGCCCGACTCGAGCTGGAAAATCTGCGTCTGGAACTTCTCGTTGATCTTCGCCGACGGATCGAGCAGCTCCTTCAAGATGTCCAGCGGCTGCAGCTTGACGTCGAGCTGCACCAGATCGGGACCGAGCTGGTTGCCGGCGCCGTCCAGCTTGTGGCAGGCGATGCAGCTTGCCGCCGTAAACATCTGCTTGGCGGTCGCGAACGAACGGCCGCCTTCCAAATGGCTCACGGCATCGGCCAGATCCTCCAGCTTCCACTCCGTCCGCGGGCGGCGGTCCTTCAGCAGCTCATCTTGAATCGGCAGCTTGTTGGCCGCCAGATACGCCTCGGGGTTGGCTTCATACGCGTCGAGGTCGTTGACGACATATAGCGCCCCGTGCATCCGCCGCCAGTGGCCGGGGTACGTGCAGACATAGGGATAGACGCCGACCGCGGTCGGCGCGGTGAAGCTTAACTTCTGCGAATCCCGCGGCTGCATCAACCGGCTGCCGGCCAGCACCTTGGGCGAATTGGGGACGAACTGCCGCACGGCGAACCGCGGGTCCTGGCTGCTCGTCTCGGAGATCAGGCCCATCTCTTCGAGCGAGCCCGGCTGAGAAATCACAAAGTTGTGCGGCATCAGGTCGGTGTTTTCCAGAAGGAATTCCACCGGCTTGCCCGCTTGGACGACGAGGATTTCCTTGTCGAAGGCCATCTTCTCGAACACGGTGCCCAGGCGAATTCCGCGCACGCCCAGTTCGCGCAGCTCGGCCCGCCGCAGCTTGGCCTCATCGGCCGGCAGCAGGCTGACCAGGGCGTCGGCGAATTCCAGCGAATCGAGCACCGCCGGCGAAGTGCGGTCGGCGACCGCCGTCTTCTTCACGTCGGCGACGATCGGCTCCAAAAGGGCCTTCGTGAGGTCCTTGGCCCAATAGGTACGCGGAATCCGTTGCAAGGCGCGGATCGCCGGCAACCGGTCCTTGCCCTCGATGACGAACTTGGCCAGCTCGGCAAACGCTTCGGCCTCTTTGCCGCGGACTTGCGTGATGGCGGTCATTGCCGCGCGGCGGATGCCGGCCGCGGGGCCGCTGCCGGAAAGCTCGACCTTCATGCTCGGCTTCGGCGCGGCGATCTTCTCTTGCTTAAAGACCTCGCCGCGGTTTCCGTCCAAGATTGACAGCGTGAAGCCGTCCAACCGCTGGCCGAGCGCGCCGTCGGTGCGGTTATAGACGGCGATCTCTTCGATCGGCATTTCCTCTCCCAGGTCGAGTTCCCAGAAGGGCCGATTGGTGTTTTCTTCGGAGTGGGTCTGGCCGCCGTCGCCGTAAACGCCGCTCTTGTTGCCGTCGATGCCGCGGCTGGCGTCGCCGCCGCTGGCCGTGTTCTTCTGGCCGGCGCGGCCCTTGCGGGCGACGTTGACGCCGCCGCTCATTACCTCAACTTCGGCCAGCGTCAACGTGCCGCGGCCGGGCAATTCGACCCGCACGTAACGGCCGAGCGTGCCTTTGCCCGCGGCGCTGCCCAGGGGGCCGGGCAGCGTATTCAATAGCGGCAGCACCTTTTCATAGAGGGCCGCTCGCGCCGTCGGATCGGCGATCAGCGGCATCGCCGAAACGAAGTCCTGCAGCGATTTGGCGTTCTTCGTGGCCAGCGTCCAGGCTGGATCGACCCGTCCATCGACATTGATCAGAGAGACATAGCCGATCTGGCGAAACACCGGCTGCTTGGCGCCGGTGGCCAGTTTTTCCAACTCGGCCCGCGCCGCGGCCAGCTCGCGGCTGCTGCGGCCCGTCAGCTGCCGCACGAGATCGAAGACGACCGTCACGTTGACGTTCGTTTCCTTGGCGTCGAGCAGCTTGATCATGTCGATCACGACCGCCATCTCGCTCTTCTTGTCGAGGGTCGCCAGGCTCGTCACCGCTTCGCGCCGCAGCGGGTCCTGCAAGCCCGGCCGCAGCAGCATTTCCAGGAGCACGGGCCGCGTGCGGTTCTCCTTGAGCAATTGCTCGGTAGTGACATTGCGCAGGAAATAGCGAGCGCCGACATCGGTCGTGAAGTTGATCCGCTCGTTGGCGGCCAGTACCCTCTGCACATAAGGATCGAGCGTCTTCATCGTCTCGCGGCTGACGAAGTCGATGTATTGATCGACGGGATACTCGGACGCGATGATCGGGACTTCAACGGCTTCGGGTGCGGTGAGGAAGCTCGCCGCCCGGACCGCTTCCAGGCGCACACGCGGGTGCTGGTCGGCGGCGGCCTTCTTGAGCAGGTCGAGCGTGTTGCTGACGCGGTCCCGCCAATAGCAGAGCACGCGGACGGCTGCCGCACGGGCGTGAAAGTCGGGCGAGGACAACATCCGCTCCAAGAGCGAAGTGTTGACGACATTGTGGTGCTGGTGGATCCAGAGGGCTTCGAGCGCGTGATGCTCGTACTGCGGATCGCTCTGATTCTGCGACGTGAGCCACTGGGTCGTGGCCGCGATCACCTCGCCGGTCGGCCTGCCGCTCAGCTCGATGCGGGCGCGATAGCGCGTGCGATCCTCCGGCTCCTTGAGCAGGTCGAGCAGCTTCGCGACGCTCTCGCCGCCGACCTTGGCCGGCGTCACCAGCGGCCGGCCTTCGTACGTCACGCGATACACGCGGCCGTAGGTCTTGTTGCGATTGGGATCGCGCAAGTTGTGCTGCATGTGGCCGATGATCGGGTTGTGCCAGTCGGTGAAGTAGATCGCACCGTCGGGCCCCATCTCGACATCGGCCGGGCGGAAGTTGGGATCGCTGGATAAAACAATCGGCTGCTGCTCGACGGCCGTGAAGCTGGCGTCCTTGTCGGACACCTTGTAACGGAGAATGCCCTGATCGCCGATCACGTTGGGAACGAGCAGATTGCCCTGCATGTCGTCGGGAAAATGCCGGCTGCTGAGGAATTCGAGGCCGGAACAGGGCCGCATCCGCTGCTGATAGACCTGCGGCGGCTTGGGGTGCTTGGTCGGATAATCGACGTGGCCGGAGAAGAGCGCCCCGTGATAGGGCTGGGCGCCCGTGCCATCGACGACGATGTCTTGCCCCCAGCGGTCGAAGACGTGGCCGTGCGGGTTCGCGAATCCGGTGGAGACATAGACGTCAAACTTCTGAGCCCGCGGCTCGTAGCGGAAGACCGCCCCGTTGGCCACGCGCTGCGGCGGGCCGTAGGGCGTTTCGACCTGCGTGTGATGGAACGTGCCTTCCTGAAAATAGAGGGCTCCGCCGGGATCGAGCGTGAAGCTGTTGGACGTATGGTGCGTGTCGGCGGTGTCCAGGCCGTGAATCAGGTATTTCTTGACGTCGTACTTGTCGTCGCCGTCGGTATCTTGCAGGAAGAGCAGGTTCGGGGCCATCGCCACGATCACGCCGCCGCCCCAGAACTCAAAGCCGGTGGGGTTGTGCAAGTCGCCGGCAAACGTCTTGCACTTGTCGGCCCGGCCGTCGTTGTTCGTGTCCTCGAAGATGAGGAGCTTGTCGTTCATCGGCGTGGTCGGCTTCCAGTGCGGATAAGTCGGCCAGGCGGCGACCCACAGCCGGCCCTTGGGGTCGAACGCCATCTGCACGGGGCTGGCCAGCTCGGGGAAGAGCTCTTCGGAAGCGAACAGGTTGATCTTCATCCCGGCGTGAACGGTCATTTTGCTGATTGCGGCCTCGCCCTCGAGGAATAGATGCTTGTCGCCGGGCAGCGGGCCGGGCTTATTGCTCACGACCGGAATGAATTCGGGCAGATTGTCATCGACCGGCTTGTATTCGCCGCCCTGAGCCAGGGCCCACACGGCTTTATCGCGGTTGGCCACGAGCAAGTCGATCACTTCCAGCTCGCGCTGCACGACTTCGTAATTCGACTGGCCCGCCGTGAATTTCAAAAAGGCCCGGTCGCCGAACGTGGAATAGCCGTCGGTCGCCCGGTAACGCTGAAACCACAGGGCGTTTTTGTCGTTGATCGCCACCCGCAGCCGCTCCAGGGCCGCGGCGTCGCGCTTGATCTTGGGTCCATTGGGAAACAGCGCGTCCTCGATGATCGCGGCCACCAGCGCGTCGCCCTGCTCGTTCAGGTGAATGCCGTTGATTGTGAGCGGCGCTTGCGACGTGCGGAACAGCTCCGCGGTCGGCGCGAACAGGTCGATGAACATCACCTCGTTCACCTTGGCGACCTCGGCCATCGCCGCGGTGTAGAGCTTCAGCCGGGCGTTGTTCTCCTCGCCGCTGGGCAGGTTCGGCGTCTTCAGGTCCTGCTGGGCGATCGGCGAAAACAGCACCAGCCGCGGGGCCGACTTGCCGTTGTATTTCTGCGCGAGTGCGTGCTTGATCCAGGCGTCGAGGTCCTGCTTGAACTTGGCCAGCCCCGCCGCGCCGGCGAACGACTCGTTGTAGCCAAAGAACGCGAAGATCACGTCCGCCTTGGTGTTCGTCAGCTCGAAACGGTTGGGCCGCGCGGGCGCGCCCGGCTCCAGCTTCTGCGGCTGCGGAATCGGCGATTCGCCGGCCAGCCACTCGTCGGGCGTGCCGAAATCGCGGCTCCGCAGATGGATCGTCAGCTCGTCGGCCGAATAGCCCAGGTTGCGGAAGACCAGGTTGTGGCCAGCGAACCGGCTGGTCAGCCGCGACTCGAGGCCGCCGTAATACTGCATCCGCTCGGCCAGCGTATTGCCGACGAGGCAAATGTGGTCGCCCTTGTTCAGCGCCAAATCCTGAGCCGCCGCCAGATTGGCCAGCAGCACGAGGAAGGCAAAAATCGCCCGAGTTTTCATGGCTCATCGCTCCGCAGAAAAGCAGCCGCGGCAGGTGCGGCTGGGGATAGGTGGAAACCAAGTTTCGTTTGTCGAGAGGCAAATTGAAAGGGGCTAGGGCTGGGGGCTAGGGAGAGACGTAATCGGCGGTTACTTTAATTCTTCGCCAGCCCTAGCCCCAGCCCTTGCGCTCCCATGCCCTCGCTCGCCGAAATGCGTCAGCACCTGTACAGCGCCGTCGTCTGCGACGCGCTAGACTCGATCGGGTTAACGCACCAGTCACCGCGCGTCCAGCTAAAGCCGCTGACCGTGAGCGGCGTGCTCATCGGCCGCTGCAAGACGACGCTGTGGGCCGACATGTCGCACGCCGATCCCAAGCCCTATGAGCTGGAGCTGCTCGCCGTCGATGCCTGCCGGCCGGATGACGTTCTGATCGCCGCCGCGGGAGGGACGACGCGCTCGGGCCTGTGGGGCGAGCTGCTCTCGACCGCCGCCCGCCGCAGCGGCTGCGTGGGGGCAATCGTCGATGGCGCGGTCCGCGATATCGTCAAAACGACCGCTATGGGCTTTCCGATTTTTGCCCGCGGCACCTGCCTCTACGACAGCAAGGACCGCAACCGCGTGATTGACGTCGATGTGCCAGTGGAAATCGACGGCGTGCGATTCGCGCCTGGCGACCTGGTGCTGGCCGACGCCGACGGCGTGGTCGTCGTGCCGCAGAGGGTTGAAGCCGAGGTCATTGCGGCCGCTTGGAAAAAAGTCCACGCCGAAAACGAAGTCCGCGACGCGATCCGCGGCGGAATGACCGCGACCGAGGCGTTTCGGAAGTATGGGGTGCTGTAGTGTGCTCGTCTTTGTCATTCGTCCCTGGTCACTTGTCACATGAGAACCAACCTCGCCCAGCTTTTACTCCTGGTTATGTCTCAATCTGGCCTGGCCGCCGAGATTCCGCCTGAGCTGGCCGCTAAGATCGACGAGCGCGTGCAGTCGGCCATCGATCAGGTTCAGGCGCCGAGCGCGTCGATCGCCGTGGTGCTCGACGGCAAGCTCGCGTACTTGAAAGCCTATGGCAATGCGCGGCTCGCGACAGAGGAAGCCAAAGCGGTCGCGGCGACGGTCGAAACCCGCTACGCCATCGGCTCGGTCTCGAAGCAGATGGTCGCTGCGGCCGTGCTGCTGTGCGTGCAGGACGGCCAGCTGAAGCTCGACGATCCGGTCGGCAAGTACCTGGAAGGCTTGACCGACGGCGACAAGATCACGATCCGCCACTTGCTCAACCATACCAGCGGCTACCGCGACTATTACCCGCAGGACTATGTCTTTCCGGCGATGAAGCTGCCAATCCAGCCCAGCGGCATCCTCGACCAGTGGGCTCGCCTGCCGCTCGACTTTCCCAGCGGCGAGCAGTGGCAGTATTCCAACACGGGCTATACAGCAGCCGGCCTTGTCGTCGAGAAGGTCACCGGCCAGCCGCTGTTCAAATTCATGCAGGAAAGGATCTTCAAGCCACTGGAGATGAACCAAGTCGTCGATCACGACACGCAGCCGCTGACCGCGCCTGACGCCGCCGGCTACACACGCGTCGCGCTGGGGCCAGTCAGGCTCGCGACGAAGGAGGGCGACGGTTGGCTGTTTGCAGCCGGCCCGCTGGCCCTGCCGCCGAGCGACCTGGCAAAGTGGAACATCAGCGTCATGAACCAGAGCCTGCTGAACGCTGAGTCCTACTCCGAAATGAGCAAAGTCGTCGAAGTGCCAAAGAATCCACGCAACGTGAAGTATGGCCTGGGCGTCCACGTCGGCAAGGACGACGCCGGCCGCCGCGTGATCTCGCACGGCGGTGGCGTGGCCGGCTCCACGACGGAGAACCGCATCTGGCCCGAGCAAAAAGCGGCGATCAGCGTGGTAGTGAACGGCGACTGGGCCGCGCTGCCCAGCGCCATCGCCGATCGAATCCGCGACGTGGTCCTACCCGCCGAAAGCGAAGCTCCCAGCGCGGCGCAGGCTGGTCCCGATGCGGAAGTCCAGGCCATGTTCGTGGCCCTGCAACAGGGAAGAATCGATTCCGCCAAACTGACGCCTAACGCTCACGCGTACTTTCACGAACAGGCCCTCCGCGATGCTGCCGAAGGCCTTGGCAGGCTAGGCGCCGTGAAAAGCTTCAAACGCACGGCCGAGGGTCTCCGCGGCGGGCTCGATTACCGCACGTATCGCGTCGTTTGCGAACAAGGAACCGTCACCGTCGTCGTCCGCAGTCAACCCGACGGCCGCTACGAGCAATTCTTGGTGGATGCGGAGGTGCGCTAACTCTTCGGCGTCGGCCGATAGATCGGCCCGCGGCGGATCACCGAATCGAGCAGGTCGTCGTCGAGATAGTCGGGGCGCTCGTCGAGCGTTTGGGCCGTCTGGCCGGCGTAGCCGATCTTTTGGCGGACGCGCTCATCCAGGAAATAGGCCGAGGGCACGAACTCAGCCAACACGCCAAAGGCGGCCGAATTCACTTGCCGCTCGTGCTCGACGAAAGCGGCGGGATCGCAGTCCCGGGCTTGATCCAGCAGGCCGCGGAGGCTGGCGGCGAAGTCCGGGCGGGCGGCGAGCACCTGGTCCAATTGCAATCCGGCGACGCCAGCCTGACTGGCCGAAGGCATGGTCTCGCCCGCGGGAATCAGCACGTCGGCAAGCTGCGCGAGCAGCGCTCGGTCGGCGTCGTTGAAACTCATGCGGGCACTGGCTGGTTTGTGCGCGTGCGGACCAAGTGTTCGCTGCACCACAGCGACACGGCGGCGATCGTGGCCGTCGGGTTCATGCCGCTGGAGGTGGGCCAGATGCTGCCGTCGAAGACGAACAGGTTTGGAATGTCGTGCGCGCGGCCGTGAGCATCGACGACGGAGGCCCTCGGGTCGTCTCCCATCTTGGTTGTGCCCAACAGATGCCAGCCGGTCTCGCGAATCTGCGGCGCAATGACCGTTTCGTAGGCGCCGGCTGCTTCGAGCGATTCCTTAGCCCGCGCGAGATGAAACCGCATCAGGTCGTGCGAGTTCTGCGACATGCGATAGACGATCTTGGGCGCGGCGATGCCATCGGCGTCTTTCAGGACGGGATCGACCAGCACGCGGTTTTGTTCGTCAGGCAGGTCCTCGGCGATGATCCCCCACATCGCGCTGTGGCCCAGCCGCTTCCGCAACCCTTCGTGAAAGCCCGCGCCCCAGATCGCATTGTCGCCCCAGGGATAGGCCCGAGTCATCGAAACCGGCCCGCCCGTCGGCTGCAGGCCCCACTTCGCCCCCCGCACGAAGCCGCGCTTGGCGTCCGTCTCGTAAAACTCCAGCGAGTGCAGGCACTGGCCCCAGGCGCCGTGCGTGCTCCGCAGGTCTTCGTCAAAGAGGCCCACGACGACGCCGAAGGGGTGCATCATCAGCCGGCGGCCTACGAGGCCCGACGAATTCGCCAGGCCGTCCGGAAACTGGTTGCAAGCCGAGAGCAAGAGCAGCCGCGGAGTGCCGATGCCGTTGGCGGCCAGGATCGTCACGTCGGCTGCTTGAAAGTGCTCGCCGCCTTCGCGATCGACCCACGTTGCCCCGGTCACGAGTCCCCGCGGATTGACGTCCAACTTGCGCACGCGAGCGCCGGTGACCAGCAAGACGCCACTAGAGATGTTGCTCGGCCAGTGCGTGCGGTCGGCCGAGCCTTTGGCCCCTTCGACGCAGCCCCACATGCAGGTGCCGCGCTGCGTGCATTGCTTGAGCGGGCCATAGCTCCGCGTGGCGATCGCGTTGGGCGCGGGCCACCAGTGCCAGCCCAAGCGGTTATGGGCGGCGGCGACACGGCGTCCCATTGGCCCCAGCGGTACGGGCGGCAGCGGCGGACCCTTGCCCGGCGGGAACGCCGTGTCGCCCGCCAGGCCCGAGATGCCGAAGTCGCTTTCGACCCGCTCGTAGAACGGCTGCAAATCCTCGTAGCTGAGCGGCCAGTCGTCGGCGACGCCGTCGAGCGTGCGGACGCGAAAATCCGACGGCATGTTCCGCTGCCAATGAGCCGCGAACAGCACGCTGCTGCCGCCGACCGCGTTGTACATGACGGCCGCAATGTCCGAATCGACATCGTCGATCGGATAATCGGCCGCCGCCTTCCGCCGATTCGGATTCGCCGACCAATCGCGGCCCGCCGTCAGCTCGAAGTCGGCATAGCCCGCGCGGGCCTTGCCGTAATCCGGCCAGTCTCCCTGCTCCAACACGACGACCCGCATCCCGGCTTCCGCCAGGCGCTTGGCCGCAACGGCACCGGTCGGTCCCGCGCCGATGATCAAGGCGTCGGACTTTACCCGCCCCGTGTTCATATCCAGGCTCGCCGCGGAAAAATCGGCGCCATTATGGCTGAATGCACCGCCCCGAGATTTCAGACTGCCCGTGTCTGTGGCGCCTTGAAGAGGGTCTATGCACACATGGCGCAACTTTTTTCCAACTCATATTCAGCATCTAACTGCAATTGCAGAAACAACTTAGGTGAATTCCGCATTATGCACATTATGCAGGTTCATGCAGCCTAAGGAGGAATGATTTCCAGCACCAATCCGTGGCGCTGATCGTCGCATGTTGCGAGCTGCGTAGGAAATACTCGCGGGATTCATGATTGGCGCCGAGGGCGGCAAGGGGGCTGAGGCGGATTAACAATTTGAATATTTTTTCGGAACGTGCTACTTCGCAAACCCAAGCCCGAACCTGCCCGGCTGAGCCTCGCTCCCTCTAATTCTTTAGTTCACGTTTGGCGCACCGCAACAGCCGGTCACGAAGCCAAGCCGAGAAGTTGACCCCTGACTGCTTCGCTGCCGCTTCGCAGTCGGCCCGCTCGGCAGTGGTCATCCGAAACTGAATTATCTCGGCTAGGCGTTCGGCCGGTTCCTTGGGCGGCCTGCCCATCACTGGTTTTGGCATGCCGGAATTGTAGTACAAAAATTCTGGCTGGCAAGCCAAGATAGCCCCTTGCCAGGCGAACTATCTGTAGTACAATTAGTCGCAACAAGAGGAAACAGCCATGCCCAGCAAGTACATCCGCAAAGGTCGCCCGGTCAACGCCCCCAGTGGCCGCAAGCTGCCGCCCACCGGAACCGACGCCGATCTTAACTTGGCCAGCATGTCGGCCATGTTCTCGGATGAGGACAAGGCCCGCGAGTTCCTGGAATCGCAACTGTGGCCGGAAGGCCCCGTATGCCCGCACTGCGGCGAGCATGGCGGATACAAGCTCACCAGCCACGGGGCAACGGAAGGCAAGCGCCCGATGCGGAAGGGCGTCTATAAGTGCAAGGGATGCCGGAAGCAATTCACGGTTCGCGTCGGGACGATCTTTGAGGAATCCAAGCTCCCGCTTCGCAAGTGGCTGATGGCGATTCACCTGATGACCAGCAGCAAGAAGGGCGTGTCATCGCACCAACTGTCCCGCGAGCTGGATTGCACGCTTAAGACCGCTTGGTTTTTGTCGCACAGAATCAGGGAGTGCATGAAGCTCGAACCAATGGCCGGGATGCTGGCGGGCGTGGTCGAGGCGGACGAGTGCTACATCGGTGGCAAGCCGCGTCGTAAGAATAACGGCCCGAGGCCAGGAATTCGCGGCGCTGGCACACCGAAAGAACCGGTGTCCGTCCTGGTTGAGCGCGATGGCACCGCAATCTGCCGCCCCATTCCCGACGTGTCGCACAACGAACTACGCCGCGAGGCCAAGCACTTCGTCGCCCAGAACTCGACATTGATGACCGACGATTCGTCGATCTATCAGGGATCTTCGGAGCACTTCGCCGGCGGCCATCACACCGTCAAGCACTCACGAGGCGAGTATGCCCGCAAGCTGGAAAGCGGCTTGGTGGCGCACAATAACACCGCGGAATCGTTCTTCGCCCTGCTGAAGCGCGGGCACTACGGGATTTTTCACCAGCTCAGCAAGAAGCACTTAAGCCGCTACTGCGACGAATTTGCCTTCCGGTGGAAGCACCGCAAGACCAGCGACGGGCAGCGGATGGTGGCTGCGATCAACGGGAGCGATGGGAAACGGCTGATGTATCGGGAACCAATTCCAAAGTCCTGAAGGATCACTCGTTGGCGGCCAGTTCTCGGACTCTCACGTTTCGGCGAACGAGTTCCAGTACACGCTGCCCTAAATCCGTCGGCAACATTCCCAAGCCGTCGCACTCTTGGCAGGGGTGCCATTGATCCATGCCGCGCCATCGGCCCGCCCCGCCGCAACTGGGGCACGGTCTCTCAAATTCAGGAAGCAACTCGCTGTCGTTCGTTGTCATTCGTGGTACTTCACCAGCCACCCATCGACAAAAGACAAGAGCGCCTTGGAAAAGTTCAAGGCACTTTTAACATAATGCACGACACCGTGACCGCTCAAGAGCAGTTTTGCCCCCACCGTAAACTCTCCGAATTCAGTGTGACCCTTCATGGCTTTGATGAACTTATCGTCGATTTTTCCTCCCTGATGAACAAGTATGTTTCGGATGCTCTCCAGTGCGAAGATGTCTCGTAGGTGGCCATCGAAAATAGCAGTTAGGGCGACGCAGGGCCGTCTTTTAGACGGCGACTCCGGGTTCCAAAAGGCGTCGTGGTACGCACTTTTGACAGCTAAAATTGAGTCGAGGGATACTCGCTTGGTGCGTTTGAGCAACGTCCCCATCTTGTCCCGTAGGTCAAAATCGAAATCGCGTAACTCCGACAGCGCGATAACAGGCTGCTGGTCATCGTCAGCCTTGCTGGCCTTAGTCGCCAGCACATTCGCGGCCAGAGTTTTGGGGCGAAGGTTGACCGCCTTCACCCATAGATCATCCGAGAGCGCCTCTAGCATCGTGTAGGCCATGATGATTGCAGACGCAAAGAGAACGTCCATGCCTTGCCTGAGCAGTTCGTTGGTGTTGTCCAGGGTGGCGCTGTACCACTTGATTACTGCTGCCAAGGGGTCCGCCGCCTGCTCGCCCACATATACGAACTGAAAGTCTCCCGTTCGCGCTCGCTCCCTGAGATTTTGCAGTTCGTCTGTTACGGCCTGCCATTCAGCCGCCGTTACATACGGCCGATTGCCAGTGACGGAAGTAATAACCTTGGCAACAAGAACTTGCTCCTCGCCGCCGGACTTGGCCGCACAAGCCGGGAGTAGCATCAGCGCCACCAACCGGACTAAATTTGCTTCGGCAGAGTCGCGTAGTTCGGCCAGCTCTGGAAATTTCACGGCAGCGAAACGAGCATCGGTGTCGGCGACAAGCTCAAGAATCGCGGCGTAATTTCGGTCAAAGTCGTTCATGGCTGGGAGTCCAGGACCGCTATAATAAGTGCGGCCGGCGGGATTTGCACCCACAAGGGACCGGAGATTATCCGTTCCCGTCAACTCCCAAAGTTGCTGCGTTTCCTAGTTTCGCCACGGCCGCAAAAGGGCGACCAATGACAGACAAGCCGAGAGAACAAGGCGTTCACATTCCCCTGTCCTTCGGCGATGCCGTCCGCGGCCTGCTGGCCGTCGATCCGAAGCAGCTCAAGAAGCGGCCCAAGGCGAAGAAGAAGGCCAAGAACAAAACCGCGGCGACGAAGAAGAACCGGGCAACGCAATAACGCGACGCCCGTCAGGAGGTGTCACCTGGAAGGGTTTTTGTTGACACCGGCAAATAACGCGTAGCGCGGGACCATTGCCACGCCGGGGTTGAGCAGGCAGCCTAAAGTGGCCCAGAGATTTGGTGTTTAGCGGATCGCGCGGGGCGAGCAATCGCCAAAAGGCCGGCTGGCCTGCAAAACCAGCCGGTTTTTATTTGCGCGGGGGCTGGGTTTGCAAAGTGGTACGTTCCGTATTTTTTCGACGCTCGAATGGGGAGTAGCGATCGCCGACCGCCAGCGAGCGATGCATCGCAACTCGCAATGCAGGCCGAACTTGCGTCGGCACTCGCAGCAAAAATGGT
>Ga0184625_10000308_pt1 | contig 17410 bp, 6 predicted proteins | sample PLM3_30_b1_FD_133151 | JGI IMG/M metagenome (GOLD analysis project Ga0184625, IMG submission 133151) | Groundwater sediment microbial communities from an aquifer in East River, Colorado, USA - PLM3_30_b1 | ecosystem: Environmental > Terrestrial > Soil > Riparian zone | place: USA: East River... | reverse complement strand
GGTGCCGGATAAACTACCACAGAAACAGTATCTGAATCGGTTCCACCACTATTATCTGTTACCAGCAACCTGAATGTATACGTTCCCTGCGTTAAATTATTTACTGCTGTAGAAGAAGCGCCGGAATTCACGATGTTATAGGATGCAGGGCCACTGAGCCAGGTCCATGTATAATTGGTTATTGTTCCATCAGCATCGGATGATGCGGTTCCATTCAGCGTCACAGAATTTGCAGGGAGCGTTATGCTTTGATCCACCCCTGCGTTGGCAACGGGAGGAACATTTGGCGGCGGAGGAGCTGCATTTACCGTTACCGAAACTGTATCATCATCTGTGGCTCCGTTATTATCTGTTACTACCAACCTGAAAGAATATGTTCCCTGAACCAAACCGGTGACTGAAGTGGAAGCCGCATTCGCATTTCCAATAGTATACGTTGCAGGGCCAGTCAATTTTGTCCATGCATAAGAAGCGATAGTTCCATCAGCATCGGTAGAACCTGTGCCGCTCAGGGTTACATTATTGGTTGGAAGTGTAGTAGTTTGATCCGATCCCGCATTTGCTACGGGAGGAATATTTGCCGGCGGAGGAACTGGATAGACAGTAACATAAATAGTATCATCATCAGTTGCTCCATTATTATCTGTTACCACTAACCTGAAGGAATAGGTTCCCTGCGATAAATTATTTACTGCGGTAGTTGAAGAGCCGGAATTGGAAATAGTATACGAAGCGGGTCCGCTAATCTTGGACCATGCATAAGTAGTAATTGATCCGTCCGCATCTGATGATCCTGTTCCATTCAGTGTAACTGAGCTTGCAGGAAGCGTGATGCTTTGATCAACTCCTGCATTGGCAACGGGCGCCATATTTGGAGGGGGAGGAGCAGCATTTACAGTAACGGAAACAGTATCATCATCTGTTGCTCCACCATTATCTGTTACCACCACCCTGAATAAATAGGTTCCCTGCACTAATCCATTCACCACTGGTGAGGCAGCCCATGAATTCACAATGGTATAAGAAGTTGGTCCGCTGATCCTTGACCATGCAAATGATGAAATAGTTCCATCAGCATCGGAGGAGGCAGAACCATTTAACGTTACAGAATTTATAGGTAGTGTTATACTCTGATCTGCTCCGGCGTTTGCAACTGGAGGTAGATTTGGAGGAAGAGGCCCTCCACTTACAAAAACAGAAACAGTATCATCGTCTGTAGCTCCATTGTTATCGGTAATCACCAGCCTGAATGAATAAGTCCCTTGTGCCAGGTTATTCACAGCGGTAGTTGATCCATTCATATTGACAATGGTGTAGGAGGCAGGTCCTGCAATCTTAGTCCATGCATAAGTAGTGATGCTGCCATCAGCATCTGATGAAGCTGTTCCATTCAACGTCACAGAATTTGCCGGTAGCGTAATGCTTTGATCGGCTCCCGCATTGGCATTAGGAGGAAGATTGGGTGGTAATGGAGCACCATTCACCACTATGGCAACAGTATCATCATCTGTTCCTCCATTATTGTCTGTTACCACCAGTCTGAATAAATAAGTTCCCTGCGTCAGGTTATTGACGGCGGTGGTAGAAGCCCAGGAATTGACAATATTATAAGATGCAGGTCCACTGATCTTTGACCAGGCGTAAGTTGAAATGGTACCGTCAGCATCCGAAGAAGCTGTTCCGTTCAGTATTACTGAACTCACCGGAAGAGTGATTGTTTGATCTGCACCCGCATTGGATAAGGGTGGATTATTTGCTAGAGCAACTGTTATGTTTACAGTATCCTTTGCCGATAGTCCAAGGTTATCAGTAATCATTAACTCAAATGAGTATGTACCATTAACCATGTTGGTGACGGAGGCCGTAGCATAAATGGCTGGTCCCAGTGTGTATTGTGCAGGGCCTGCAATTTTCCTCCATTGGTATGAAGCAATCGATCCATCAGGATCATAACTGCCCCAGGAATTCAAAGTATAGTTATTCACGTTGATCGTAGCATCTCCACCTGCAGTAGCAATGGGTGGAAGGTTTGTTCCTGGCGGAGGTGGATTCACCGTTATCACTACAGCATCCGTGGCCGTTGCTCCCCGATTGTCTGTAACAGTTAACTGGAAAGTATAGGTTCCCTGCACAAGATTGCTCACAGTGGTCATCGATTGATCAAAATTTGAAATGGTATACTGTGCAGGGCCGCTGATCTTGGTCCAGGTATAGGCTATAATGGAACCATCAGGATCTGAAGATCCGGTTCCATTTAAGAAAACTGAATTGGTTGGTATAGTAATAGATTGATCACTTCCTGCATTGGCAATAGGAGGAACATTCGGCGGCAAAGGAACATTGGAACGTGATTTACTCAGGAACCATTCGTAAATATTTGGATTCTGCCAGCTGTGTGTAGTGTCATATGCCATGTCCCATATCCAGTGATTCCCCTGGGGATAAATGGTCATCAGTGGAGTTGTTGGGGGACCACAGGAATTCAGCATGCTGATAGCGCCGGTAGTACAACCAACACCCACTACGCCATCATCCTGTGCATGGAATGACCAAACCGGTGTATTGGCCTGGGCAAGGTTACATACGTTGGACCATTCGCAGGTTCCGCAGACCGTTGCAATGGCCGCAAATTTTTGCGCATTCGCAACAGAATTGGTTGCGTACTTCCACACACCTCCTCCACCAAGACTTAAGCCGGTAAGGTAAATTCTATTTGGATCAACTCGCAAATTGTTCGTTGCATAGTTGAGCATTTCATCAATGTAAAAATTCTGCCATGAGCCATAATTTGTACTTAATTGAGGAGTGAGCACAAGAAAAGTTTGCCACTGACCATTCACAAAAAAACGCATCGGATTTCCGGCATTGATATACTTTGGAATGGCGTTCGCCAAAACGAAGGGCAACTGTGTGGTACCATCTCCTCTTTCACCTATACCGTGAAGAAAAATGATTAATGGATATTGTGTGGTGGGATTTGCGTTATAGTCAACAGGCTTGTATTCGTAAAATCCAATAAACACTCCGTTGGAGGCGGTTAAGGAACGGGCAACCTGTTGTGCACTGGAAGAACTTGCGATCAACATCACTATACAATACATCCACAGCCTTCCATAAGAATAAAGCTTAGTTTTCATAAGCTTGGTTTTTCAAGAGTTAGGATTAGGATACGGGGCTTAAAAAAAATAGCGTACAGCTGTAATGCTATATAACCATAACGCTTAACCGGCGATGTAAAGTACTTACCCAACTTACTTTCTTTCGATGTCCTGGAATGAAAAACAGGGAGAAAATTGCTTCAGAAGGGAATGGATCACAAATTGGTTTGGAGGCAGCAAATTAAAGACCAGCAAATGATAAAAGCTTTTCCGTGGGCAAAATGTGGAAAACTGGAGGGGTTTTTACGTAAAATAAGGGAAAACCCTTATGAGGTGTAGGTTTTGGGGGTGTGCAGGAATTCGGTTCGATTTGATTTAATCCGCAGCAGAGCCCGCACCATCTTAGCGATCAAAACAGGTAAATGAAGCATAGCCCGGCCCGTTTTTCGGTTGTAAAATGCGCGTGGAACAGCCATCAATAACGAAAAAACAAACAAACTCATCAATAAGATCCACCAGTTCCGGGCTGGAAAAAGAAAATGGAAATTAAATGTCGTCTCCACAATTATTAACAGAAGGAGCAATCCAAATGAAAGGATATACAGGCTCCTTGGCAAAAGCATGGTTTGGAAAAATTTGCTCCAGTAGTTGAGATTTTTTTCTGAAGCGCTCACATCTGGTTGCAAGAACCTGCGGAAATGATTGAGCTGAGCTTCCAGCCAACGGACCCTTTGCTTCTCAAATACACCTGCACTGCTCACCTTTTCGTCAAATACAATGGCTTCATCAGCATATTCAACCGTTACCAGATTGCGCATGAGTTGGATGTCCACTTCCCTGTCCTCTCCCGGGTTATTCAGTATTTGCGGAAGATTGAAAATGCCTCTCAATTCTTCAAACCTGAAGGCCATACCAGATCCTATTAATGTGGCTGATAGTCCCAGGGCTCTAGGCCCTTTGCGGAACAAATGATTGTTGATCTCTTCGCTAATGGCATCCAGTATCGCCACCGGGTTTTGTTGATTCTTTGCCGTACGATGACATTGAAGGGCGCGGGCACCCTCTTGAAATGCGGCATTCACAGATTCAAGACACCCCTCCTTCATAATATTATCGGCATCAAGGATCATGGCAATTTCAAATTGATCGGCATTGATCCCGTTCAGGGCCGCATTCAATGATTTTGCTTTTGTGCTGGTTTCAAAATGCACCTGGATTACCTGCACAGGAATAGCCCTCAACCTGATTATGGTCTCCACTTTCAAATTATCCGCTACAATAAATACCTGGAATTTGCCATCGGGATAATTGTGGTTCGCCGCTCGCCTGGCTGTATCAAGAATGACATTATCTTCCTTATAAGAAGGGATAATTACGGCTATTGATTTTTTTTTCGCAACGGGTTCAAACTTCTTTTTTCCCCTCAGCAGACCTGCCAACGAAAAAATAAACAGGTAAACTACTCCTGATGCGAGATAAACAAAAAGAATCAGAAAGAAAATAAACCCGATTGTTTGCAGCATGGTTAATCTATTTGTTCATCGAACCGGTGAATAGCTGGAAGAATACAAATTCCAGATGGCCCCCTTTATAAAATAACGCAACTGGAGAAACTGTTTTTTGAAAATGAATTCGATCACCGACTTTGGAACCGTAAACAATACAAAGAAAACAGAAAAGGCAGCCAATTGAAAAAAATTCGTGTTTCTCCTCATATACAGGATTCTATTCCTGGTATGATAATAAATCTTCATCGGGTTGCCCTTGCCAACACTCATTGATTCTTTATGGTAAATCAGGGCGTCGGCCGTATACCAGATCTTATATCCTGCCTTTTGAATTCTAGCAGACCAATCCCATTCCTCGTAATACAGAAAGAACTTCTGGGGAAACATCCCCACTTTTTCAATTACCTCCCGCTTCACCAGCATGGCACAGCCATGAGCTCCATGGGTTGGACCCGAAATATCAAATTGCCCACTGTCCTGCTGCTTTTCCCCAATTGTTGAGGTTCTACCGGTAAGATGATTCATTGGATTGAAACCCGCATACTGAATTACATTGGGTTGATCCCAATAACGGATCTTGGGGCAGGTTACGCCTATATTCTGTTGTTCAAAAAATGGATGGAGCAGTTTTTCCAACAGGTGTGGCGTTACCTCCGTATCATTATTCACGATAAAAATGAAATCGCCTTTCGCATGGGAAATGCCCCAGTTATTTCCTCCCGCAAATCCAAGATTTTCGGGGTTGCAGAATAAACGGGCTTTGGGATATTCAGCAATATTGATCAGGCTCCTGATATCTTCTTTTGATCCCATATCACATACCAGGATCTCATAATGAGGATAGGTGATGGATTTGAAAGATTCCAGGAATTCCTTTGTGACGCGCGCCTGGTTATAGTTGAGCGTCACAACCGAAATCAAAGGCATACTTTGGGTATCCATACTACTTGTGCTGGATAACAAAAATACCGGAATTAAGCGTTTGTTTTTTGGAGAAGCGCCGTAGGAGTATTTGCCATGATCCAGAGATCATATGCAAAATTGTACTTGTTGGCGTAATAGATGTCCAGATTGATGCGCTCCTCAACCGACATGTCCTTGTTGCCTCTCTTCTTGATCTGCCACAATCCAGTTATGCCAGCAGGCGCAAGGAAACGTTTGGCCCACTCATCAGTTGTAAGCGTGGCGGCTTCATACAAAGGCAACGGCCTGTTTCCTACCAGCGACATATCACCCAACAACACATTGATCAATTGTGGCAATTCATCAAGACTTGTCTTGCGAAGAAATGCACCAATCCGTGTAATCCGGGGATCATTTTCGATCTTGTAGAATTTGGGGCCAAGAGTGGAAGTGGAACTGTATTGATTGAGGTGTGAGTAATCCGTGATCTTTAAATCGGCTCCCACTACCATCGTCCTGAATTTGTAAAAGTTGAAAATCTTATACCCCCTGCCTGCACGCTTGGCTACATAAATGATCGGGCCTTTTGATTCGATCTTAATTGCCAGGGCTATCAACAGTAAAATTGGACTTAGTGCAATGATTGCAATGGAAGATATAAGAATATCAAAAGCTCTCTTGGTAAAACTTCTTTGGTTGAAAACCGAGGTGGTAGAGGTTTCAATTTTTTTCTGCCAGCCGTTTGTGGAACTCGATTTTGTTTTGTTCAGGAACCTGGCCTTGGCCAACAATCTTTCTTTTGTGAATTCATCGAGGGAAGCAATTTCATCCACGATCTTCTCTTTTCGGAAGCGAAGACGCAATTCCTTGCCAATTCCCTGGTCATCAAGAATAAAAGGAACCGTTTCCAGATCCTTTTGATCATTCAGGAAGCAACGAAAATCGCAGATCGCTTCATAACCTAATTGACTGTCGCAAATAATGATGTAAGGCAAAGCATGGGAGTGATTCAGTAACCGAACCAGCATAGCCTTAGCGTTTGCGCAAGACTCAGTAGCATATCCGCTCTCAAATATCTTGATTAATTTATCTATGCGGGAAGGGTTGTTGCCAATATAATAGAACTCCGTTTTGGCAACGCTCAAATTATTCGCTACCGGGGTGGTGTGAAGCGAATAGTGCTTATATGTTTTTGCCTTATTGGCCGTGAAAGGTAAAGTTAGTACTTCCATAAAGTAGGTGTTGACGGTTTAAAGAATCTTCATTAAGGTGTGGATTAGTTGGACATTTCAACTACCGCATCAATTCGCCTGATGGTTCCATGAACCTCTTCAATTAAATCGATTGGGTTAAATGGTTTAGTAAAGAACCGTGCCAAGCCAAGCTCTTCACATCTTTTTTCTGTTTCGATCTCATCGAGAGCGGATAAAACAATAACCGGGATGGAACCATACAAGCCACTTGTAGCTAATTGTTCAATGAGCTCCCAGTTTTGCATGTCGGGTAATTGTGGATCAGCTATAATAAGGTCAGGTAGGTCATTTTGAGAAAGCCAGTTAATAGCCGAGCAGCCATCAGCGGCCGTAATAACCTGATAATTCTTGTTAAGTAAGGTGTGCAACAAATATCGAATAGCCTTACTGTCGTCAATTGCTAAAATTCTCCTTTTCATGAACAAATAAAATTAAGTTTGAAAAAACTCAATCTTTCAGTAGGCTTGCGATTGGAACAATAGGCTCGCAGAGGTATTGGCATTTCCGTTTTTATTTTGGAAAAATTGAATATGGCTTTACAGGATTGACAAGTGGACCAATGATGCTGTCCAGGTTAACGAAGGAATTTCAAGGGATTTGTGGTACTAAATGGAACTTTCGCCAGAGGAGTTTTCAGAGGCTTTAGGAATGCCGGGTAAAAATAGCAAACAATTTTAATAAACCAAATTTGTTATCCTCACTATCTTTCACATCCCACAACCCAAATCTCACGAAAATTATTTACAAACCGATACCCGTATAGTGGTATTTTAAAAATCATGCCGTTTTTTGTCGGGCTGCCTTTTCCCAGAGCACCGATTGTTTGTTCTGAACGAAGCGGGCAAAGCCTATAAACACTGAAATATTCATAAAAAGAAAATAATAAGGGACGTAAATAAATTTGATTTTAATGTTGCGACTCGCATATATCCACCCAATTATTGCCATAGTGTAGAACATCAATTGTAGAAATAAGAACCCAATATATAATTGTCCGGAGTCAAGTACGGCCAAAATAAGATTAGTGGCTAGTAATGTGCATAAACAAATTGGGCATAAGGTCCACCGAAGGATACGATGGGAGATAAACTGAAAGGAAAGCACTGGATACTTAAATACATTAAACAGGTCCTTTAGGATACCCATGGCCTGGAAAGCCCCTGCACAAATGCGCACCTTTCTCTTTTGCTCATCCCTCATGGATAAAGAGGCCGATTCCACCGCGTAGGCCTTTGGTTCATAGTGTACAACGTATCCTTTCATACATACCTTCAATGACTGTACGAAGTCTTCTATTATGGTATCCTCGGCAGCTTTCTCAAACAATTCGGTTCTCACCGAAAACAATTCACCCGCAGCTCCTACTACCGAATATAATTGGGCATCCATTCTTTTCAAGAAGGATTCATATTTCCAATACAAGCCCTCGCCTGCTGCAGCCGCTTGCCCCTCTTCGGGTACATGGATCTTCTTTTCCCCTGAAACTGCTCCCACTTTGGGGTTAGCATAATGAATGACCAGGTTCCTGATGCATTCCTTGTTGAGCAAGGTATTGGCATCACAAAAAATGACAATTGGGGAAGAAACAAAATCAATCGCCCTGTTCATGGCCGCTACCTTGCCCCTTCTTGATGGTTCATGAAGTAATTGAATCCTGTTGTTTCGGCTAACGATTTCAGGTGTTTTGTCTGTAGACCCGTCAGTTATAAAAATCACCTGCAATTTATCCTGAGGATACTCCAATTGGAGGGTGTTATCGATCTTGGCCTGGATAAAATCTTCTTCGTTCCAGGCGGCAACAACCAAGGATACAAATGGCTCGTATGTAGTGGAATCAAAGGATTTTTTCTTTGCGAATATGCCTTTGAGTTGTACCAGGAGATAGAGAAGAATTCCGTATCCAACATAGCTATACACGATCACGAAGAGACTAACCCAGAAAATTATTTTGATTGCGATCATCAATTATGGTATGAGCATTCAGATTTTCGGCAGGCCGGTAAAGTAACCAAAATTGTTGTTGATGCAGATTGTTTTCAAATAATTTCCAATTCTCAATTTTATTATTATTTTTGACGCCTTAAAGGCTCTCCACAGTCTGTATCCCTACATCCACAGAAAACCTTCGTGATTACCTCCTTATTCCTCGAGAAGCCGCTATAACCATTTAGTACACCTCCAATATACCTCACTTGTAAAAAATGGGCGGATCAATTCCCTCAAACAAAAAGGCTTTGTTGGCATCATTGAAATCACATTAACTGTCTTCTTATGAAGAAATTAATATTTCTTACCTCTATAGGATTATTGTCCTATGCGTTTGTTATTGCACAACCCAATGTATTTGACCCGGCCGACCCCATGGTCAACTTTAGCAATTCGGCCCCGCTTGGTAGTGCCCAACACCCCGTGACTAACTGGGGAAATGTGCAGAAGTGGGTAGTTACTCCCCGCTTTAGCTGGGACTCTGCCCGATTCAAGTCCTACCATTTTAATGGAGTTTCCTTTAGGATCATGTTCCCCAAAAGCTACCAGCATAACGTTAATGATGGGAAGAAGTACCCGGTTATGTTATTCTGGCATGGAGCAGGAGAATCAGGAAGCATATACGACAACGAATTGCAGCTATTACATGGAGGAGAATTATTTAAGAACCGTGTAAATTCATTTCAGTTTGATGGATTCCTGGTTTATCCTCAGAATACCGGAGGTTCATTTGGCGACAGTTACTATGCGCCTACCTTTATGGTGATCGATTCCCTTGCGAAATATTGTAAACTGGATGTTGACCGCGTTTTTATAGATGGATTATCCGCAGGTGGACAGGCCTGTTTCGAATTGCTTTTATTATATCCGAAAAGAGTTGCCAAGGCCGCACCCAGTTCCGCAGCCTCCACTGGTGCGCTTGGAGGACTGAACGGCTTTATACATATCCCCATTTGGATGGCTACTGGCGCTTTGGATAATAATCCCCACCCCCTTGTGGCTCAACAGGTGTATGAAACAATAAGAAATGCGGGTGGCGACGTCAAATGGACGCTTTATCCGGGCCTCGGTCACGGTATATGGTATAACCACTGGCAGGAACCGGGGTTTGTGGCTTATATGAATGATGTGCACAAGGCCAATCCCCTTATCTATTTTCAACACAACCAATTTTGCCCCGATTCTGCCGTTGACGCCAGGTTAGGCATCACTGCAGGCTTTGCGGCTTATGAATGGAGAAAGGATGGCGTGATTATTCCGGGAGCAACCTCAAATGAATACATAGCTACCAGTTTTGGAACATACAGTGTGCACTTCAAACGAACACCTACTTCCGAATGGTCCGACTGGTCCCCAAAGCCGGCAGTCATTTCTCAGAAAGCAACCAGCACCACACCAGATATCCAGGTGCAGGGATTGAGAAGCGTGGTTTTACCAGCCCCGGACGGCAGCACAACAGTGCCGCTGAAAGAGCCAACCGGTTATGTAAATTATGAATGGTACCGAATTAGTGATAATGCACTTGTTGGAACGGATAGCATTTTCAATGCTCCGGTAGGCCAATATAGAGCAAGGATCAAAGAACAGTTTGGCTGTAATGCATTTTTCTCCGATACATTCTCCGTTGTAAATGCAAACGGACCCAATAAACCATTCCCTGCAAAGAATCTTACAGCCTTTGCTATGTCGCCCACTACTATGCAGTTAGACTGGACTGATAACCCGGCTCCAGCCTTTAATGAAACCAATTTTGAAATATATCGTGCCGATGCTGCTACCGGGCCATTCAAGTTGATTGGTCTCACGGGTGCAAATGCCGTTTCTTTTCTAGATATTGGGCTAACGGCCAACACAACTTATTATTACCTGGTGAGGGCAGTCAACAGTTTCAGTGCAGCCACAAATAGCAATACTGCCCTTGGTACAACCTCCGTGGACAAGCAGGCACCAACTACCCCAAATAACCTCAAGGTAATTGGGGTTACCCGCTTCACTTGCCATTTGCAATGGGATCCCTCAACGGATAATGTGGGATTGGATGCATATGATGTATATATAAATGGAGTAAAAACTTTTTCAACCGACAATACCAAATTCATTGCGACGGGACTTGATAGTTTCCAGAATTACAATTTCACCGTGCGTGCAAGAGATTTAGCAGGTAACCTGTCTCCATTCAGCAACCAGGTAACGGCCTTTACGAAACTCCAGGGCCTCATCTATCAGTACTATGAAGGCGACTGGGATCAATTACCAGACTTCAACTCACTACCGATTCTCAAGACAGGAATGTCTGCACAACCAGATATCGGTGTTCGCAACCGGAATGATCAGTTTGGATTCCTGTGGCAGGGTTATATTAAGATACCGACCACCGGGAACTATGTATTTGAAATTTGTTCAGACGATGGAAGTGAATTCTTCTTTAATCAATATTATGTTTCTGATGTAAACACGGTGGCAACTATCAGTAATGATGGACTGCATGGCGACCAATGCAGAAATATCTCAATGACCAATCTTGCTGCCGGAATCTATCCAATTGCAGCTACCTTCTTTGAACAAGGAGGAGGCGAATCGTTCCGCTTGAATTGGGATCCCCCAGGTTCAGGAGCGGCACTCATTCCCGCTTCGGCTTTTTCAGATGCAAACACCCCTCCAGGTACGGCGCCTGCAGCCCCATCAAATCTCAATGCCGTAGCAGGTGGCTTTGACCGCATTAACTTAAGCTGGACCGACAACAGTTCTAATGAAACAGGATTTGAGTTGTTAAGGTCAATTTCACAGACAGGTCCTTTTGTGGGCATTTTTACCACTGGTGCCGGCGTAACTTCTTATATCGATTCTGGCCTTAACGCCTCAACCTCCTATCACTACAAGGTAAGAGCAGTTGGCGCTGCGGGAGAATCTCCGTATGTATTTGCCTATTCTGATGCCAATTGGAGACTCAACAATGACTTCAGTGATGCCAATGGAAACGCCAGCAGGTCATTGGCGGGAACAGCCACAAGTTTCAACGCGTCAGATAAACAAGAGGGCTCTCATTCCCTTTCGTTGCCCAATACTGCTCCTCCGGGTAATGGGTTCGCAACAGTGAACAACAGTACTGGTGGTGGATTCCCAAGTAATGGTGGAATTACCCAGCGAACTGTTGCCATGTGGATCAAACCTACCATCACCACCCTCAAACGCATATTGTTTGATTTTGGCGGAGCCGACAATGGATTAGGACTTCGGATAAATGCCAATACATTGCAGGCAGGAGTTGCTAACAATAATACGCGCGTAAATATTTCCAGTGGAAGCTTTACCAACACCACAACCTGGACGCATGTTGCCGTGGTGTATAGCGGTAACACACTTCGGTTATACATTAACGGTGTACAGGCTGCTTCTACAACCTCTCTTAGCTTTAGTTCCATCGCCGCATCATCCAGCAGCAGTTCCCGGCTTGGGTATCCGAGCGGCTCACCTGCTTCTGATAATGTATTCGCTGAAACGCAAAGCACCTATACCAACTATTCTGGTTTGATGGATAATGTTTATGTAATAGATGGGGCTTTGTCTGCCGCAGATATTGTGAACTTGATGAATACAAACAACCTTGCAGGAAATTCAAGAGCCACAACCCTTGCTTTGCCTGTGGCACCAACTGCACCTTCTGCCATGGGCGCCACTGCAATCTCATCTTCTGCTATCAACATTAACTGGAATGATAATTCATCCGATGAATCAGGCTTCGAGATCTGGAGATCCGCTGGTGATGAGGCACATTACCGCCTGCTTAATACAGTTCCTGCCGGATCTACAAGTCCCAGAACATATAGTGATGAAGGATTGTTTGCCAATGTTACCTATTACTATAAAGTAAGAGCAAAGGGTATAGGAGGAAGTTCCGCATTCAGCAATTCAGCAAATGCCAGAACACTTAACACCAAGACTGTGTTGTTGGAGGTATCTGACTTTACCATGCACTTTGATACGAGAGATACACTGGAGATTTCCGCAATAGATGTAGATGGTGATGCACTTACATTCACTACAAATAACCTTCCGCCATTTGCAACCTTGGTAAATGTGAATAATGAAGTGGCCCAGATCATTTTCAACCCCGAATTCAATGACCAGGGTTCATATGTGATGAGTGTATATGTAAACGATGGTAATGGTGGCAAAGACACCACTACCTTCAACATGATAGTGGATGAGAATTTCCCACCTACACTGCAACCGATCAATAACGTTATCATAAATGAAGGAGCAGACACCACCTTCAATCTGCTTGCAGGTGATGTGGAAGATCCGTCCTTTATCAATTGGTCGTTCAGTGGCCTCCCCGCTTTCGCGGCCTTTACACATAATGGAATGGGTACAGGACAACTTCATCTCACACCGGGTTTTGCCCAATCTGGCATATACAATGTTAGCTTATTAGTGGACGATGGATTTGGTGCGTGGGTTCGTCGCTCGTTCACCATTACCGTAAACGAAAAAGATCCAAACGAAAGGATCCTTGTCAAGATCAAGTACAACACCAATGGGCCAGCGCCATGGAACAATATGACATCCCAGTTTGTTTCCAATTTGAAAAACACCAATGGTGTAACCACAACAGTGGGAGCAAATGTGGTTAACAGCTGGCAATTTAATCTTGGTGAATTTGGTGCGCAAACCGGTGATAATTCCGGCGTATATCCAGATGCAGTGATGAAAGATTTCAGCTGGTGGGGACTCTTCCAGGGGAATAATCTTTCTGATACTGCAACGCTGCGCATTACCGGATTGAACCCTGCAAAGAAATACAACCTGAGATTATTTGGTAGTAGCGTTTTTGGAGGATTCCCAAGTAGTACTACAACTTATATTTCTGGTGCCCAATCAGGAACGCTTGAAGCACAGAATAACACTACCGAAACGGTTAGGTTGAACCAGCTTACTCCAGACGGATCCGGAGTAATATTAGTGACCATGATAGGAGATGCTGCTTTTGATAGGGGCGGTTTCCTGAATGCATTCGAGATCGAAACATTATATGATGATGGAACTATTCCGGTACCACCAATAGACCTTACTGGCGACTTCGTTGAACATACAGGTACCCAGTTGAATTGGACCGATGTAGCATATAATGAAACAACCTACAAGATCTATCGCAGTACCTCTCCAACGGGTCCATATACCCTGTTGAATCCTGGAGCGCTTAATAATAATACCACTGACTACCTGGATGCTACGGCAAATCCATTGACACAATATTATTATTACGTAGTAGCGGGAAATGGAAATGGTAACTCTCCATCCAGCGACACCATAAGTGTGCTTATTGGAAATAATAGCCCGGTGATCAGCAACCTGGAAAACCTGCTGGTGAAAACAGCCGGAACTGCCACTGAAAATTTCACCGTAACGGATAATGCAGGTGATGTGCTCACAGTTACTTCACCCAATCTTCCTGCTTTTGCAACCTTACAGAATATGGGAGGTGGTAATTACCGGGTGGTTGCCAATCCAACCAAGGACAACCTGGGAAGATTTGATGTTACGATCAATGCGGCGGATGACAAAGGAGGATTAACAACAAAGACCTTCCTGATGAATGTTGTAGATCGCAGCACTCGTTCATTCTATATTAAGGTAGGTACTGACGGAACATTTGGAGGAACTCCATGGAATGATTTCCTCGGATTCCCATTTGATGGAAAATCGCAAGCCAATCTGAAAGATGAGGCCGGCGTTGTTTCTACCATTGGTATTACGTATCGCGATAGTTGGGGAGGAACAAACCCACTTGGATTTATTACAGGAAATAATTCAGGTGTGTATCCCGATTCAGTGCTGAGAAGTTATGTACTTGCCACAGACAATGTTGGAAAGCGTATTAAGTTCACGGGACTGAACCCAACCAAACGCTATAATGTTGTGTTCATGGGCAGTGCCAATGATGGATTGACTGCGGTGGCAAACTACTCTGCCCCGGGCGCAACTACTGTTTCACTGAATGCAAGATATAATTCGCGCCAAACAGCCCAACTGAACAGGCTGGCACCTGTGGGTGATTCACTCATTGTAACCGCCACCAAGCAGGCCAGTTCAACCTTCATGTACCTGAGTGCAATTGTACTTGAAGAAATTACGGATACGTTCACTAATACGATACTCTTGAACCCAATCAACCTCTACGCAGAGCCGAGGGACAAGAGTTCAGTTATCCTGACGTGGGCCGATCGTTCATATAATGAAACGGGCTTCGAGATCCAGAGAGGACCTTCAGCCACCGGACCATGGACTACAATCCAAACGACGGGTGCGAATGTGACCACGTTCACAAACACCCTACTAAGTACGAATACCAAATATTTCTACCAGGTAAGGGCAAGGTTTAACACAACGGGTGCTTCTGAATTCAGCAATGTGGCTTCAACCATTACACCAAAGACCCAGGTATTTGTGAACCTCGACTTCACCTTTCCTGGTCCATACCCGTGGAACAACCTGAATGCAAACCCGAATGCTGGTTTGAGCTTCCCGAATTTCTTTAGTGATCAAAACCTCACTACAGGAATTAATCTCACCATTACCAAACAATTCAACGGGCAGTTTAACGCCGGAATGCAAACTTTTGCAAGTGGCGGAATTTTCCCAGATAATGTGATGAGAAGTAACTATTGGACCGATCAAAGCCAGCAGTCTCAGTTTAAGATCAGTGGATTGAATCAAAGCAAACGCTACAGGTTTGGATTCTTTGGCAGCACAGGACCGGAATGGTTTGATGGCAACTATACGGCAACCTATAACATCGGCAACAGAACTGTTTACCTTAATGCTCACCGCAACGACAGTAAGGTGGTGTATATCGGAGACGTGGTTCCGGATGTGAACGGGGAAGTATTTTTGAATGTATCGACTACAAACATATCCGACAATGGATTTACTGCAGCGCTTGTCATCAATAGTTATGATGATGCTGTTGGAGGTGTGGTTCAAAACAGGATCATTACATCTGGATCAGGTGTAGCTTCCGGAAATGACCAACCGACGAATGAGCGTATCAGTGATGCCAATCGTGGAGCTCAACAGCCGATCGCTTCGAAAATAAATGTATATCCGAATCCATTTACCGATCAACTGAATCTTGAATTCAATAATAATGCGGCCGGAAACAAGGTAGTGGTAGACCTGTATGATATGAGTGGTAGACTGGTGTTCCGCAGGGATGTGGGCCATAGGTCAGTTGGTCACAACAGGTTAAACCTGAACCTTCAAGAGAATGGATTTGCCCCAGGAGTATATCTATTAAAGCTAACCGTAAACGGTCAAACATTGAGTACAGCCAAGTTGATTAAGAATAGGAAATAAGCTGGGATACCATATCAAAAAAAATCCGGAAATACCACTTTCCGGGTTTTTTAATGGTTGAAATGTGGATTAATTTAGCTTTTCTGGCACACGAATTCTAGTAAACTTTGAAATCCCAAGTTAGCCCGAAGGGAAACCATCCAAATCCCAAGTACCTGAAACTACAAACTTAGCTTACATGGATCTGTTGTATTTATTGCATTCACTGTTGAGGAAGAAATGGATCATCATTTTTAGCACCTTCGTAGGTATTGCTGCCGGGGTTGCTTTTGCTTTAACACTTAAGAAGACCTATACCTCTCTCGCGCAATACTCCACTGGCTTCACCATGGGTAAAAAAGTGATGATCAAGTCAGAGGAAAGCTTCAACATTTTTGAGATCGATTTCCAGTTTAAAAACGTGATTGAGACTTTTAAGTCTCCAGTGGTGCTGGGGATGGTCTCCTATAAATTGATGCTGCATGATTTGCAGAGTGAGACTCCATATAGACAATTAACAGAAGAACAGAAAAGAACTTCCCACTACACTGGTGTAGACCAGGCAAAGTTGAGGAATACGCTCAGGAATAAGATCGCATTGATGGAGGAACTCAGCACCAATGACCCGGAAGAAAGAAAAATGAGGGATTTCATTGGGCTTTACGGGTATGACCAGCAGAGCCTCATGAGGAAATTTCTGATCGAAAGAGTCCCGGGGACTGACTACCTGAATATCTGGTTCAGGTCTGAGCATCCGGAACTATCAGCCTTTGTGGTAAATGATATCGGGGATGAATTTCAACAATTCTTTACCAAGATTTATTCTACAAGGAGTGAAGAATCCTCGGTGAGACTTGACAGCCTTGCGAGAGAAAAAAAGCGGGAACTGGATAAGGCCAATAAGACTTACGAAGATTTCCGCAACAAGATCGGCTCGCCTGATATTTCAGGAACCAGTATTGCAGCCATGGACGTAGTAAAAGATGCTACCACTAATTACACTAATGAATCCGCCAAGTTAAATACATACAAATCTCAGTTGAAGTCGGTGGATGAACAATTGCGCAACCTGGGCAGCGGTTCTTCTTCATCAACAAACAATAATGCAGAGATTTTGCGATTACGCAAGGAGAATAACGACCTGGCCGCAAAAATGAGTGGGGGCAGTGATCCTACCATTCAACAACAGATTGACGATAACAATAGAAAAATAACCCAGCTATCTGCTTCTGGGAATAGTGGCAGCACCAAACAACAGGACTTGCAGAAAGATCGAAGCGAACTGCTCAAGAAAAAGTACGAATTGGAAGCAGACATTTCCGCTACT
>Ga0184625_10000307_pt1 | contig 17414 bp, 14 predicted proteins | sample PLM3_30_b1_FD_133151 | JGI IMG/M metagenome (GOLD analysis project Ga0184625, IMG submission 133151) | Groundwater sediment microbial communities from an aquifer in East River, Colorado, USA - PLM3_30_b1 | ecosystem: Environmental > Terrestrial > Soil > Riparian zone | place: USA: East River... | reverse complement strand
CGACGTGTTGTCGGGCCTCGGGCAATCGGCCCACAAGCTGGCCACCGACTTGCGGCTGCTGGCCTCGCGGAAGGAAATGGAGGAGCCGTTTGAGGCCGACCAGATCGGCAGCTCGGCGATGGCCTACAAGCGAAACCCGATGCGGTGCGAGCGGGTCTGCGGGCTGGCGCGATTCATCGTCAGCCTGCAGTCGAGCGCCGCAGCGACCGCAGCCGTGCAATGGATGGAGCGGACGCTCGACGACAGCGCCAACCGCCGGCTGGTGATTCCGCAGGCGTTTCTGGCCGCCGACGCGGTGCTGCTGCTGTTGCAGAACATCACGGCCGGGCTGGTCGTCTATCCGCGGGTGATCGCCGCGAATCTGGCGGCGGAACTGCCGTTTATGGCGACCGAGAACATCCTGATGGCCGCGGTCCAAGCCGGAGGCGACCGGCAGGATCTCCATGAACGGATTCGCCGCCACAGCCAGGCCGCCGCCCAGCGCGTCAAACAGGAAGGGCAGCCCAACGACTTGCTCGATCGGCTGCAAAACGATCCGGCCTTCGCGAAAGTCGATCTGGCCGCCCAGACCGACGCGCGGCAATTCGTCGGCCGCGCGCCGGAGCAAGTCGATGAGTTCCTGGCCGAATTCGTTGCGCCAATCCGAGCCCGCTACGCTGGCTCGTCCAACCTGTCGGTCGAGTTGCAGGTATAGCTCTATTCAATGACGAGCTGAATCTCGGTGAGGTACTTCTTCGGGTTGCCCTTGAAGAACATCCCGGGGCCTTTGAGATACACCTCGCGGCAAGGCGCGAGCAGCTTGTGGCCCTGCTCCTTGACGTAGGCCAGCGCCTTTTCGTACGAGCGGCTAAGCTGGTCATAGGGCCCTTGGTGCAACAGCGACACGCACCGCGCCGCCGGCAGCTCGCGAACTTCGATGCCGTCCCGCGACTGGCCGCCTTTGACCGGCATGCAAGCTTCGTAGTTGGCAACCTCTTGATACTCCATGTCGTAACAGAGCAGCAAAGCCGGTCCGCAGATCTGGCTCCAAAAGGCCTTGCCGATCTTTCCAAAGCCCTGGCCGCAATCCTGGTACGGAGCGTGCATTCGATAAGCTGCGATCTTCATCGCCGGCAGGGCCTTTTCCTCACACTGAGTCGTCGCCGTGGTCGTGAGCATCTTCTTTCCCTCGCGTTGAGCCGTCAGAAAGTCGTCCAGCGACCGGCGGGCTTTCTTTAGCCGGCGAATTCGCTCGTCGATCGCCGCCCGTTGCCGCTCGAGGGCGGCGGTGAGCGCGGCGGCGTTATCGCCGCCGGCCAGCAGCTCGCGAATCTCGGCCAGCGAGAAGTCGAGCTGCTTGAGGAACGCGATCGTCCGGGCCAATTCGACTTTCGAGCCGTCGTAGTAGCGATAACCCGTCTGCTCATCGACGGACGTGGGCTCCAGCAGCCCCTCTTCGTGATAGAAGCGGAGCGCCTTCACCGTCAGGCCCGTTAACCGCGAAAATTCGCCGATCGTGAACATCGTTGCCGCGTGGGGCGGGCCTCTGGCCTGCCTGGAATGTCCAACCAGTCGCGGCTGCGAGAACATCTCGCAACCGAGGACAAGTATCGAGCCTCCCCTTACGGGAGAGTCAAACGCTCCTTTTACGATTTCTCGCCAACCAAGACGCTGCTATGCACCAGGGTGGGAATCGGCTCACCGGGCTGCAAGCCGGCGGCGGTCATCCAGGCCTTATATTCCGCGCCGCTATAGTTGCGGCCCTCGGTGAGCAGCATCAGAGCCACCGAGAAGAGCGCCGGATAAAGCGGTCCGCTGTGGTCGTCGTGCAGGAAAGCGTCGTGAATCAGCAGCCGGCCGCCGGCAGGCAACGCGGCCGCGGCCTTGGCGACGACGCGACGGCACTCGGGCACGTCCCAGTCGTGCAGGACATTGGACAGGAGCATGACGTCGCAGTCCGGTGGCAGCGGATCGGCAAACATGTCGCCGGCAGTGAATTGCAGCCGCTCGGCGACGCCGTATTGCTGGGCGAATTCAGCGGCGACTTTCAGCACTGCCGGACGGTCGAAGACGATGGCGCGGAGCTGCGGGTAACGCTGCAGGAAGGCGATCGCATACAGGCCCGTGCCGCCGCCGATGTCGAGCAGGCAACGGGCCTTGGAGAGATCGACTTTTTGAGCGAGCACCGGCGCGATGTTCTTGGCCCGGCCGGCCAGCATCAAAGTAAAGTGCCGGGCCAGCTTGTCCTCCTCCATCGCCGAATCCATGCCATCCTTGTAAATGAACACCGCCCGGTCGTCGCCCTCGGCCGCGCCTTCGCGGGTGTTCTTCCGCATGTGCTCGACCAGCGTGAGCACTCCCGGCTGCTCCGCGCCCAGGCGAATGTAGTCGCCGACATACAGCGGCAATCCCGGCGTCAAATGCTCGCGCCCTAGCGGCGTCGGCTGCAGCTTGCCTCCGCGCTCCTCGACAAGCTGCATGGCTCGTAGGCCCGTAAGCAGCACACAGAATTGCCGCTCACCCAGACCAAGGGCAGCCCGCATTTCGGCCGGCGTCTGCGGGCCGGCCGCAAGCTTGCCGAAAACTCCAAAATGCGCCACCGCCGCGGTGAGCAGCTCCATCGCGTGATTGCCGCGAAACAGCTCGAAGATCGGAGCGGGGTCGGAAGAGGGCGGATGTAAGTGGAGTGCCATGTGTGAATCAAATGACCAATGACCAAGCACCAATGACCAATCGGGCCTCATTGGTCATTGGGACTTGGTCATTAGTCATTCCTAATGTGCGGCCTTCTGTCGCCGGTCGGACCGGGCCCGCGCCCAGAGATTTAACATCTCGACGACGAGGGAAAAGGCCATCGCGAAGTAAATGTAGCCCTTTGGAATGTGTTGGCCGGCGCCTTCGGCGACGAGCATCACGCCGATGAGCAGCAGAAACGACAGTGCCAGCATTTTGACCGTGGGATGGCGATCGACGAAATGCGAGACCGGTGTGGCAAACACCATCATCACGCCAACCGCGATCATCACGGCGGCGATCATCACCCAGAGCTGCTCGGCCATGCCCACGGCGGTGATGACCGAGTCGAGCGAGAAGATGATGTCCATGATCGCGATCTGCGTGATCACCGAAGCAAATGACGAGGCTTGGCCCTGGCCGTGTTCGTCGTGGCCGCCTTCGATCTTGTTGTGAATCTCGCGGACGCTGCTTTGAATCAAGAACAGCCCGCCGGCCAAGAGCACCAGGTCGCGAATGGTGATTTCATCAACCTCGCTATTGCTTTTTTGTGTTAGCCATTCCCGGGCCACGCCCAGCGAGCTCAATTTGAACAGGACGAGCTTCGCCTGCTGCACCCAGTAGATCCCGCAGAGCAGTAAGATCCGCGTGCCCATCGCCGCCAAGAGGCCGATCCGGCGGGCCGACGCCTGTTGCGCCAGCGGCAGTCGGCTGCTCAGCAGCGAGATAAAGACAATGTTGTCGATGCCCAGGACGATCTCCATCGCCGCCAGGGCGATGAGTGCGATGGCTTCATTGAGGACATGTTCCATGCCACGCTTGTATCAGATGCGCCGCGGCTTGGGGATTGGGCGGCGCTAAAGCTAAGAGGAACGCCACGGAGGGCGTTCCCTACAGATTACGTCGTGTAATCCGAGTTGAAGCGGACGTAATCGACATTCAGGTCGCTGGTCCAAAAGCGGACAGAGGCGTTGCCCTCGCGGAAGGTCAGGACAAGGCTCGTGTCGCGGCTGCCTTTGATCGACTGGCTGACCGTCTTGGCGTCGAACGGCACCGGCGCGCCGCGCTCGTAGAGCAAGTGGCCGTTGATCGACAGATCCACGCCGGCCGGATCGAACGCCACGCCGGCGTAGCCCGCGCCGGAGACGATCCGGCCCCAATTGGGGTCGGCTCCGGAAATCGCCGTTTTGACCAGGGCGCTGTTGGCCACCGTCTTGGCGATCTGCCGGGCCGCCTCGCGCGTTTTGCAGCCGCGAACGTCGAGCGTGATCAAGTGCGAAGCCCCTTCGCCGTCGTTGGCGATCTGCTTGCCCAGGTCGATGCAGATTTCGCTGAGAGCGGCCTCGAACAGTGGCAATTCCTTGTTACCTAGCGGCTTCTTATCGGCGGCGCCGCTGGCCAGCAGCAGCACCGTGTCGTTGGTGCTCATGTGCCCTTCGACGCTAATGCAGTTGAAGCTCTCCTCGACGGCGAATTTCAGCGCCGCCTGGGCCTCCGCCGGCATCAGCATCGCGTCGGTGCAGACCACGCACAGCATCGTCGCCATTTGCGGTCCGATCATCCCCGCGCCCTTGCACATGCCGGCCAGGTTGATCGTCTTGCCGCCGAGTTCTACCTGCCGGCTGGCGATCTTCATTCCCTGGTCGGTCGTGAGAATCCCGCGGGCCGCAGCCAGAAACGCCGCCTCGCCTTCCGCCAACTGGCCGGCTGCTTTCTTCGCGCCTGCCGCGATCTTGTCCATCGGCAGGAAATGGCCGATCACGCCTGTGGACATCACCAGTGCCTGCGGCTCCTTCGCGCCCACTGCGTCGGAGGCCAGACGGGCCATTTCGCGGCAATCGCTCATCCCGCGCTCGCCGGTGCAAGCATTCGCATTTCCCGAATTCACGATCACCACGCGAATGTCACCCGACGGCGTCCGCGCCCGGTCCAGCGCCACCGGCGCAGCAAACACCAAATTCGTCGTATAAGTCCCCGCCGCCACCGCCCCGCCGGGACAATGAATCAGCGTCAAATCTTCCTTCTGCGGGTTCTTCATAATGCCCGCATGCAAACCGGCGAAGCGAAAGCCGAGGGGGAGGTGGAGTGTCATTTGCGCGTAGTTCGATGGGTGAATGGGCTGCTGGGAATGATAGAATAGGAGAATGACCAACTGGAGCACATGCCCGGCCGTCGAAAGTCGCCCCGACGTGGTCAGCGGCGCCTGGGTCTTCCGTGGCACACGCGTGCCGATTCGCGCACTCTTCGAGAATCTCCGCGATGGCGCGTCATTGGACGAGTTCCTCGCCTGGTTCCCCGGCGTCCGCCGCGAGCAAGCCACGGCCGTGCTCGATCATGAGGTCCGGCAGCTTCAGGCCGCGGCTGGTCCATGAAAATCCTGTTCGATCAAGGCACGCCCTGGCCGCTTAGCCAGCATCTCGCCGGTCACGATTTGCAAGCGTGCGCCGATTTGGGCTGGTCGCAACTTCAAAACGGCGCATTGTTGACAGCCGCCGAGCAAGCCGGGTTCGCGGTCTTTGTGACGACCGATCAGAGCTTGCAGTATCAACAGAATCTTGCCGGACGCCAGATCGCCATCGTCGTGCTGCTCTCGACTTCGTGGCCTCTGATGCAGCCGACGATTCCGCGAATTGTCCACACGAATACCGGCGTCCATCCGGGCGAGTATGTCGAAATTCCAATCTGATCCGCTACTGGAGTTCCCTATGCCAGCAGCGGCTGAATCACTTTGGCCGGCTCGACGCCGGTCAGCTTCTGGTCGAGGCCGAGGTGGCGGACACTGAAGCGCTCGTGGTCGAAGCCCAGGAGCTGCAGGATGGTGGCGTGCCAGTCGCGGAGGTGGACGGGGTCTTTGACGATGTTGTAGGAGAAGTCGTCGGTTTCGCCGTGGATCACGCCGCCCTTGATGCCGCCGCCGCACATCCAGATCGTGAAGCACCGCGGGTGATGGTCGCGGCCGTAGTTTTCTTTCGACAGGCCGCCCTGCGAATAAACCGTGCGGCCGAATTCGCCGCCCCAGATGATCAGCGTGTCGTCGAGCATGCCGCGCTGCTTGAGGTCCTGCACCAGGCCGTAACAGGGCTGATCGACGTCGCGGCACTGGTCGGGCAGCCGGCCGCTGACGTTGCTGTGCGTGTCCCAGTTGTTGTGATAAACCTGCACGAACCGCACGCCCCGCTCGACCAGCCGGCGACAGAGCAGGGCCGTGTTGGCGAAGCTGCCGGGCTTTTTCACGGCGTCGCCGTACAGGCCGAGTGTCGCCTCGCTCTCGCTCGACAGGTCGGTCAGTTCCGGCACGCTCGACTGCATGCGAAACGCCAGCTCGTACTGCTCGATCCGCGTCCGCGTTTCGGGGTCGCCGATCTGCTGGTAGTTCAGCTCGTTCAGCGCCTTCAGGCCGTCGAGCGTCTTGCGGCGGACGGCCGTCGGCACGCCCGCGGGATTGTTGATATAGAGGATCGGGTCGCCGGCCGAGCGGAACGAGCAGCCGGCGTGCTGGCCGGGCAGATAGCCGGCCTGCCACAGCCGGGCGCTGATCGCCTGCACCTGCTCGGTGTTGGTCGGCTTGGCGACGAGCACGACGAACGTCGGCAGGTTGTCGTTCAGCGAGCCCAGGCCGTAAGAGGCCCACGCGCCCAGGCACGGCCGCCCGGTCACCTGGTTGCCGGTCTGGATATACGTGATCGCCGGCTCGTGGTTGATCGCTTCGGTATTCATGCTGCGGATGAAGCACATTTCATCCACCATCTTGGCCTTCCAGGGCAGCAGCTCACTGACCCACATGCCGCTGTTGCCGTGCTGGGCGAACTTGTACTTCGACGGCGCGATCGGAAACCGCGCCTGGCCGCTGGTCATCGTCGTCAGCCGCTGGCCCTTGCGGATGCTGTCGGGCAGGTCCTTGTCGTACCAGTCCTGCATCACGGGCTTATAGTCGAACAAATCCATCTGCGACGGCCCGCCGACCATGTGCAGATAAATCACGTGCTTCGCCTTGGCGGCAAAGTGCTGCAGGCTCTTCGCCGGCTGCTGCGCCTTGGCCGCATCCGCGCCGCTCGCCTGGCCGCCCGTTAGCGATGCCAATGCCGCCCAACCGACAGCGTGCGACCCCTGCTGAAAGAAGTGGCGGCGAGTCAGGTTCTGAGTGAATTCGGAGAGAGGGTTCATCGGATTGCTCCGCGCTGGTGGCCGTTGGATTCGTGATCGAGTTTTGCGTCGGGACGGAAGCCGATCTTGCGTTTGGGCGGACTTGGCGGTGGCTCCATCATCCGCCTGAGCACGTCGGTAATCGCCGCAATTTGGCCGTCATGGAGCTGGACCGTCTTGGCCAGCTCGTTCAAATGCTGAATGAGTTCGCCGGGCGTCGCCATCAGCCGCCTCAGCCTGACGAAGGCCCGCATGATGCCGATGTTGACTTGCACCGCCCGTGGCGAGCGGAGCACGCTGGAGAGCATTGCCACGCCGTGCTCGGTGAAAACCCAGGGCAACTTTTGCGTGCCACCTCGCGCCGATTTTGATGTCGCAATTTGCGACTTCAAATCCATAAACTCTTGCTGGGTAAGCTGATACGCAAAGTCAGATGGGAAGCGGTCCTGGTTTCGTTGCACCTGCTCGTTAAGGCGTCGTGTCGGCACGCCGTAGAGCACTGCCAGCTGTGCGTCGATCATGACCCGCTGGCCGCGGACAACGAAAATTTGCCGCTCCAGATCGTGCGGGTCGATTACCAGCGTGGACTTCGGTTTTGTCATTACTTGACTCCGCGAAGCAATGCCGGCCATTGCGGTACGATCCGATAGCCAGTCACGGCGCTATGGCCGTCGGCAAAGTGGGTCCAAATCCACTCAACCGATTCGACTGCTTCAACGTCCACGTTGAGCAGCGCTGGCGGGCGAAGGCAAGAGTCGGTAGCTGGCGGTGCAACCACGTTCATTTCAGCACTTACTTATTGAGCACTTCGTCCAGATTCAGCAGCTCGTTGGCCAGCATCGTCCAGGCGGCGAGCTGCGCGGGGTCGAGCGTTGGTTCGGCCTTCGATTCGCCGACCGCGATGAGCTGATTGGCTTCGGCCAGGTGCGCTTGATAGTGGGCGAGCAAATCGGTGAGCGACGCCTTGACGATGGGCGGCTCCTGGGCTCGTAGCGGCCGCGCCAGGACCCGGCGCGCGAGGTAGTCCAGGCGGGCGTCGTTCTCGGCGCTCGACTTGATGGCGTTTTGCCCCAGGTGCCGCGCCGCCTCGACGAACTGCGGGTCGTTGAGCGTCACCAGAGCTTGCAGGGGCGTGTCGGTCCGCTCGCGGCGGACGGCGCAGGTCTCGCGGTTGGGAGCGTTGAGGATTTCCATCGAGGCCGGCGGGGCGGCCCGCTTCCAGAACGTGTACATGCTGCGGCGATAGAGATTCTCGCCGCTGTCCGCCTTGTAGTCGCGGGTGTTGCTGCCGATCATCGCCACCGCCTCCCACACGCCCTCCGGCTGATACGGCCGCACGCTCGGTCCGCCCAACTTGCGAACCAAGAGGCCGCTGGCCGCCAATGCGTAGTCGCGAACCATCTCGGCATCCATCCGGTAGCGGGCCCCGCGCGACAACAGCCGGTTGTCGATGTCCTTGACCAGCTTTTCAGGCGTGACCGCGGCCGACTGGCGATAGGTGTTGCTCGTCACCAGCAGCTTGAAGAACCGCTTGATGTCCCACGGCCGGCTGCCATCGCTCGGCGCACGGAACTCGACCGCCAGCCAATCGAGCAATTCCGGGTGCGAAGGCAACTCGCCCGTCACGCCAAAGTCCCCCGCCGATCGCACCAGACCTGTGCCGAACAGCTCTTGCCAGTAGCGGTTGACCGTGACCCGCGTGGTCAGCGGATGCTCGGGCGTCAGCAGCCACTGGGCCAGGCCCAGGCGATTCCGCGGGGCGGCTTCGGCCAGCGGCGGCAATGCCGACGGCGTCGCGGCCTTCACCTGGTCCCGCTTCTGGTCGTATTCGCCGCGGTACAAGATATGGGCCAGCGGTTCGCCGCCCTTCTCGTTCATCACGTGGGCCACCGTGCCGCGGGCCTTGATCGCGACCTCTTCGCCGGCCACCGCCTTCTGCTTCGCGTCCAGCTTGCGGCTGGGTTCATCGAGCGACCGCAGCCACCACTCGAATGCCTTGGTCTTCTCCTCGGTCGTTCGTTCCTCTGCCTTCTTGGCAACGATCGATTCGAGCTGCTCGGCATTCGCCAGCTGATCGGCCTCCTGCGGCGAAAGGCCGCGGCCGAACAGCCGCAAGTCGGCAATCGTCATGAACTGCAGTTTCTGGTCGCTGCTCCGCTGGCCGATCTTGAACGGCGTCGCCGTCTTGATTGAACCCGTGAGCACGTCGGTAGCGACGTTCACCGGCTGCAGCTGGCCGTCGTAATAGACCTTCACACCGGCCGCCTTCCGCGAGCCGTCATAGACGACGCAGACGTGCGTCCATTCATTGGCCTTGAGCGGTGTCTGCGAGACGACTTTGAGAGCGTTGTCGGGCCATTTATCGACGATGTGCGTGCCGACCTTGTCGCCTTCGAGCCAGATGTCCCAGCCGCGATAATCCTTGGCGTTGTCCATGCGAGCGACGATGGCCCCAGTCTGATTACGACGGCCGAGCTTCACCCAGACGCTGGTCGAAAAGCCGTGATCGCACTCAAAGTCGCCCGCATCGGCGATTTCGATCGCGGGCGTCGTCGCCAGCGACAGCGCCTTTTGTTTAGCGTCACGTGCGGCTGCCCAGTTGATCGCCTGCTCGCGCTCGATCTCGCGCTCCGCGCCGCCGACAACGAGCTTGATCTTCTTGCCTTTCCCTTCGTCGAGTGCCGCCCGCAGGGCCAATCCCTCCTGCGGTACATATTGGCCCAAGTCCGCAGCCTTCACATTCGCCAGCCACTCTTCAAATGCTGGCTTGGCTTCGCCCTTGCGCCGCTCCAGCTCCAGGCGGACATCCACCAGCTCGGCTTGCATCTGCTCCCATCGCGGCCGGTCCGCGGCCAGCGGCACGACCAGCACCGGCGGCGTGTCCTTGATGTTCCCGTCCTTCACCGGCTGCGTCGTGTTGTCGAAAAACGCCGAGAGCGAATAGAAGTCTTTCTGCAGAATTGGATCGAACTTGTGATCGTGGCAAACCGCGCAGCCGACGGTCATGCCCATGAAGACCTGCCCAAACGTCTCCGTGCGGTCGCGGGCATAGAGCACCTTGTATTCTTCGTCGATGATCCCGCCTTCATTCGTTGTGATGTTGCAGCGGACGAAGCCGGTCGCGATTTTCTGATCGAGCGTCGCCCTCGGCAGCAGGTCGCCGGCGAGTTGCTCCACAACGAACTGATCGAACGGCTGATTGCGATTGAAGGCGTTAATCACCCAGTCGCGATAGGCCCAGATTTCGCGGTAGTTGTCAAAGTGAATGCCGTGCGTGTCGGCATAACGGGCCACGTCGAGCCAGGCCCGGCCGCGATGCTCGCCCCACTGCGGCGACTCCATGAGTTTGTCCACGAGCTTCTCGTAGGCGTTGTCGGCCTTGTCGTTGACGAACGCCTCGACTAGCTCCGGCTCCGGCGGCAGTCCGGTGAGATCCAGGCTCAACCGGCGGGCGAGCGTTCGCCTGTCCGCTTCCGGCGCGGGTGACAGGCCGGCTGCTTCCAGCTTCGCCAGCACGAAGGCGTCGATCGGATTCTTCACCCAGCCCGCGTTCTTCACCGCGGGCGGCTGTGGCCGGTTGGGAGCGATCAGCGACCAGTGCGGCTGATACTCGGCCCCTTCGGCGATCCACTGCTGCAAGGTCGCTCTCTGAGCCGCCGTCAGCTTCTTCCTGGATGCCGGCGGTGGCATGACCATCTTGGGGTCAACCGAGTTGATTCGCTCAACGACCAGGCTCTCGTCAGTCTTGCCCGGTGCAATCGCGCCGTATTCGACGGCTGCCTCGCGCTTGTCCAGTCGCAACTCCGACTTGCGGGCGGCGCTATCCGGCCCGTGACAGGCAAAACAGGTTTCCGCCAGGATCGGCCGGATGTCGCGGTTGTATTGCAGCTTGTCGGCTGCCTGCGCCTGACAAGCCAGCGCCGCTAGCAGCATTGCCAAGCCCACGCCGCGAAGCGAACAGATGCCATGCATGGTCACATCCTGAGTTTCGCGCGGCGACGAAGTTGCTTCGCAGCCGCAAAGGAATCAACGAGTCGCCCGGGCAGGTGGGAACGAAAGGCGACCGGAAGGCCAGCGTTTATTCTACGAAGCAACGCCCGGCAGCTAAAGAACCTTGTGCGGCAGGAAAGGCATTTTCAGGCAGCCCGCCGGATGCCCAGATACCGCTGCACGGGAGCCGCGGCAGGCACGAAATCCACGTTGGGGTCGTCTTTGAGGGCCCCGGCAACCTGATCGAGCTGTTCGACGACGGAAAGCGAAAGATCGACGAAAATCCATTTGCGGCCTGCAAAATGGCAAGCGCCGCCGCCCGCCCCGCCCAGCCATTCGTGCCGCACGGTGTAGCCCGCGACTTCGGCCAGCTCTTTTAGCTGTTCCAGCAATTCGACCGTATGCATCCCAGCTTCTCCATCCTTGCCGAGTCCGTGGCAATGTCGGCGGATTATAGCCGCGGCTAGTGAACTCTCACAGCTTGAAATGGCGATAGGTTCTGTGGCGGTAACTCCTGTCAGGCCAGTGAGTTAAGTCGCCACACCTGGGCGAGACAGGTGAGAGTGGTTGAGTTTGCCGCGCACGAGAGTGGAAGCAAGATGATCCAGGTATCCGACTCGGTTGACGCCGCCCATCTGCAGCGGCGGATTGCCGCCCTCGAGCAGCAGCTGGCCCAGACGCAAAAGATGGCGGCCCTGGGCGAGTTGGTCAGCACGACGACGCACGAGTTCAACAACGTGCTGATGACGATCCTCAACTACGCCCGCCACGGCCAGCGGCACAAAGACGAGCCGACCCGCGACAAGGCCCTCGACAAGATCTTCACCGCCGCACAGCGGGCGGCGAAAATCACCGCCACGATCCTGGCCGTTGCCCGCAACCGCTCGGGCGCCTTCGAGGCGACCAGCCTCAAGAAGCTCGTCGAGGATTCGCTCGTCCTGCTGGAGCGCGAGCTGTCGAAATATCGGATCGCCGTCGAGCTGCATCTGCCCGAAGTGCCCGACGTGCTCGCGCAAGGGAACCAGATTCAGCAGGTCTTGCTCAATCTGCTCATCAACGCCCGCCAGGCCATGCCCAATGGCGGCCGAGTGCTCATCCGGCTTGAGCACGACGCGGACGGTGGGACCGTCGATCTGATCGTCCGCGACACCGGCTGCGGCATCCCGGCCGACAAGCTGCCGCGAATCTTCGAGCCCTACTTCACCACCAAATCCGGCCCCGACGAAACGGGCAAAGGCGGCACCGGCCTGGGCCTCGCCTCTTGCCGGCAGATCATCGAAGCCCACCACGGCCGCATCCGCGTCGAAAGCACCCTCGGCCTCGGCACGCAGTTCACGATCAAACTGCCGGTCGCCAAGCCGTAGTGAGCCTCGTGGGGCGGGCGTCTCGCCGGCCTGCATCTCGTTCCCAGGGTCCTCCCTGGGAACGCCCTACCCCGAGTCTCCTGCCTCGTTGACCTGCGGCGTGCCCTAGAACCGTGTGGCCTCGATGCCGGCTTCCTTGAGGGCATCGAGGACTTGCTGGCTGGAAGTCGTGCCTTGGCCTGCGAACAGCACGGCCGCCGAGTGCTGCGCGGGATAGACCGCGACACTCTTCACACCGGGGACTTTGGCCAGGGTCTCTTTGACTTTGGCGCCGCTGGCCTCGTCGCTGAGCGTGGGCACTTTCAAGGCCAGCCAGCCGGCATAACGCATGCCGCCGCCCATCATGTGCGGTGTGCCTTCGATGGCAGCGGCCAACGCTTGGGCCGGCAGCACGCTTTCATCGAACTCGACAGTCGCTTTCTTGGTGTTCCAATCGACGGCGACCGACTTGACGCCCTTTGCGCGGGCCAATCCACCCTGCACTGTGCCCGTGCAGGGCGGGCAGTGCAGGCCGGTCAGCAAGATCGTGGCCTTCGTGGGCGGATCGGCTGCCGCGGCAGGCGACGCAGAAACGAGCGCATGTGCGGCAACCAAAGCTGCAACCGGCAAGAACTTTCTCACGGCGAGTCTCCAAGAAGTGGCTCAACAGGAAAAAAGCCCGCGCCTGGCACGGTGCCAGGCGCGGGCGACAAACGACGCGAGCGCCCGCCGACTAGAAGTCGGTGAGCTTGAATCCGGCCGAGTGGCGGCCGGCGTTCATGTGCGGCGCCACGCGAGTGGCGCGACCCGAGCTACGATAGCTCGGGCTGACGGCGGGCTGATACGAGTATGTGCGATAGGCCTGACCGGCAGCAGCGGACTGGGCCGGCTTGCCGGGCATTCCCGACAAGGGCGGCGCGCTCGCCGTGGTTTGCGGCGAACAGGGGCAATTGCACCCATGACCACACGCACACGTGTCCCTACACAGGCACCCGCAACAAGCGATGACTGCAGCGGCAACAAAATTCAACATGGAAAACTCCCGAATTGCAGGCCAGCGCCGGGATGCCCTGCTTGGGTTCCGGCACTCGCCTGGAAAGCCAAATGAAAAATCAACGCATTCAACGCGCCACCGCAACGGCCACTGGCTGGATGGATGGCGGCAGAATCTCCGCTGACGCGAGATCCAGACAACGACGCGAGATAAAACCGGGACGGCTCGCAGGCCGCCAGTAACATTCGCCAGCTTGCGCGGCCAAAGAAACGGCCGCGCGGCCGCACTAGATGGTCAAGCGCTGAAAGACGATCACGGTGTCGAGCGGTGGTGGACCGGATCGATCGAACCGATTGAAATTCGGACGACCCTCGAAAGCGGAATGGAACGGTGGATCGGCGCCGAAGAACGTGGCCACATCTTGCTGTTGAACGACTTTGGCCTTGCCTGCGGTTGTGGCCGGGGTCGGGCACGCAGCGAAGAAATGGCAGCAGTTTCCCTGGTAGGCAATCAAACCGCACGACGGCTCGCTCGCCGTAGCCGCAGCCTGGCAGCACCCGCGCCCCGCCGTTGGCGCGCCATCGTGGCAGCAGCTACAGCCGTCGCAGGCACTGGCCTTTGCACCGAGCAGGCGACGGGCGGCGGCCTGGCATGCCGGTTCGCGGTGGCCGTCAGCGCAGATACAAGCGGTGTGCGGCAGGGTGCCCAGGACGAGCGCCGGCATCAATACCAGCGCGAGCAACCTCGCGCGGTAGGCAATCGCCAGCTTTCGTGTCCTGCGGAACATGATTGACTGTTCCAACTCCCACATCTCGCTGCAATCTACTTCGCCCGCGGGCGTCAGTTCTTTAGCTGCCCGCGAACACCCTCAACGTATTGAATTATCGCTCAGGTCAACTCCGGCTAATACTACGTCCGCCGAGCGGAATGGGTTCCCGTCCTGCAATTATAGCCCGCTCAGGCTTGACCTGTTTGGGCCCCTTCGGGGCGAAGTTCGAGGCGGACGATGGATTGCCCGCCGGCGCGGTTGTCCGAAATAATCTCCAAAATTCTGGATCTGGCCGGGAATAACTGGCGTGGTTGGCGTATCTATACAATTGTGGCGACACGCTGCCAGAAGGCGGCGCGTTGCGGCTGTTTGGCAATTTGGTTGTTATGAGGCTGGCATGTGCTTCCGGCGCGCTAAAGTTGCGCTCAACTTTAGCGCGGGGGGTCGGCGCAAGGTGGCGTGGCCATTGGGGTTGTGGAGAACATGGTTTGAAAAAAAGTTCGAAAATGAGCGCGGACGGCACGCCGAAGCCCGGCCGACCAACTCCCGAATAGACGAGGTCGGCGCGCATAATGCGCATAATGGCCGATCGTCGAAGTTGAGCGCAAGGTATTGTGGGATCAAGAGTTGCGCCGGGAATCGACTCGCGAGAAAAAAGTTGGCTTATGCGCGCATAGTCTCGGCGGGTCACGAGACCCGCGGCGAACGTGGAGAGCAGAAGGTGCATTGCGCTTCGCTGATGCACCCTACTGAGACAGACGCCGTAGGTGGGGCCAGGTGTAGAGGCCGGTGTCGTGGCCGTCGGACCAGGTGATTTTCAGGGCGTAGTTGCCGACTAGCTTCAGGGCGTCGATTTGGATCGCCGGGTCGATGCCGTCGAGCTCGACGATTCGCTCGCCGGTCAGTTCATCGACGCAGCGGGCGCACATGCACTGGGCCCGCAGCTCGACTAAAGGCAAGGCGGCCTCCAGTCCATCGGGCCAGGCCACAAGCAGCGTTTGCTCTGTCGGCTGCCGTTCGATCCGCAGCGGCGGCGGGCCGTCGTACTCAGCGTTGAAATTGGACATGATTCAAGTCGTTAACGAGCGGGCCGATCAGTTCCCTTTATAGTGAAGTTCATGTCTGCACCGACACCCGACGAACTGAAATCCTGGGACCGCACGCACGTCTGGCATGCCTTCACCCAGATGGCCGAGTATGAGCCGCTGCTCATCGAGCGGGCCCGCGGTTGCACGTTGATCGACACGGAAGGCCGGGAGTATTTGGACGGCGTAAGCAGCCTGTGGTGCAACGTGCATGGGCATCGGCACCCCAAGCTGGATGCCGCCATCCGCGAGCAGTTGGACAAGGTCGCCCACGTGACGTCGCTGGGCCTGGGCAATCCGACCACGGCGAAGCTGGCCAAAAAGCTGACCCAGATCGCGCCGAGCGGCCTGAATCACGTGTTCTTCTCCGACAGCGGTGCGACGGCGGTCGAAGTGGCCTTGAAGATGGCGTTTCAGTACCTGCGGCAGCGCGAGCCGCCGCAGCCCAAGCGGACGAAGTATCTCGTGTTCGACGATGCCTATCACGGCGACACGATCGGTAGCGTCAGCCTGGGCGGCGTGTCGCGGTTCTCCGAGATGTTTCAGCCGCTGCTGTTCGAGGTCGTGCGGCTGCCCAGCCCGGGGACGTATCGCTTGCCGGCGGGCGTGAAGCGCGAAACGGCGTGCAGCTACTATCTCGGACTCCTCGAAGCGGCGCTGACGAAACACGGCGAAACGCTGGCCGCGGTCGTGATCGAGCCGCTGGTGCAAGCGGCAGCCGGAATGGTGACGCATCCACCGGGCTTTTTGCGCGGAGTGCGGGAGCTGACGCGGCGGCACGGCGTGCTGCTGATCGCCGACGAGGTGGCGGTCGGCATGGGCAAGACCGGCAAGATGTTCGCCTGCGAGCACGAAGGCGTGACGCCGGACTTCATGTGCATTGCCAAGGGCCTCACCGGCGGCTACCTGCCGCTGGCGGCCACACTGACGAGCGACGAGATCTATGGCGCGTTTCTCGGCCGCTACGAAGAATCGAAGACGTTCTTTCACGGGCACACCTACGGCGGCAACCCGCTCGGCGCCGCCGTAGCGCTGGCCACGCTGGAGGTTTTTGAGGAAGAACGCACCCTGGAGAACTTGCAGCCCAAAATCGCCCGGCTGGCCGAGCACCTGGCCCGCATCGCCAGGCTGCCGCACGTCGGCGACGTGCGACAACAGGGCATCATGGCGGGCATTGAATTGGTGAAGGATCGTGACACGAAAGAGCCGTACCCCTGGGCCGAGAAGCGCGGCATCCGCGTCTGTCAGCACGCCCGCACGCACGGCGTGTGGCTGCGGCCGCTGGGCAACGTCGTGGTCATCATGCCGCCGCTGGCCATTGCGCTGGACGAGCTGGACCGCATCTGCACCTCGGCCGAGCGTGGGATCACGGCGGCGACGAGCGACTGAGGCGCAGGGCCCTCCGTCGCCTCTGGCTCCGGGTTAAACGACCTGACCGCTAAAAACCGCGCGACCGGATCACGCTGCCAGTCAAACATTTCCGGCGGCGCAGTACAGGTGAGCTATGTTTGCCACGGACGGGAACATTCCGCCCGCGTCCAGCCCCTCCGTCACCGGAATACAGCAATGAAGCCGCTTCCGACCGCCGCCCGCACGGCTGACGCCGCCAAGGCCGAAGAATTCGACCTGCTCAAGCGCAAAATCCACAACAAGCTGGTGGATAAGCTCGACTTGAACCGCGTCGGCGAGCTGCAGGGCGACGTGCTGCGCCGCGAGATTCGGCTCGTCGTCGAGCACCTCTGCGACACGGAAGAGACATTCCTGAACCGGCAGGAACGCGAGCGGCTGATCGAAGAGGTGCTCGACGAAACCTTCGGCCTCGGTCCGCTGGAGATGCTGCTCAAGGACCATACGATCAGCGATATCCTGATCAACGGCCCGAAAAACATCTATGTCGAGCGTCGCGGCAAGATGGAGAAGACGCCCGTCGAGTTCCGCGACAACGCGCACCTCTTGCAGATCATCGACCGCATCGTCTCCAAGGTCGGCCGCCGCGTCGATGAAGTCTGCCCGATGGTCGATGCCCGTCTGACCGACGGCTCCCGCGTGAACGCGATCATTCCGCCGCTGGCCCTGGACGGCGCGGCCGTTTCCATTCGCCGCTTCGGCAGCAACCCGCTCAAGCTCGAAGACCTGCTGAACTTCAAGGCTCTGACTCCTGAGATGGTCATGCTGCTGGAGGGCTGCATCAAGGCCCGCCTGAACATGATCATTTCCGGCGGCACCGGCTCCGGCAAAACGACGCTGCTCAACACGCTGTCGAGCTTCATCCCGATGACCGACCGCATCGTCACGATCGAAGACGCGGCCGAATTGCAGCTCCAACAGGACCACGTCGTGCGGCTGGAAACGCGGCCGCCGAACATCGAAGGCAAAGG
>Ga0184625_10000306_pt1 | contig 17424 bp, 14 predicted proteins | sample PLM3_30_b1_FD_133151 | JGI IMG/M metagenome (GOLD analysis project Ga0184625, IMG submission 133151) | Groundwater sediment microbial communities from an aquifer in East River, Colorado, USA - PLM3_30_b1 | ecosystem: Environmental > Terrestrial > Soil > Riparian zone | place: USA: East River... | reverse complement strand
CGCAGCCCGGACCTCACCACAGCGGCGGTAATGGGTCGCTGATCGGGCCAGCCGTGAATGGCGGCGTAGCCGAGGCCAGCCAGTTCCGCGTCTAGCTGCGGATCCGGCCGGTAGTCGACCACACTGATCTGAGTCATCGCGTTCGATTCATCGCGCGCTCCGATGGTCGCCGGCAGTCAGCGTCACCCAAGCGGACGCACCGCGACGCTCGGGCGCGATCGGGGCGCCACTGTCGCCTCGCGGTACGTCCACCCGGTCACCCGAGGACGCGGAGCATTCTCGGCACGTCGTCGGGGAGTCGATGAGACCTGCCACGTCGTACCTCTCCGTGGGTATGCGGCGCACGCATTGTGCGAGTTCATACCCCATTTCCGATCACGCAGCGTAAAGGCACGTGTACATATGCACGTGCGCTATCATGCTCGTAATGCTATGCAGGCGCAAGGCCTGCTGCACGTGCAGACAACGAATCGGCGGTCTTAGCCAGCCACTTCTTCCGAAAGAGACCCAGATGCAACGGATATTCAACGGGATGCTCACCGCTGAGCTGCCGTCATTGACGTGGCAGAAGAGCCGCCGGAGCAACCCGAGCGGAAACTGCGTCGAACTGGCTCGCCTGCCCGATGGGGCGGGGATCGCGGTCAGGAACTCCAGGGATCCAGACGGTCCGGCGCTGATCTACACAGTGGACGAGGTCGCCGCGTTCATCCAGGGAGCGATGGACGGCGATTTCAACAATCTGATCCCGTAACACCCTGGTTCCGCGAACCCCGACTCAGCACCGACGAGTCGGGGTTTCGTCGCTCCTGTAGCTCACGCTCGGTTCATGGCATGCTTACTCGCGGACAGGAAGCGCCCGTTGGGCTGAGCATCTGGAGGTGTGGACGTGACGGCGGCTCAGCAGGAGGGAGGGGCGGGCGGCGGCCCGACCGTGCTCCGCATGCTGCTGGGCGCTCACCTGCGCAGGCTCCGAGACGCTCAGGGCGTCAGCCGCGAGGACGCAGGATGGGAGATCCGGGCCTCCGAATCAAAGATCAGCCGGTTGGAGTTGGGCCGGGTCAGCTTCAAGGAACGCGATGTCGCGGACCTGCTCACCCTCTACGGAGTCACCGACGAGGAAGAACGTGCCGCATTGCTGGCGCTGGCCAGGGAGGCGAATACGCCGGGTTGGTGGCATCGGTACGGCGACGTCCTGCCGAGCTGGTTTCAGTCGTATCTGGGATTGGAGGCGGCCGCCGCGCTTATCCGAACCTACGAGGTTCAGTTCATTCCCGGTCTGTTGCAGACCAGCGACTACGCCCACGCAGTGGTAAGGCTGGGACACGGACGTGCGCGTCCCCAGGAGGTCGAACGCAGGGTCAGCCTGCGCATGGCCCGCCAGCAGCTGCTCACGCGGCCGGACCCCGCGCAGCTCTGGGCGGTCGTGGACGAAGCGACCTTGCGCCGACCGATCGGCGGCACCAAGGTGATGCGCGCGCAGCTCGAGGCCTTGATCGACATCACTCAACTGCCGAACGTCAGACTTCAGGTGATCCCGTTCCACGTTGGCGGCCACGCGGCGGCGGGTGGAGCCTTCACTATTCTCCGCTTTCCCGAGCAGGACCTACCCGATGTGGTCTACGTCGAACAACTCACCAGCGCGCTCTACCTTGACAAGCGCGAGGACGTGGACAGCTACGCCGAGGCCATGGAGGTGCTGTGCGTGGAGGCCGAGCCGCCCGCGCGTACCGCGGAAATTCTCCGCGACGCGGTGGCGGCTTTCTAGCCCAACCCGTCAGGGGACTCGCGCGACGGCACCGTACACCGACGTGTCCGCGGCGGACGGTCGGGGATCGGGTTCGCCATCGGCCCGCCACTCCGACACGGATTGGATTCCGGGCGGTACGAGTTCCAGCCCGTCAAAGAAGCGGGCGAACTCCTCCTGGGTCCTGAATCGGATATCCCCGTACCGACCGGACGCCGCGGCGGCGCTCATCTGGCTGCGGGCCTGCGGCGGCATGAAGTCCATTGTGACGTTGGTGGTAACCAGGTAGCTACCCGACGGCAGTGCGCCCACCAGCCGCGCTACAACGCCATACGGGTCGTCCGCGTCCATGATGAAGTGCAGGATCGCCACCAGCATCAGCGCCACCGGTTGCGACAGGTCAAGGGTCCGCAGCAGATCGGGATGGCTCAGGATCTTGTCAGGCTCGCGCAGGTCGGCGTCGATGTAGGCGGTCTCGCCTTCCGGAGAGCTGGTGAGAAGCGCGCGGGCGTGCACCAACACGATCGGGTCGTTGTCGACGTAGACCACTCGCGACTCTGGCGCGATGGACTGGGCGACCTCGTGGGTGTTGTCAGCCGTCGGAATGCCGGTGCCAATGTCCAGGAATTGGCGGATCCCTGCCTCCTGGACCAGGTATGTCACGGCCCGACGTAGGAAGTAGCGGTTCTCCATGGCCGCGGTCCGAATGCTCGGAAAGATCCTGGCTATCGCGTCACCGGACTCCCGATCGGCCTGGAAATTGTCCTTGCCGCCAAGCCAGTAGTTGTACCTGCGGGCCGGATGCGCCACCGTTGTGTCGATCACTGGCGCCGAACTGTCCGGGCCAATCGGCGCGACTCCGCTCTCCTGGCTGCTCACAGATACCTCCATCGGCGCCGCTTCGGTCCGGTCATCAACAGTTCGGTGCAATCGTAGTGGGCCACCCGCAAATGTTCATGTACCGATGGATGCTCGGGCGTCCTCGATGACAGCCATGGCGGCGTTGCGCCCGTTGAGCGCGATCACGCTGCCACCGGGGTGGGTCGCGGCTCCGCACAGGTATACCCCGGGAACCTCGGTACGCGGGGAGAGCCTGTTCTCCCACATCTGGTCAGGCCGGACCTCGCCCTGGAAGATGTGTCCGCCGGTGAGGCCGACCCTGGCCTCAATGTCGGGCGGGCCGAGCACCTCATAGCTCTCCAGGCACTCCTCAAAATCCGGGGCGAACCGGCCGACCAGGTCGATGAACTGACGGGCCACCTCGTCGCGCCGGCTCTCCCAGCCGCCGTTGAGCGCGTACCGGGCGTACTGCCCGAAAATGCTCATCAGATGCCGGCCCTCGGGCGCCGGCGACGGATCATGCCCCGTCTGTACATAGATCTCGCCGAACCCGACGGCGGGCTCGCCGGCGTCGCACCGCTCGAACGAGCGCTGGGCGTCGTCCAAGCCGGTGGTCACGTCCACCACGCCCATCGCCATGAAGGTCTCGCCGGGCGCCGCTGTCCACGAAGGGAGCCGACACAGTGCGGCGTTGAACTTGACCACGGGGCTTCGGATGTCCCATTCCTCCAGCCTGCTTCGGTACGCGGCCGGCACAGCATCCGCCGGCAGCATCGCGAGCAGCCGCTTGGGGTCGGCGTTGCTGACCACCCGGGTCGCGCGGACGAGCGTGCCATCGTCGAGGCGCACACCCTCCCCGGGCAGGACCTCCGCCACGGGTACCCCCGCCGCCAGCAACGCGCCGGCCTCGCGCGCCGCGTCGGCGATCGCGAAGCTCACCATGCCCATGCCACCGCGCACATATCCCCACACGGCGCCGTGCCCCAGCACCTCGCCGGCGAAGTGCATCAGCTTGACCGCGGCTGTGCCCGCGTCCCTCGGGCCTGCGTAGGTCCCGATCACGCCCTGCCCGAACAGCGCGTCCTTGAGTCGCTGGTCGGAGACGAACTCGTCCAGGACATCCGAGATCGAGGCGTGGAAAAGCACATCGCACATGTAGGCGTCCTTGCCAAGCAGCTCCTCCAGCTCCGCCCGGCTCGGCGCCTCGACGGCCCAACTGTCCACGGTGCCCTTGCGCAGCCGGATCCTCATCTCGTCGAACAGGTCCTCGTAGGCGAAGTATCCGTCTACGTCTCGTTGGCTCAGGCCCAATGCTTGCAGCCCGGCCAGGGTGCGATCGTGGTCCATCCACTGCGCGAACGCTGTGCCGTCGTCGAATGGCACCCACAACTGCGGGTCCGCGAAAAAGACCTCGAGTCCCCGCTCATGCAGCCTCAGCTCGGAGATGACCGTCTCGTCCAGAAGGCCGATGACGTAAGCACAGGGGCTCACTACATAGCGCTGGTCTGGAAACGGGCGCTCCAACGTGCACGCGCCACCCAGTCGGGTGCGGGCCTCCAGCACCAGGACCGACTGGCCGGCCCGGGCGAGGTAGGCCGCGCAGGTCAGACCGTTGTGGCCGCCGCCGATCACCACCGTGTCCCAACGACGCGCGGCGAGGGCGGAGATCGGCTCCGGCAGTCCGACCTCGCCAAACTGTTCAGCAATCATGTTCATAGGTCGCCCCGAAGATCGGCCGCCATGTGGTCCAGATTGGACACGAAGCGCTGCACGTCCGCCATGGAGTGTTGAACGGATACCGTCCACTGTTCACACTTGCCCCACGGCGGCAGGAAGACGCCGCCGTTGTGTTGATAAAGCCAGTGTGCGTTGCCCCACTGGTCGGGGTAGGCAAGGAAGTCCCGGTAGTTTCGCAGCTGTTCGTGGAAGATGACCGCGCCCTTCGCCCCGTAGGCTCGGACGTGGCCGGGCAGGTCGTAGCGGTGCAGGATCTCCTCGGCGCCGGACACCATGGCCGCGCGGAGTACGTCGAAGTGCGCGTACGCCTCGTCGGTCAGGATCTCGGTGAGCACGGCCCGCGCCACCGCCATGGTGAGCGGGTTGCCGTTGAACGTGCCGACCTGCTCGTACGTCCCCTCGGCGATGAGTCCCATCAGCTCTCGCGTGCCGCCGATCGCGCCGCAGGGCAACCCACCGCCCAGCGCCTTCGCTAGACACACCAGGTCGGGGGTGACCCCGGACCATTCGACCGCCCCGCCCGGCGCCACGCCGAGTCCGGTCTTCACCTCGTCGAAGGCCAGGTACGCGCCGTGGGAGTGCAGCAGGTCGCGCAGCCTGGCCAGGTAACCCGGCGGCGGCGGGATCATCCCGACGTTCATCATGATCGGCTCAACGATCATGCCGGCCACCATGCCCCCATGCTCCCCCAGCACCCGCTCGACCGCCGCGAGGTCGCCGAAGGGCACCACGATCGTCAGCCGCGCCAGCTCGGCCGGCACGGCCGTGCCGACGGGAACGGAGTTCGGTCGGTCCGCGGGTCCGGCGTCCTCGGCCGCCGGATAGACCGAGACCTGCACGCTGTCGTGATGGCCGTGATAAGAGCCCTCCACCTTGATGATCTTCGGCCGGCCGGAGGCGACCCGCATCAGGTGGACGGCGTCCATGGTCGCCTCGGTGCCCGAGTTGTTGTAGCGCCACATCGGCAGGCCGAAACGCCGGGCAAGTTCGCGGGCCACCACGACGGCGTCCTCGGTGGGCTGGGCGAAGTGGGTACCCTTGCGCACCCGGTCCGAGACGGCCGCGACGACCGCCGGGTGTGCATGGCCGACGATGCCTACCCCGAAGCCGCCGTGCAGGTCGACGTACTCCGTGCCGTCCACATCGAACACCCGCGATCCGTGACCGCGGTCGATCCAGACCGCCCCCGGAGGAGCGTCCTGCCAGTTGGAAGCCACGCCGCCGGGCAGGACGTCGCTGCACTCGGAACGGATCCGCTGGGACTCACCGGTCCGGGCGAGGAACAGCTTCTCCTGGTTGCTGATGAGGTAGTCGAGACGGTCCAGGTCACTGGACATGAGTTCACCGATTCCTGTGGGGTATCAATGGAGGGTTGGCGGTGGCTGGCAGTCGGCCGTCCACATAGGCGCGCGCCACGACGGCGATCGCCTGGAACACAACGGACTCGTGCCAGGGCGACAGCGGGCCTGGGCGATATCCGCGCGACGCGACGCCGCGCTGCACACCCTCGCAGGCCGCCCAGTCCTGCCGGTTGGTGATGTCCCAGAAATCCACCGCGTATGCGGGGTCGAAGCCGGGCAGCGCCAACGCCTCCGGTGGAAACAACCACTGGCATCGCACCCGAGTGCGGTCCGCGGTGAGCGGCTCCAGCAGGTGTGTCATCACATAGTCGGGGTGGACGCTGAGCAGCAGATTGGGCATGAGCTGCAGGTAGAGCACCTCGCGCAGGCGCGTCCCGGACAAGCCACGCATCGGCACGCCGCCGCTGCGGCCGTCCAGTGCCATGGTCTCAGCACCATCGATCAGTTCCATGCTGCCGCCCAGCCACAGCCCCTCGGAGGCGAAGCTGCTGCCGCTCTCGGGCGGCGATACCCGACATAGCTCCGGATGGATGGTCGTGCAGTGGTAGCACTCGTGATAGTTCTCCACCGCCAGCTTCCAGTTGGCGGCCAACTCGTAGGAATGGCTGGCCGCGACGACGAGACGATCACACTCGTACGGCGCGAGCAGCTCGTCTAGGCCGGCCAGGTACTCCTCCAGCGGTGGCGCGGCGGAGTCGGCGTTGACGAAGACGAACCCCTGCCACTCCGCGACCGCTGCTCCGACCAGGCCGAGGTTGCCCGAGTCCACCGCGCCCCGGTGTGCCACCGGCACCTTGTGTAGGCGCCCGTCAAGCGAGTAGACCCAGCTGTGGTACGGGCAGGCGATGAACCGCCCGCTCGCCGTCGATCCGCACGGCAGCAGCTCGTGCCCTCGGTGGCGGCAGGTGTTGTAGAAGCCGCGCAGCACACCGTCGTCGCCGCGCACCAGCAGGACCGCGTCGTCGCCCACCCGCACCGCGCGGCGCATCCGGGGCCGCCAGATGTCCTCGCCGCGCCCGACGCAGACCCAGCCCCCGGCGAAGAGCACCCGCCGCTCCCAGGCGAGCACAGCCTCGTCGGTGTAGGCGGGCGCGGGCAGCATTGTGCCGGTGCCCACCAAGCAGGCACGAACCTCGTGCAGGTCCAACGGGGCGTTCATCGGGAGAATCGCCGGTCCTTCACGATCCGTTTGCTGCACAGGTAGCCCGCGATGCCAGTGACGCCGCCGCCGCCGTGGGTGGCCGACGAACAATGGTAGAGGCCGCGGATCGGCGTGGTGAAGTCCGCGTATCCCGGCGCGGGGCGAAGGTGGAAGAGCTGGTCGGGGGTCAGCTCGCCGTGGAAGATATTGCCGCCGACCAGCCCGTACTCGTGCTCCATCTCGTATGGTCCGATCACCTGCCGGTGCATGATGAGGTTGGTGAAGCCCGGCGCGACCGCCTCGAACTCGCCGATCACACGATCCGCGTACCCCTTCAGCTCTGCTTCGTCATAGGAAGTGGCCCACGTGTGCGGCACCCACTGGGTGAACATCGACATGATGTGAGTTCCCTCGGGGCAGAGAGACCGGTCCACAGTGGAGGGAATTACCGTATCCGCGAACGGGCGGGTGGCCGCCATGCCCGCGCGGGCCTCCTGGAAGGCCCGCTCGAGATACTCCAACGACGGCGAGAGTTCAATCGCGCCGGTGTAGTGCTCATGGGGCATGTCCGGCGTGGCCGCGAAACGCGGCAAACCGGAGAGCGCAAGGTTGATCTTCACGGTGCCGCTGCGGGTGCGCCACCGCTCGATATCGGTGACGAAGTCGTCGGGAAGTTCGGAACGCTCAATCTGCTGCAGGAACGTGAGCTTCGGGTGCGTTGCCGCGACGACGACAGGCGCCCGAAACTCACGGCCGTCCCGGGTTGCGGCGCCCACTGCGCGGCCGTTCTCGATGAGGATTCGCTCCACCGGAGCGTCGGTGAGTATCCGGGCACCGAACGCCTCCGCAGACCGCCGGATCGCCGTGGCGACCGCGCCCATCCCGCCGATCGGGTACCCCCAGCCACCCATCTTGCCGTCGCCGATGTCGCCGATCTCGTGATGCATCATCACGTACGCCGTGCCTGGTGCCTCTGGCCCGGCCCATGTGCCGATGACACCGTTGACCGCCATCGCGCCCTTGACCTCGGGCGAGGTGAACCATTCGTTCAGCAGGTCGGAGATGCTCATCGTGAACAGCCGCACCGCGTCCGCGGCCCGGCGCACGTCCAGGCCGCGCATGCCCCAGGCCAGCCGCAGTTGATCGAGTAGGGCCTTCGGGCGCCATGAGCCGACGTTGGGCGGCGTCCGCAACAGCAGCGGGGCGAGCACGTCGCCGACGCCGCGCAGCCACGCCTCGAACCGCGGCATCGCGACGGCGTCCTTGGGTGAGAACGCCGCGACGCGGCCTTGGTCCTCGTCTGCGTCGCCGCTCAAGACCAGGGCCCGGCCGTCAGGGAACGGGACGAAGGACGGGCCCATCGGGATCACCCGGTATCCATGCTCGGGCAGTTTGAGCTGGTTGATGATGGTTGGCGGCATCAGACTCATCACGTACGAGAGCGCAGTCACCTTGAACTCCGGTCCCCATGGCGTCTCAGTTGTCGCGGCTCCGCCCGTGTTCGACCGAGCCTCGAGGACGACCGGCTTCATCCCGGCTCGGGCAAGGTAGGCCGCGGCCACTAGCCCGTTGTGCCCGCCGCCCACCACAATCGCGGTGTAGTCGCGCCGTGAATCTTGGCGCTTGGGGTCTTGTGACGGAGGCCACATAACGACAGACTAACTGAACCACCAGTCAGTTTGGCAAGAGCGAGATGGGGTTCGAGATGGCATTCCACCCACGCGAGACTCGCGGCGCATCGCCGACCCGACGTCAATTCCTCCAGCTCGGCGCCCTCGCGGCGGTCGCCGGCACGGGCGTCCTCGCCGGCTGCGGCCGCGAACGCCCCCGCCCCACCCCGACCGGCGAACAGATCGTGCTGAGCAGGCCGGATCGGCCGACCCGGTTGCCGCTGCACTCGGATGTGCCGGCGATCGCCAGCGGTCTGACCCCGGAGAAGGGCGGCACGCTGAAGGTGTTCAACTACGCCGAGTACCTCTCCCCCGACGTCATCAAGGCGTTCGGCGACAAGAACGGCGTCAAGGTCGAGATCACCACGTTTACCACCCAGGACGAGGCGATCGCCAAGCTGCGTACATCTGGCACAGACTTCGACCTCTACTTCCCGACGCCCGACATCCTGGCGAAGATCGTGGCGGGCAAGCTGCTGCAGCCGCTCAACCACTCGTACCTGCCGAACCTGACGAACGCCTGGCCTCAGCTGCAGGATCCGTTCTACGACCAGGGGTCGCAGTACACCGCGCCTTACACCGCGTACACGACCGGCATCGGCTACCGCGCCGATCGGGTGAAGTCCGTGCCCACCAATGGATACGACCTGCTCTACGACGGCGCGTACAAGGGCAAGGTATACATCCTCGATGACTACCGCGAGGCATTGACGATGGCCATGCTGCGGGCAGGACAGACCGACGTAAACACCGAGGACCCCGCCGTCATCAAAGCCGCCGGAGAGTCGCTGGTCTCGTTGGTGAACGCCGTCAACGTGAAGGTCGGCATCACGGCGTACCAGCTCGTGCCAGAGGGTCAAGCCGACGTGCACCACTGCTGGTCCGGCGACATCATCAACGCGCAGTACTACCTGCCTGAGGGCACCGGGCCCGAGGTCCTCGGGTTCTGGTATCCGGCCAATCGTAAGGGAGCCGTCGGCACAGACACCATGGCGATCCCGCGCTCTGCGCAGAAGCCGGTGCTCGCCCACATGTTCATCAACCACGTACTCGACAACGATGTGGCACTGGAGAACTTCTCGTTCACCGGATACCAGCCGGCCCTCTCCATCGTCACGCCGGAGAAGGTGGTCGCCGACGAGTACGTGGCGGAGAACATCACCAGCGCCATCGTCACGCCGGAGCACTACACGGATGGATTGCAGGAACTCCAACTCAGTCCGGCCGGCGAGGCACTGTGGACGGACGAGTGGGCGAAGTTCAAGGCTGGGCAGTGAAGGCGGGTTAGTGAGTGCGAGAGTCGCGGAGCGGTAGGCGCCTCTGGCCGGCCCTGGCGGCGCCCGGCACGCTGTGGCTGCTGGCGCTGTTCGCGGTGCCGTTCTACGCTATCGCCGCCGTGGCGTTTGGCTACCCCGACCCGGTCTTCGGCTCGCCGGTGCCCGAGTGGGATCCGCGGTACTGGGATTTCACGCTCTTCACGGAGGTCATACAGCGCAGCCTCACTGGCGACCTCCGACCGGTCTTCGTGCGCACGCTCCTCTTTGTGGGGCTCGCCCTCTTGCTCTGCTTCCTTATCGGCTACCCCGTCGCGTACTACCTGGCCCGGTACGCCGGACGCCGGCGCGGCCTGCTGCTCGCGCTCATCCTGGCGCCGTGGTGGATCAACTACATCACCCGGATGCTGGCCTGGCTGAGCCTGCTGCAGGACGACGGGTACGTCAACGATGTTCTCATGGCGCTGCGCATCGTGCCCGACCCGGTACGCTGGCTCTCCGGCAACCCGTACACGGTGGTCCTCGCCCTGGTCTATGGCTACGTGCCGTTCTTTATCGTGCCGCTCTACGCGACGCTGGATCGGATCGACTCGCAACTGCTGGACGCATCTCGCGACCTGGGCGTGGGCGGTTACCGCACGTTCCTGCACGTGACGCTGCCGCTGAGCCGGTCGGGGCTGATGACTGCGGCGGTGGTGACCGCGCTGCCGATGTTCGGGGACTACTTCACGAACACGCTCGTCTCCGGCTCGCCCACGACCACGATGATCGGCAACCAGATCGAGTTCTATCTGCTCGGTGGATCCCGCAAGGAGATCGGCGCGTCGCTCGTGCTGCTTCTGTCCGCCATGCTGATGGCCCTGATGGCCTACTACCTGATCTCATCACAGCGGGCGAACCGGGAGGCGTCATGACCCGCCGCCCGGTCGTCCTCGCCGCGTTAACGTGGCTCTACGTCGTGTGGTCGTTGGTGCCGGTGCTCATCGCGATCCAGTTCTCCTTCAACGACGGGCGCTCGCGCAGTACGTGGCAGGGCTTCTCGTTCCGGTGGTACTGGGGTGATTCGGGGTCCGTCGCGTCCGACCCGAGCCTGCGGCTGGCCCTTTCGAACACTCTCCAACTCGCGTTGCTCACTACCCTGGTGGCGACGCCGCTCGGGGTGGCGCTCGCGCTCGGGCTTACCCGCTGGCGTGGCCGGACCAGCCGAGCGGCGAACGGGTTGATGCTTCTTCCGCTCGCCACACCCGAGATCGTCATGGGTAGCGCCCTGTATCTGGTCTTCACCAACCTCTACACCCTCATCCCGCTCGGCCGCACGGCACAGCTACTCGGCCACGTCACCTTCTCCGTCTCGTACGTCGTCATCATCGTCCGGTCCCGGCTTCACTCGATCGGCGCGGAGTACGAGGCGGCAGCCCGCGATCTGGGTGCCACGCCTTTGCAGGCGCTGCGCACGGTACTTCTCCCGTTGCTCACCCCGGCCGTACTCGCGGGCGCGCTGATCGTGTTCGCCTCCTCCATGGACGACTTCGTCATCAGCGCTTTCTTATCGACGGATGCGTCGTCTGTGACGGTGCCGATCAAGCTCTACAGCGCTGTGCGCACCGCGCCGTCGCCGGCGTTGAACGCGCTCGCCACCTTGCTGTTGCTGGGTTCAGCGCTGGCTCTGGTACTCGCGTGGGCGGTGCTACGCCGTCGACGTGGGGTCGTCCGGGGAACCGACAGGGCCGGGGGCTCCGCGCTAAGGGAGATGGCGTCGATCGATGTCTGACACCGGTATCCCAAGATCCCGCCGATCATGACCTGGAGGTCATGATCGGCGCCTTTTCACGACGGTCAGCTCATGATCACGGCGATCTTGGGGTGGCTCGGGTGTCAGGCGATACCGCCCTCGAGCGCGGAAAGGCTCACGGCGCGGACGAGCGTATACGCGTCACCGCCTGCGGTGGAAGTCAGCGCATACTCGTGGACTACCGCCTCAAACGAGTCGCTTGCCTGCTTAACGATCCAGTACTCGGGCGCTCGAAATCGTCCGCTGTCAGCGGCATCGTGTCCGGCAGCACTAGCTCAAGCTTCACGGTCCGAGAATACCGTCCGATACCGAGCGGACCGCAACATCGCTCGGCAGTCGGCCAGGCAGCACCGCGTCAATCCACAATCGCGACCCATCGATTATCTCAGACCCTGGGCATCTGGAGCAGGCCCGACGTGCCGCGTTTGATTATCTCGTTGGCGATGGTGAGCCGCTGGATCTCGCTGGTCCCCTCCCAGATGCGATCGACGCGCAGCTCCCGATAGAGCCGCTCGACCGGATAATCGCGCATGTAGCCGCGCCCGCCGAAGATCTGCACACAGCGGTCGATGACCCGTCCCGACGCCTCGGACGCAGCCAGCTTGACCAGAGCCGCCTTGCCGTGCAACGTCTTGCGATCCAGCCCATGGTCGGCCTCCCACGCGACCAGGTGCACGAGGGCGCGGTTGGTGGCGATGTCGACTGCGCAGTCGGCGAGCATGCCCTGGATGAGCTGGTAGCCAGAGATCGGCGAGCCGAACTGAACCCGGCTGTTGGCCCACTCAACAGCGAGTTCCAGCGCGCGCTCGGCGGCGCCGATCGTCCGCGCCCCGATCATCAGGCGTTCCTCCACGAACCAGTCGCGGGTCAACTCGTATCCCTGACCCACACCGCCGAGCACCTTATCGTCGCCGACCTCGACACCCTCGAACACAAACTCCGGGTGCTCATAGACGAACGTGTGCATATAGCGGGGTATGCGCTTGACCCGCACACCCGGAGCGTCCTTGTCGACAAGGAAAAGCGTCGGCTGGCCGTCCGCCATCGCCAGCGTAATCAGGAAATCGGCGGCATCCCCTACGGTTACGAACCACTTCTCGCCATCGATGACCCAGCCGTCGCCGCGACGGCGCGCGGTGGTGCGAAGGGACAGCGGGTCGCTGCCCGCGCCCTCCTCGGTCACCGCGAAACAGTCCCGCCGTGTCCCCTGGATGCACGGCATCAGGTATCGAGTGCGCTGCGGCGCGGAGCACGCCCGCAGCGCGTTCGCCGGCCGCCACACGGTGTCCCATAACGCGTTCGTCAGCCGACCCAGCTGCTCCTGCACGACAACCTGCTCGAGGATGCTCAGCCCTTGGCCGCCCCACTCGGTGGGCATGTTGATGGCGGCTAGCCCCGCATTCCGTACCGCCTCAGCGATCAACGCGAGGTCCGCGGAAGGTAGACCGTTGCCCTCCTCGCACCGGTCCTCGTACTTTTCGATCACGTCGGCCAGCGCTCGGGCGTGGTCCTGCAGCTCGGCCAGGCGCGGTGGGTAGGCGAAATCCATCTTTGCCCCTCTCCCTCAGGCGATGACGGCGCGCACGCCGCGACGCTCCAGTGACCGGGCGACGATGAGCCGCTGGATCTCGCTGGTCCCCTCCCAGATCCGGTCCACCCGCAGCTCCCGCAGGAAGCGCTCGGCCGCATACGTACGGACGTAGCCGCGCCCGCCGAAGACCTGGACCACGCGGTCCGCACAGCGGTACGCGGCCTCGCTGGCGAACAGCTTCGCCAGGGATGCCTTGGCGTGCACAATCTTGCGGTCGGCCCCGGAGTCGGCGAGCGTCGCGACCTCGTAGACGAGCAGCCGGGCCGCGGCCGCATCGGCCGCCGAGTCGGCCAACGGGAAGGAGACCCCCTGGTGATCGAGGATCCGGCCGCCGCCCTGCTCGCGGGTGGCGGCCCAGCCGAGAGCCTCCTCGAGCAGGCGACCCATCGCCGCGACGCAGTGCACGGCGATGCCCAGGCGCTCCTCCATGAACCAGGCCTGCTGCAGCGCATCCGCCTCCCCGAGACCACCAATGATGGCCGACGAACCGACGCGTACGCCGGTGAAGCGCACCGTCGGATGGCCATGCGGGAACGTGTGCGTGAAAGGCGGGTCGGCGACCGCCTCCACTCCGGGCAGGTCGGCGTCCACGATGAACAGCGTGGGTCCGTGGCCCTCGGCAACGGCCACCACGATGTGGGCGGCTGCCACGTCGCCGCTCGTCACGAACCACTTCTCTCCGTCGATGACCCAGTCGTCGCCGTCGGCGCGGGCCGTTGTGCGGATCGACGACGGATCCGACCCCGCATGCTCCTCCGTTACGGCGTACGACAGCCAGATCTCGCCACGAAGAGCCGGTACGAGGTAGCGTGCGATCTGGTCGGGGGTGCCGGCCGAGAGCACGTTGTATCCGTCCGGGATCCACCACCACAGCCCATTCGTGTTGCGACCCAGTTGTTCGTGCACAACCACGTAGTCCAGCGTCGACCAGCCCTGCCCGCCATGTTCCAAGCCGTGGCGCCCACCGTTGAGCCGGGCCCCGATCGCGGCCTTGGTGATCGTGTTGACGACCTCGGCCGGCAGTCGGCCGCCGGCCCGCTCGGCGGCCACCTCGTGCGGGATGAGCACGTCGTCCACGAACCGCCGTGCGCGCTCCTGCAGCTCCAACTGATCGGCGGAGAGTTGCACCAATGACGCCATCGCGAGGGCTCCCGCAATCTGGATATGACTGACTGATCACCCAGTCAATCGGCCGGCCGGCAGCATGTCAAGGCCGGTTCAGCGGGGCAATGCGCTCCGCTCTACCCCGACCTCGCGCGCCGCGGCGATCCGCGCGTGCTCGAGAAGGCGCTTGCGAGTCATGGCCTCCGGGTGCACCGTGCACCGCACCATGAGACCGTCGAGCTGGGCGTCGAGCCGCTCGGCCGCGCCGGCCGGATCATCGCAGGTAAACTCGCCCGAGGCGACACCGTCGCGAATCAATCGCTCGAGGGCGCCGATCCACGCGTCCTCCAGTTCGGCGAGGATGGTGCGCAATGCGGGTGCGCGCAGCCCCGCCGCCCACGACTCGATCCACAGGATCCAGCTCTGGTCTGCTCGGGTGCGGGGAATGTAGTGGCGCACCGCCCGGTCCAGACGGTCGACGGCGGTGCCGGGGCCGGCCACGATCTCGTCCAGCTGCCGCCTCTCGTCCGCGCTCGCGGCTCGCAACATCTCCGCCATGAGCTCGTCCTTGGTGGCGAAGTGGTAGTGGATCAGCCCGCCGCTCACGTTGGTCGCCTTGGCGACGTCGGCCACCCGGGTGCTGGCGATGCCCCGCTCGAGCACGACCCGCCGGGCCGACTCCAGCAGCTCGGCGCGGCGCCGGTCGGCGTGGTTGGCGCGGCTGCCGGGGACGCTCTCGTTTCTCAGCACCGAGATAGATTACCGCTTCGACATGGTCGTCCACTTACTGGCTGTTCAGTCAGGAGACTCTCGCCGGAGGCGATCAACGTGATACTTCCGCGTGCGCCCAACGGTGCCTAGACTGCCGGCCATGACCGGCGACAGCGCGCGCCGCGCCGCCGGCGGCGGCGGGATCGACCTCGTGGGCCTACGCAAGGTTCACGGCGACGCCGTCGCCGTGGACGGGATCGACCTGCGGATAGAGCCGGGCGAGTTCTTCTCCCTACTAGGCCCCTCCGGTTGCGGCAAGACAACGACATTGCGGATGATCGGCGGCTTCAACGCGCCCACCAGCGGCCGCGTTCTTCTGGACGGCGTGGATCTGGCCGGCACCCCCGCACATCGGCGTCCGATCAACACGGTGTTCCAGAGCTACGCGTTGTTCCCCCATCTATCGGTGGCGGAGAACGTCGGGTACGGGCTGCGCTGGCGCCGCGGCGTCGACAAGTCTGACCGCCAAACCCGGGTCGCCCACGCCCTGGAGTTGGTGCGGCTCACCCGGCTGGCCGGACGCATGCCGGATCAGTTATCCGGCGGCGAGCAGCAGCGGGTGGCGTTGGCGCGAGCGCTCGTGTGTGAGCCAGCCGTCCTGCTGCTCGACGAACCCCTGGGCGCGCTCGACGCCAAGTTGCGCAAGACGCTGCGTACCGAGCTCATCGAGTTGCAGCGAAAGGTCGGTACCACGTTCGTCTTCGTCACTCACGACCAGGAAGAAGCGCTGGAGATGTCGGACCGCCTCGCCGTCATGGACCGGGGTCAGATCGTGCAGTGCGGTCGCCCGAAGGATGTCTACGAGGCGCCGAGAACCGAGTTTGTCGCGGACTTCCTGGGTCTGGCGAACCTGCTCGACGTCACCTGCCTCGCGAAGGACGGCGGCGAGCGGGCGCAGGTCCGGCTGGGCGAGTTCCCATTGACCGCCACGTGTGCGGGACCCGGCTCCTTCGCGCCCGCATCGGGTACGGGCCGTGTCGTGATCCGTCCGGAGCGAGTGCGCCTGGCGGCGGCCGGTGGGAACGGTGCCAATACCGTGCCGGCCATCGTTGACAACCTCGTCTACGTTGGCGCGACGACCCAGGTGCTGGTGCGCCTGCCCCACGGGCCGGCGGTGCAAGCGCTGGTCGTCAACGACTCCGACCGGGACGATCTACGCGCAGGCGTGGCGGTGACCGTCACGCTCCCCGTTGACGCGCTACGCCTGCTCGAGCGGAATCTGTAGCCCGCCGTGAAGCTCAGTCGACTTCTCGCCCCCAAGTCGATTGCGGTTGTCGGGGCGTCGACCCGCCCCGGAACTTACGGCAATCAGGCGTTGGCCAACCTGGTCGCCGCCGACTTCGCCGGCCCTGTCTTCGGCGTCCACCCCACGGCAACGAGGGTCCACGGCGTGCCGTGTGTCCCCCGGCTGGCCGACATTCCCATCGCCCCGGACGCGGTCATCATCGCCACACCGGCAGCCACAGTGCCTGGCCTCGTCGCCGAGGCCGGCGAGCTTGGCTGTGGCGGCGCCGTCGTATTCGCGGCCGGTTTCGCCGAGAGCAAGTCCGGGGTTGCGCTGCAGGAACAGGTACGCGCAGCGGCGCTCGCCCACAATCTGCCGCTCTGCGGTCCTAACGGCAACGGCATCGTCTCTGTCCACAACCGAGCCCCGATGTGGGGCGACTCCTGCACACTGCGCCGGCCAGGGCCGATCGCGCTTATCTCCCAGAGCGGGAACGTCGCGGTCAACGCTCTCGGCAGCACCCGCGCGCTGCGACTGCATACCGTCGTGTCCTGCGGCAACCAGGCAGTGCTCGACGCCGCCGACTACCTCACCGCCATCGCCACCATGGACGAGGTACGGGCGGTGGCGCTCTACTTGGAAGCTGAGGGCGACGGCGCGAAGGTGGCGGAGGCGCTGGCCGTCTGCGCCGAGCGCGACATTGGCGTGGTCGTCCTCAAGGCCGGATCCAGCGAGCTCGGCGCGTCGGCGGCAGCGGCGCACACCGGCTCTGTGGCCGGCGACGCGCGGGTGCTCCGGGCCCTGGTCGAAGAGGCCGGCGGGGCCTGGGCGCGCAACCCGCATGAGCTGCTCGAACTGGCCAAGGCGCTGGCATACGGCAGGCGCGTGCCGGGAACCGGTCTGGCGATCGTGACCTGTTCCGGCGGGGATGCCGCGACCGGCGCCGACGAGGCCTCCCGCCTGGGCGTTGGGCTGCCTGCCTTCGCCCCGGAGACCATGGCCGCCATGGCAGAAGTGCTTCCTCCTTCAGTGTCCCCCGTGAATCCGCTGGACTACACGGCGCTGATCTTCGGCGAGGCGGAACCGACGACTCGACTGGTCGCCCTCGCCGGACGCGATGAGGCGATCGGACCGGTGCTGGTCTTCTACGACCGACCGGGGGACCTCGGCGCGG
>Ga0184625_10000305_pt1 | contig 17437 bp, 10 predicted proteins | sample PLM3_30_b1_FD_133151 | JGI IMG/M metagenome (GOLD analysis project Ga0184625, IMG submission 133151) | Groundwater sediment microbial communities from an aquifer in East River, Colorado, USA - PLM3_30_b1 | ecosystem: Environmental > Terrestrial > Soil > Riparian zone | place: USA: East River... | reverse complement strand
TGAATTTTTATGACTTGTTTTTATCTTATCCTTGCAAAACAATAAAAGCTAATAGACTTTTTTTAATTAAAGAATATTATGAATTAGTGACTATCAAAGCATTTATAAATACCTCGGATAATATTCAGTATAAACGTTGAATTCATTTTTTAAAAAAATGAAATAATAAAATTATTTAAATAAAAAGATATATTTTTTTCTTAATCCCTAAGAATGGGGTAAGAAGTTTAATAAATTATAATCATTTTTATTATAATTTATTAAATTTTATATGAAGATAAAGTCCAATATGCACAGTGATAATTATATTGAAGCAAATTCAATGCAAACACCGGTATCAATAGTACCTGAATGATAGAAATGTCTAATATTAAAATAGTATAATATTTTAATATTAAAACTTTACTGTATGCTGAAAATTATATTGAACGAATATACAATCAGCAGGAAACTAATAAATTTTAATTGAATTGCTTATTGGGTTCCTCAGAGACTCTATGTAAAGTATATTATTATTTTTTATAATAATATAAAGATATAGTCCATAGGATTGATTTGTCATTTGTATTTTTTATTTCTTCTATTTTTTTTGTATGTAAAATCAACTAAAGGTATAAAACGGTTGACAAAAAAAGAAAGAAGTCATATATTTATTCCTGATAATTTGAATGAAGCTTTAGTAGGGATAATACTAAGTGATAGTGTCATGTGTGACGAAGATCATTTACTAGTAACTCTAGATTTATATTTAGTTAAAGTGGTAAAATGGAAAAACACCTTTATTTTGATTTGGTTTATAATATATTTAAAATATATTATAATAAAAATTATAATTATTATATAAAAACATGAAAAGATAAAAAACTGGTTAAGAATATTCATGTATCAGTTTTACCACAATGCAATAACCATGTTTTATGAAGTACATAAAACATGGTAAATTAATAATATAAAAAGAGTGGCTAATAATATTATGGAATTGTTAACCCCTATTAATCTAGCCCATTGAATAAGGGGAGATGGTTCTCTACAGAATAAAAGTCTTCATTTAAGTGTTTATGCTTTTACTATAGAAGAAGTTAATTTGCTTATAAAGGTTTTAGAACATAAATTTGGTCTTCATTGTTATATTCATAATCTTTCTTCTATTGGGGATATACCTAGAATTTACGTTTGACAAATATCTATGGATAAATTAAGATTTCAGGTAGATTCTTATAATATACCATCTATGAAATATAAAATACAAAAATAAATTAATTTTAATTAGATTTATTACCTTTTTATGCTATTTTAAGATCAATACCTAATAAATTATTAGGAGTTGTATCTATGTTTGTTGCTATCTTAATATTATTAGCATTACCATTTACTGATACTAGTAATATAAAAGGTAGTACATATAAACCTTTATATATAATAGCCTTTTGACTCTTTTCATTGAATTTTTTAGTTTTAATGTGATTAGGTAGTTGTCATGTTGAACCCCCATTCATTCTAGCGGGTCAAGTAGCAACTGCATATTATTTTTCTCATTTTTTAATAATAATACCAATATTTGGTATTATTGAAAATGTGTTAAGTGTACTTGCAACATCTTGAATAGATCATTCAAAAATATTAAATCAGCCTAAAAAAGGTGAAGAATGACGTATATTATTTCCAAGTGATCCTGCTTATATGTCAAAAGAGGAAATTGCGGAATGGGAAAAAATTAAGGAGGATATAATTAAAGATAAAGTCACAATTTCACCTGGTATTGTTGGAGGTTCTTTAGTAACATTTAGTATAATTACACCAGTATATTCTGATAATCTTGTTCATAATATTACAACTTTATTAAATCAAATTGTTTTATTGTGTACTTAATAAAAATTAAATTTTATGAGTTTGGTATATTAGAATAAGTTGTGTTGCTGTATGTTCAATAACCATTTGATTCTTTTATACTAAATAAATAATATAATTGAAAAATAAAATTTTATATTAAATATAAAATCTTATAAAATTAATTAAGAATAATTGTGTAATATAATTATAGATTATCAAATAAAATAGAACCTTAATTTTCTTTAGAGGGTTAATTAAGTAATGATTAATATTAGTTAAATTTTTAATTTGTTGATGTTTAATGTTTTGTACATAATTAATATATAATATTTATTGAATTTTTAGTATAAAATAAAATCTTTATTTGTTCATTATTACCATCTCCAATATCGGTATAGTTTAAGAGGTTAAAACGGTTGTCTCATATACAGTAACTAAAGGTTCAATTCCTTTTACCGATATAATAAATATAATTATATCTATATCTTTTTATTTATTTTTTAAATATGATTCTATATTTTTTTATTCATGTGAGAGGTATTTATTTTTAGTATATTTATTTTTAGTAGCAGTAAAGAGGAATTTATATTTAATAGATAAGATAAATGAGAATGTTTTTCCTTAAATTTTAAATATATCTTTACTTTAATTTCATAATACTTACTCTTATTGTATATTCTATTTTAATATTTATTATCTTTTTATTTGGCCCTATCGTCTAATGGTTAAGACACAGCGCCTTCAATGCTGTTATACGGGTTCGAAACCCGTTAGGGCTAATTATTCAATGAATAATTATAATTATGTAATTTATTATTTTGTTATATTATAAAAAGATAATAAATAGTCAGGCCTATTTCACTTAATGGTAAAGTCCCTGTTTTGTAACCAGGTCATGGGGGTTCAAGTCCCTCAGTAGGCATATAATGTTATCAAAATTTTATAGAATGATTTCATTTTTAGGGGAAACAAATGAATTAGGGCTATAGCTTAATGGTTAAAGCTTGCCACTCATAATGGCATGATAGAGGTTCGATTCCTTTTAGCCTTATTATTATATTTTGAATAAACCATATAATTTATTAAAATATTATCTACGTGCTGAAATTGGTAGACAGGGCAGACTTAAGATTTGCTATTTTTTAATGTGTAGGTTCGAATCCTATCGTGGATAAATAAATATAAATTAAAATGAAAAAAAAAGAAGAACAGTGGTAATAATGCGGATAGCAGCACAAACTGGTAGTGCGTCTACTTTGGGTGTAGGAGGTTGTTGGTTCGAATCCGATCTATCCGATTGTAGAGCCGCCTAGTGAATTAGTATAATATTTATTTTTTTTAGTTTTAATTTTATTTATTATATTGTGATATTTAATAACATGTTAAATAATATAAAACTTTAATGATCTCGAAAAAAAATGTTTTGATTTTATTTACCCTTGTTATAATATATTAAATAATTTAGGTAATATAAAAATGTCTATATAATTATTAAATAAGGGTAATTCTATATATAATATGATTAAATTTGTATATTAAATAAGTATAATAATTAATTATAATTAATTAAAATAATATTATAAATCAGTAATTGTTCAGGGTAAGCTAATTCTTACGGTAAAATTGTATAATTTATTATAATTTTAGGTATTAAATATATGATAATGTTAAATTTAATTGTAAATAATTTTTCTATATTAGTTTATGGTTGTCAAATGTTATGTCAAAATGTATATAATAATAAATTGAAAAAAATAGTCAGTAAAAAAAGAGAAGTATATTATAAGACTATTAGATCAATGGTTGTGAATAATAGTAGTATAGGGTTACCAAGTCATCCTTATCATATTGTAGATCAATCACCTTGACCTATTGCATTGTCGTCTGTTTTATTATCACTAACAATAAGTGCTGTTTTATCTTTTCATGGTTACGTTATGGGTGATTTATTTATATTATGTTCATTTATATTATTAATTTGAGGTATGTCACTTTGATTTAAGGATATTATAACAGAAGCAAGTTATTTGGGGGCACACACAGATAAAGTACAAAAAGGGATATCGTTAGGTGTAGTTTTATTTATTGTAAGTGAAGTTTTTTTCTTTTTATCTATTTTCTGAGCTTATTTTCATTCTTCATTAGCACCAGCTATAGAAATAGGTTCAGAGTGACCACCTAAAGGGATAGAACCTGTTGATGCATCAGAAGTACCCACAGCTAATACAACAATATTATTGTCATCAGGGTCTTCTGTTACAGTAGCTCATCATTCATTAGTTGATCAATTAATAGATTGAGCAAATAATGGAGCGGTAGCTACTATAATTATGGCTATTTTTTTTACTTTTTTGCAAGTTATGGAATATTTTGGTGTTTCATATACAATTACTGACAGTGTATATGGATCAGCTTTTTATATGGGTACAGGCTTTCATGGGTTACATGTAATAATTGGTACAGTTTTTTTGTTGGTTGGTGCATTGCGTGTGTATACATATCAAGTTACAAATACTCATCATGTTGGTGTAGAATCAGGTATTTTGTATTGACATTTTGTAGATGTAGTATGGCTTTTTTTGTTCGGAGCTGTATATTTTTGGGGAGGTCAAGGAAAAGGTGAATAAGTTTCTTGAAATCCCTTAAAAGCTTTATATATATACACAAAACCTATATGAGTAAAAGACGGAATATATTAAATAAGTATTTAAACATGTGAGCTTTTGTAGGGTTAACGACAAGTAATATTAAAGATATTGTTTTAAAGATAATTGAATTTATGGGTAATAATATAGATAGTATTTTGAATATTTCTTTACTTATATCTTGTGTTATTCTTTACATAAATATACCTAAAGTAATAACAATATTAATGGAAAAAAAAGAGAATAAGAAAAAGAAAATAGAAAAAGGAAAAAAAATTTTTAAATTACTCTTTTGATTTCTTTTCGTAATTATTTTCTCTTTTTTTTACTTTGATTATTTATATCCTGAATTGTTTCCGTTAAATACGACAAGTTATGTAACAAAAAGAACTTTAAAATTTATTTTGGCTATTATTTTAAATTTAAGTAATTTATATATAAATTTAAAAACAATTGGTTTTAAAAGTTGAAGGACTTTATTATCTCTTTTTTCTTTATTTTCCACTTTGTTCTTTATATCCATATTTTATAATGAAGATTTACGTGAGTTATTCAAACAAGCTGTTTGAAAAATTGTGCAAACAGGTATTACAATAAAAGTTTTATGGGATATTTATATATTACAAAAACATTATCTAGATATATTGGGGGAAAATACGAAGATTCCATCTTTTTTGAAAAGATCAGATAAGGAAAATGTAATGTTGGTTAAATCTTCATCTGAGCAAAAAAATTTAAGTAATAAATCATGTAAGGAGAGAAACTCTAAAGTTAAGACTCAATATCTTAATGATAATAATAAAATAGAAAAAAAGAAAGAAGATATCTTTAATAATAGAAAATTACAAATTAAAGAGAAAAAACAATTAATTATTGATTCTAAGAAGAAACAGTTATATAGTAAATTACCAATAGAAAAAATAAAAGAAATAGAGATTCTTAAAAAAAAAAAAATGAATTTAGATTCTTGGTTAGAATATAAAGAACGTAACAAAGTAAAAAAACGACTTAATGAAGAAAAAAAATGACTATTTAACCATACTCGAGAGGGGTTAAGAAAACAAAGATTGAAGGAAAAAGCTCTTTCTTTTATACCTAATAAGAATTTAGATTATGATGAATTTGATCCTTTATGAAATAAATTAACTGATTGAAAAGATGTACCGGAGAAAAAAAAAGAAGATATAATAGATCCAGAGTTAAAAAATACGGAATTAATAACACCAGAACGAAAATCAGTAAAATGAGAAAAAGATTTGGAGAATGAAATACCAAGGTTCCAACCTGTAGGAAATGAAAAAAACTTAACTAAATCTATTTTGGTTTCAGAATCAAAAGAAAATGGAGAAGATATTGAATGAGTGAAATCAAAAGATGAACGTAAAAAATATACAGATGATTTATTAAAAAAAAGAAAGGTATCTAAAGTAAAATATTTTATAAATGAAAAAGGTCAAAAAGTTTATTTTAGAAAATATCATAGATCAAGTTATATGAATCATGGTAAATGTAAATTATTACCACTTAATACTAATGTCGTAAGTATGGAATACCCAAGGAGTCTTGCTGATAAAGGAGCAATAAGAAAAATATTAAGTTCTTCATCACCTAGTAAAATTCAAATAAAAATGTATGAAAAACAAAATGTATTAACTGTTTTACCTAAAATACCGGAATATTCTGAATTAAATAATGTAATAGAATATATACCTACTTTAGAAAAAGCAAAAGAAAGAGAATTAATATTAATAAGACTTATATTATTAAGAGTTACTTATTTTGAAGAAGATTATGTAGCAGGAAATTTATTATCTCAATTAATAGAAGTACAATCTAAAATAGCGGATATAGAAAAAAAAGCTTTAAATTTAGACGAAAATATTGAAAAAAAAAGTAAAAAATTTAAATTAAAGTTATTTAATTTTAAAATAGCCAAAGTAGAAGAAGTAGAACAAGAATTCGCATATTTAAAACATCCTTCTGTTTCAGTTTTAACGTCAGCAGAAGAGTTAGAAAAATGAAAAGACGATTCTACTAAAAAAAAGAAATCAATATTCAAAAAAGGTGTATCTCTTTTAAAAAATATTAAAGGTTCAACTCCAAATGATACAAATACCGTTGTTAAACCTAATAGACCTTTATTACCTGAGACGATTAAACATAATAGTTCTGATATAAACCCACCTAAATTAATTTTAACTCCTCATGAGGAATTATATAAATTATATTACGGTGAACGTAAATTCAGAGATTATGAATTACCAGCTAAGCACATTATTATGGAAACAGATGTTACGGTAAATTATAGAAATAAACAATATAAGGATTGATTAATTAATTTGGAAGGTTGAGCTGCTCGACACCCTGAAGCTTTGACTAGTGTAGCGGGACATAGTGATTTGAAAGAAATAGTTAGTAAACATGAGGATTATACATGGTTGCATAAAAACTATTTAAGGGAATACCTTGAAAGAGCTAAGGAAATAAAAAAGAATCAATTGGAAATGAAGATTAAAAAGAATAAAGCTTTGCCTTTAATAGAAAAGACTAAATTATTGGAAAATGCTAAGGTAAATAAAGATTTACCTCCTCTACCTGTATTAGAGGAAAAAAATAATAGAAATATAGAAGAAGCTAGTGATATTGAAAGATGAAGATTATTTGAAGAAATGCTTGTTAGATGAGGAAAGGAAGCAGAGGAATCTAAAAATTGGAAAAAATCTACAACACCTTTTAGATTATCTAGTTCTGAATTAGATGAATCAGTTAAAGATTTACCAATTTTACCTTTTAAAAGAGATTCTAAAATAGAAGGAACGGATAATGTATTAGAAGATACAATTGAAGAAGTTGTAGTTGGAAAAGAAGAATTTCAAGAAGAAAATAAAGAATCAGTTGAGAAAGATAAAGAAACTAAACCTATTAAGTCCATAGAGGAAATGACAGCCGATGAATTGGAGGTGTTTTTAGCTCCAGAAATAAAACGGAGACAAGAAATGTCTGATTATTGACGGAAAGGAATTGAGGATATTTGTGGTAAAATACCAGACGAAGATAAGAAATATGGTGATAAATGAGATGAAGTAACTCCTCATATATTAAAACTTAAAAGATGGCAAGAATATTATGAACGAAATGCTTATAGGTTAAAAGCAGATTATTATAATCCTGATAGATTTCCAGATCCAGTAGAAGATCCCGAATCAACTGTTCCCTCCGAATGCGGTTCGGATACAGAATCTATAGATGATACAGAAGATGAAGGAGATACAAATTCATTGAACCCTAATAACTCGGATAAAGGATCAATACAAAGCTCAAAGAATAAAAATATTGAAAATTCTATTAAAGATAAAAAGGAGGTTGAAAACAGCGAATTTATTAATGTAAAAAAAGAATTAGATAATATAGAAACATCTGAACCTGAGTTGGTTATAGAATATACGCCGAATTATTATCATTGAAAAGAAATAATGGGAGAAGATGCACTTTTGGTAAGACAGATTGAGGCAAAATGTCGAGAAAAAGCTGTAAAAAAAGTGGAAGCTGCAAAAGCTGCACTTAAAATTATAGAAGATAAAAAAATAGCAGAGCAAACTGCAAAGGAGAAGGTGCGACAAGATTTAATAGATAATGGAATTGATCCTGATAATCCTAATGAACTTTGAGTTAACGGTAAAGCTATTGAAACTGTATGTATTGCTATTTTGGATAGAGCAATTGGGGGTCTTGATTATAAAATTAATAAAATAGATTGAGAAAGAGAATGACGGGAAAATGCTCATATTTTATATCTCGATTTAGCTATGGCTTGAGATATTACTTTTAATGGAGGTAGTTATGAAGAAAAATTAGGACCTGAATTTTATGAAAATGTTGAAAAAAGACGAGAAATTTGACGTAAAAGAGTAGAGATTACTGAATTAAAAAATATTTTTATTAGTTGAAGAGACAGATTAAAAATTACGCAAGCTAAAAGTATTTTTGGATCTCATTATACTGATCGGCAATGAAGTGATTTAGATGATGAAAGAATTTTCTGATTACAAGAGATTGTGGATAATCCAAAGAGACAAACGGAAGTTCTAAAATATATCCAAGATTATGTTAATAGAATTAATGCTAAAAAAGTAAGAAAAGAGCATTTGACACATGAACAAGTTATACAATTTGTAGAAGTTTATCTCACTGAACAAAAGCCAGGTTTACTTAATTTAAAGCCTTTTAAAGAAATGAAACCTGATTTTATGACGTTAAGATATGTAGATTATTTCCTTCAATTTAAAGAAAATGAAAGAAATCGATGGGCTGAACAAAAAATACAGGCAAAAAAAGATGCGGAATTGAAAGCAGCTCAGTTAGCTGCAGAAAGAGCTAAGAAAACACCAGAGGATATTAGAGCGGAAAAATTAGCTGAAGATGAATATTGAGAAAAAGAAAAAGAGTGAATTATACAAAAAGAAGCTGAAATTGCTCAATTAAAGAAAGAAGTAGCTGAATATCATTTAGAACAAGAAAAAAAACGAGAAAAAAGTTGATAAATGTTATTAAAAAAAATAAAATTTAAATTATAAATAAAAGATATATTAATTTCCTATACTTAATTATTTTTTTATTTAAATTGAAGGAATTAAGGGTTTTATTACTTTATGTTAGAAAATTATATAATTTTTTCATTGTTTTAATATATATATTAAATATTTCTTTATTTTTATAAAAGGAAAATTTCATTATTCTTTTCTTTTATAAAAAGGGGGTGTTAATTACTAAAATATAGTTATACTTTAGTAGTTTAGCCCTTCGTTGAATATAGTTTAAAGGTAGACCAATTATTTGTGGTGTAATTGGTCCTGGTTCAATTCCAGGTATTCAACCTGAATATGCTATTTTTTATGTTCAGTGGTTAAATTTAGTAAAAAAACTTTTTTATTGTTTGTTTTTTTTTTCTTCTTTTATTCTTATGCTAATTTATATTATTCCATTTACTTAATTATTTATATTAAATAAATGGAATAAATTTGTAAAAAATTTTTATATTATTTATTGAAAAATTTTGTATTTAATAATGTAAATTAATTAAGATAAGGGTTAAATTAGTTATACTTTAAGTTGTGTTTGAAGTGCTGTCTTTATTATTTTTATATAAAATATATATCTGAAATGCATATATTATAGCTTTAGTAATATCAGCGAATAATTAATAATTTGATTATTATAAATAAAAAGAAGTAATTATTTTTTTTGTTAAATATTATTCATTGTAAAATAAAATAAGAAAGTTCTTTATTTTCTTATAATATTTTAACCTGGACTATAATTAAATAATAGGGTATATTTTTATTATAATACAAAGTTTAAAATGATAATAGCTATAATTTAGAAAGTAAATAATTAAATACAAAATTTTGTATTTAATTTTCACATTTGGCTTTAAAAATTCATTTTATATATTAGCCAAATTTCATTATTACATTAAATAATATAAAAATAATATCTCTGTTATAGAAGTAGGATTTATTCTCTTTCTTTTAAACTTTTTGGAGAGATATGGTAAAAATATATTCTTTATTTAGGAGATATATAGAAAGGGGAAAAATAGAAATAAGAATTTTTATAATAGTTTAATTTAGTTAAATATCATGATAGTACAGGCAGCAAAAATTATTGGTTCAGGATTAGCAACAATCGGTTTAGCAGGTGCTGGTGTGGGTATTGGATTAGTATTCGGTAGTTTAATAGAAGCTACAGCTCGAAATCCTTCATTACGACCTCAATTATTTAGTTATGCAATTTTAGGATTTGCCTTAGCAGAAGCAACAGGATTATTTTGTTTAATGATTGCTTTCCTTTTATTATACTCAGCTTAATGAGAGATATTATTTTATTTTTATATTAAGTAAAATTAAATGTAATTATATTAATGAAATTTTTAGATAATATAAAAAATTTTCATTGATCTTGTAAGGAGAGATAAAGGTATTTTAACTATATTTATTTAAATATTGTTTTTTTTTAACAATATTATTTATTATTTTATTCCTATATTTATTTATTATAGTTAATAGATATGATGATATAGGTTTGTTTATATAAGATTAATCTTTCTTTTATTTAAATAAATTTTTAGCTATGATAGGTTATTTGGTTTTTTAAAAGAAGGTTAGTTATTTACAGTTTTTTTTTACTTTTTATTTTATTAATTTATTAGTTATTCTTATTATGGAATTTGATTTATTTTATTTGGGTGAGATATAAAAGATAGAATATAATTATATGGATTTAGCTTTAATTTTATTTGGATTAGGAGTAATAGGATTTATATTTAATCGTAATAATTTAATATTAATGATAATATCGATTGAAATAATATTATTAGCTGTTTCAGTTATGACTTTATTTTTTTCTTGACAATTTAATGATATATTAGCTGAAGTTTTTGGTTTATATATTATAGCTGTGGCTGGTGCTGAATCAGCTATTGGTTTGGCTATTATGATAGCTTATTTTAAGATCAGAAAAATATAATATATTAATATTACTTTTATTTTTTGGTTTGTATAATGATTAAAAATTTTAATTAGTTTTTACATCAAAATTTTTATTTTTATTTATTTTGATGTAAAATTTAATTTAAAGAATATATATATTCTTTAAAGACTTTTCTATATCGAAGGATATTATTTTAATTTGGTCTCATTTTAATTATTTTGTTTTTGTATGAAGGAAACTTAATTTTTTTTTATACTATTAGAGCTGTGCGTTCCTTAATAAGTTGACAGTTGGGTTAGAGGAGGGTATATAATAATATGGTGTAATTTTTAATAATTAATATTAAAATTAGAATAATTTTATTCTGACTTTTTTGTATAATATATAGTATAATAATAGAGAAATGAGATTTAATCATTAGATTGTTTTGTTCTTTTTTGTTTATTCTTATATCTAAATATTTTTTTATCTATTTATGTTATGTTATATAAGTACTTTGTATATAATTCTTTTATTAATATTAAAAGATAGAACGTAATTATATTATAAAAGTAATTTAATAATTAAAAAAGAATTATAATTAACATTTATAGATTTTTGTTTTACGTTTTTCGGGTTAAGTAATTAATTATAATGTATATAAAGTATTATGTATTTAACTATTATATTTTTGCCTTTTTTAGCTGCAATTTTAAGTGGATTATTCGGAAGAATTTTAGGGGTAAAAGGTGTATATTTTATTAATATTACTTGTATACTAATAACTACTCTTTTATCTTTTATTTCTTTTTATGAAGTTGTAATATGTAATTCTCCTGTGAGTGTTGAATTTTTTACATGGATTAATTCAGAACATTTAAAAGTTAATTGATCCTTTTATTTTGATGAATTAACTGTTAGTATGTTGATTCCTGTATTAATAGTTTCAGTTTTAGTTCATCTTTATTCTGTTGGATATATGGGTGAAGATCCCCATCAGCAACGTTTTTTTTCTTATATATCTCTTTTTACAGGATTAATGCTTATATTAGTTACAGGTAACAATTTTTTAGTGATGTTTGTAGGTTGAGAAGGAGTGGGTGTTTGTTCTTATTTATTAGTACACTTCTGGTATACTAGAGTAGCAGCAGTAAAAAGTGCTATGAATGCTATGTTTACTAATCGTATAGGTGATTTTTTTTTAACTATTGGTTTTTTCGCTATATTTTTTACTTTTGGTTCATTAGATTATTCCACTGTATTTTCTTTAGCACCTTATATTAATACTAATGTTATAACTTTTATTGCTATTTTGTTATTACTAGGTGCAGCAGCCAAGTCCGCCCAGTTAGGACTGCATATTTGGTTGCCTCAGGCGATGGAGGGTCCAACTCCTGTTTCAGCTTTAATTCACGCTGCCACGATGGTGACAGCGGGTGTATATTTATTAATTAGATGTTCTCCCTTAATAGAACAATCTGAATTAGCTTTAACTATTATTATGATAACTGGTGCAATTACTGCGTTTTTTGCAGCCTCTGTTGGGTTGTTTCAAAATGATATAAAAAAGGTAATTGCTTATTCAACTATGAGTCAATTGGCTCGAGAATATAATAGAAATATTATATTCAGGCATCAAACTGTTTGCGTAGATATTATCAAGAACAAGATAATTAATTCGCAGATAACCAAAGCTCGTAATTATATAATATATAATTATAATAATAATAATTTTTTTAATTCATTTTCCGCAATGCGGCAGTACTTCCTTATAGTGAGTTATATAGTTATGTCAGAAAAATGAAAAATTGTTATTACATGCAAGTTAGTAGGAATCTCAGAGGCCATACGTTTGATATTAATCTTATTCTTATTAAATTTAAAATTTAATTTTTTGTATTATTATATTTTTACTGTAATTAGATTTATTAAATTTTTCTTAATAAAAATATATTTACTCATTCATTCATTCATAAAAAAATATAAGACAGGTATTGTTGAGTCTATGTCTTCAGATTATTTGTTTTTTAAAGATAATTCTTTTAAATCAAGCTTCATATCAGATCCTTTTTTTGAATGATTAGCTGGTGTAATAGATGGAGATGGGTATTTTAATTTATCAAAAAAAGGAACTGCTCGTTTAAATATAACTATGGATATAATAGATAAAAAAGCATTGTATGAAATTAAGCATAAATTAGGGGGTTCTATTTATACTATAGCTAATGCTAATGCTTTAAGATATCAGATAAGCCATAAGAAAGGTTTAATTGTATTATTAAACGGTATTAATGGTTTAATAAGAAATCCTATTAGAATGCTACAAATGAATAAATTATGTGTAAAGTATGGAATAAACCTTTTGTATCCTAAAGCTTTAACATATAATAATGGATGATTAAGTGGTTTTATTGATAGTGATGGTTCAATTTATTTAAGTGAGAAAAGCGGACAAATTTTTTTGAGTATAACCCAAAAAAATAAATATTTATTAGAACCACTTATTCATTTATATGGAGGGAGAATAGATATACTTAGTCCAAAAAAGGAAGCATTTAAATATGTTATTTATAGAAAGAATGAATTATTTAATTTAATAGATGATTATTTTAGTAGATACCCTTTAAAAACAAAAAAATCTAGTAGATTACTTTTAATAAAACAATTTTATTTAAAAAGAATTAGTAAAAATAATCAAGATATAAATAAATTAAATGAATGAATCTTATTTAAAGATAAGTGGGATAAATATAATGATTAATAAAGAAATGGTCCAAATTATATTAATGATATAATTAGCAATTAGGTATGATGGTTATTGCTGTAGGACTTAGTCAGTTTAATGTTGCTTTGATGCATTTAGTTTTACATGCTATGTATAAAGCAGGGTTGTTTTTAGCTGCCGGTTCAGTGCTGCATGCTATGGGAGATCAACAAGATTTTAGACGGTATGGTGGACTGGTAAAATTATTACCTTTAACATATATTGTTATTTTAATTGCTTCTTTAAGTTTAGCAGCATTACCTTGATTAAGTGGTTATTTTTCAAAAGATCTTATTATTGAATTAGCTTATGGTTCTTATTCTACTTTAGGTTTTTTAGTTTATATATTAACTATAGTAGCTGCTTGTTTTACTATGTTATATTCAGTTAAATTAATTTATTTGACTTTTTTAACTTATGCTAATGCACCAAAGGGTAATTATGAAAAAGCTCATGAATCAACTTGGACAATGAGTTTACCTTTAGTCGTTTTGGCTTTATTAAGTGTATATTTAGGTAATATAACTAAAGAATTTTTTTTAGGTTTAGGTAGTCAAGGTTTAGGTAATAGTGTTTTTACTCATCCTAGTCATATTATATTAATGGATACAGAATTTGGAGTATCTACTTTTAATAAATTACTACCTCTGATTTTAAGTATTATCTTAGCTGTTATTGCTTTATACTTATATGAAAGAAAACCATTATTTTTATTAAACGTGAATAAACATAGTTGAGGTCAAAATATTTATAGATTTTTTAATCAAAGATATTGATTTGAATTAATTTATAATAGATCTTTAGTAAGAGGGACTCTTTTTATGGGTTATGTTACTAATACTATATTAGACAGAGGTGTTCTAGAATTAATTGGACCCAGAGGTGCTGTAGCTAGTATATATAAATTAAGTTCTTATTTTGCTTCTTTCGATTCAGGTTCTATTGCACGATATGGCTTCGTAATGTTTTCTGGTTTGCTTTTTTTATTATTAATTTGAATTACCTATTCGGTATCTTAAACTCAAATTATATAATTATTTATTTTAACATTATGTATACTATTTTTCATGTTTATTTAATCTAAACTTCTTTTATTTATGAGGAGATAAGAATTATATTTTATTTTTATTGATTAATTAAGAAAAAGAAGAAAAATAGTTTTTTTTACAATTATATAGAAATTTCTAATTTTCGTAAAAAGAAAATTAAAAATATACTATAATTTTAGCTTTAATTTAAATATAATAAATATTTCGTTTATGTTTGATAATATGTTAAATAATTAATTAGTTTTTAATTAATTATTTAAGGAGTATTTTAATCCTTCAAATATTTAAACTTATTATGAATAATATATTATTTGTAAGAAAAAAATATTATTATTATTATTTGATATATTATATATTATATTTTTTATATTATATAATTTTTCTAATTAATGGATAGAACCAATTTGGCTAACTGGGAATATTTGGATAAAATTTAATATTATTTTATTTAAATGTAATCTATCTAATTGTATATGTAAAATATATTAGGCATATACAGGAAATATATATTGTAGTTGTTACAAAAGTACTGCGTCGTTGCGGCCCTTAATGGGATATTAAAAAAAAAGATGTTAAATTTAATTTATTTATTATTATTACCTATATTTTTTATAGGATGTTTATTATTAGTGTCTAATAATTATCAAATAATGAATACTATTATTAAGACTAATAGACTTAAACAGGTAATAATATTAGAGGAAAGTTGTTATATTATACCTTATGTTTTACGTAAGTATTATTCTCATATTATAGACGTAAGGTCTAATTTAATGCCTTCTTTTATTACAACATCTTATTGATATGAGAATATGCAATTAATTAAAAATAAAGGATTGATAATACAGAATGTATTAAAAACAAAAATATTAAAAAGAATAAGTATAATTTTGGCTTTAGTTCTTTATGGTTTAATTATTTTGTTTTGGTTTAAATATAGAAGATGTATATTAAGTTATCAATTGTTAACTAACACGGGATCAAAAAATCAAATTTGAAATTTAGATATCTCGTTAGGTTTAGATGGTTTATCTTTACCTTTTTTAGCTTTAATAGGGTTTATATTTCCTATTGTTTATTTAAGTAACTGATCAACAATAGATCATTTAGATATTAATTATCATTTAATAATTATATCTTTAGAGTTGTTTTTAATAGTAGTATTTTTAGTTATAGATTTAATAATGTTTTATGTTTTTTTTGAAAGCATATTACCCCCTTTGTTTGTATTAATTGGTTTATATGGGGCAGCGCAAAAATTTAGAGCTGGATATTATTTGTTTTTATATACATTATTAGGTTCTTTATTTATGTTGCTAACTTTTGTAAAAATGGGAAGTGACACTGGTACTAGTTTTTATGAAGGATATACAAATCATAGTGCATTTACTGGGTTACAAGAACTCATTTGAATTATTTTATTTGTATCTTTTTCTGTTAAAACACCGTTAATACCTGTACATATTTGATTACCATTAGCTCATTCTGATGCTAATGTTTCAGGTAGTATTATATTAGCTAGTATAGTTTTAAAATTAGCTCTTTATGGTTTTATAAGAATATTAATAGCTATTTTTTTCTTTGCTACTATGCGATTAACTCCTTTCTTTTTAGGTTTGTGTTCTATGAGTGTTGTATATTCTAGTCTGACTACTATACGTCAGTTTGATTTAAAAGTATTAGTAGCTTACTCTAGTATAGCTCATATGGCTTCTTCTCTATTAGGTACTTTTTCAGATACTCTTTATGGTTTAGTTGGTAGTATTATATTTGGTTTAGCTCATGGTTTTGTGAGTCCTGGTTTATTTATTGTTGTTGGTGCTATTCTTTATGATAGATGTGGTTCTAGAATTATTAATTATTATAGAGGATTAAACGGTTTATTACCTTTCTTAGGTTTATTATTTTTAATTTTAGTATTCGGTAACATGGGTGTACCTCTTACTGGTAATTTTATGGGTGAATTTCTTTCTTTATTAGGAGCTTACCAACAAAATATGTTTATAGCTAGTATTGGAGCTTTATCTATTATACTTAGTGCTGTTTATAGTGTTTTCATGTATAATAGAATTACGTGTGGTTCTTTATCTCCTTATATTCATTCTATACCTGATATATTTAGAAAGGAATATTATATTTTAGCCCCTTTAATAATACTAACTCTAATATTAGGTATTTACCCTAGTTTTATAACTAGTGATATTGAATTTGGTTTATCTAATTTTTTATTAATAAGTGGAATACCTATAATAGGCAATTATGATAATAGTAAATCAGAAATAAAATTAGAAGGTTCTACTTGTCCAATTAAGCAGATTGAAAAAACTAAAAATAATATTAATCAAAAAATTATTATAAATTCTTCTTTAGGTAATATAGTTATAGAAATAACAGGATTATATATACTTAATAGCTTTAGATTTCACGATAATATACTCTATATTTTTATTAGTAATTCCTTGTGTAGTAATAGAAATGAAAGATTAAATTATACGTTTTCAATATCATCTAATTGTATTTATGAAAATGATAGAGAAATAAAAGTTTGAGTTCCTCTAACAAAAGAAAAATTTATTATTCGGTAACCTAGGAAATCAAACGACGGTATGGCAGGCAAAAGCGAAATGATGCAAACCGAAGAAAAGGACACCCCAATAAAATATGACTTCCAAATGAGACCC
>Ga0184625_10000304_pt1 | contig 17470 bp, 16 predicted proteins | sample PLM3_30_b1_FD_133151 | JGI IMG/M metagenome (GOLD analysis project Ga0184625, IMG submission 133151) | Groundwater sediment microbial communities from an aquifer in East River, Colorado, USA - PLM3_30_b1 | ecosystem: Environmental > Terrestrial > Soil > Riparian zone | place: USA: East River... | reverse complement strand
GCCGCTCCGGACCCGGCCTGGCTCCTACTTCGCAGCTTGAAGACGCTGCGCATCCGGATGGAGCGCATTACCGCGAGCGCCCGCGAGCTCGCCGCCCGGCTGGAAGGGCACCCAGCGGTCGAGCGCGTTCGCTACCCGGGGTTCGCCGGCCTGATGTCGTTCGACGTCGCCGGCGGAGCGGAGGCTGCGCGGCGCGTCGAGACCTCCACGAAGCTGATCACGAACGCAACGAGCCTCGGCGGCGTCGACTCGGTGCTCGAGACGCGCGCCCGTTGGGAGGGCGGTCGGGTGCCGGAGAACCTGGTCCGGCTCAGCGTCGGGCTCGAGGACGTGGACGCGCTCTGGGCCGACCTCGAGCAGGCGCTCCAGGGCTAGAGCCGAGCGCCAGGGCAAGCGACTCCTCGAGCGCCAAGACCTTGCCCTCCCCGTAAGCCACCTCGTAGTCGTCTTCGCCGAGCGTGTCCTCCAGCTGCTCCACGGTGCGGTCGTAGGTCGCCTGCTCGCTCGCCTCCATATGCGCACCCAGCTCCAGGAAGAGCCGATCGGAGGCACCGAGGAGCCGGGCCGCAGCCTCCGCCTCTCCGCGGGCCGCCCGAACTTCACCGCTGCCTTTGAGGCAGTAGGCGATCATCTCGCGATAGCCAAGGTCCGAGGCCGCGCGCAGCGCCTCCTCGAACCGCGCCGCCGCTGCCTGGTGACGCTCCAGGAGCATCGAGACTCGCCCCAGGTTGAAGAGCGAGATCACGAGCTGCTCGTCGCGCCCCGAGGAACGGCACAGCTCGACGGCCTCCTCGTAGAGCCGCGCGGCCTCGTCCAGGCGTCCAAGGCTCATCAGGCAGACACCGAGGTTCGAGACGACGGTCCCGAGCTCGTACTCGAGCCCGAGTCGACGAAGGAGCTCGGCGCTCTCCTCGTAGAGCGGAATCGCCTGCTCTGCATCGCCTTCGAGGTCGAACGCGCTCGCGACATCGCCGAGGGCGCGGCCGACGCCTGAGTCGTCGCCGAGGGCTCGCCAGATCTCGAGCCCTTCCTGCCACGACTCCCTGGCCGCCGCGTAGTCGCCGCGCCGCTGCGCGAGCGCGCCCGAAGCCTCCAGCGCTCTGGCGCGGCCCGGCGTTGCCTCAAAACCGTCGTGGGCGACCGCGTTCTCCAGCCAGCGGCGACCCTCGTCGAGGTGACCACGCACCCGCCAGAACAGCTTCAAGAGCCCGGCGAGCTCGAGCATCAGCTCGGGCGACTCCTGATCCGCCCAGCGAAGCGCCGCGCGGATGTTGTCGAGGTCGGCGTCGAGCCTCGCGTAGACGTCCGAGCTCGGCTGTCCGGAACGAAGCTGCGCCGCGGCCTGCTCGGCCGCCTCGCGGTAGTGCTCCGCGTGCCGCCGACTCAGCGGCTCGGGCTCGCCCTGCTCCTGAAGGCGCTCGAGCGCGTACTCGCGGATCGTCTCGAGCATCCGATACCGCGGCTCCTCGTCGCTCGCCTCCTCGCGCCGGAGGAGGCTCTTGTCGACGAGGGACGAGAGCCCGGCGATGTCGGCGCCGCAGACGGCCTCGGCAGCGTCGAGCGTCGAGCCGCCGGAGAAGACCGCGAGCGCGGCGAACAGGCCCTGTTCTTCGGCGTCGAGGAGCTCGAAGCTCCAGTCGAGAGTGGCGCGCAACGTCCGCTGGCGAACAGGGGCATCGCGCGGCCCCGCGGTGAGGAGCTCGAGCCTGCTCTCGAGGCGCTCGAGCATCTCCTCTGGAGCAAGCTCACGGGTTCGCGCCGCCGCGAGCTCGATTGCGAGCGGGAGACCGTCGAGCGCGACGCAGATCGCCGCGACGATCCGAGTATTCGTCAGCCCGAGGCGAAACCAGGAGTCGACGGCGCGCGTGCGAGCGGCGAAGAGCTCGACGGCTTCATTTCGGCCGATGCTCTCGACGGCATCGTGCTCAAGATCGGGAACGGCAAGTGGCGGCACCGGGTACTCGTGCTCGCCGGACAAGTGGAGGACGACGCGGCTCGTGACGAGCGCCTTGAGCTCTGGAGCGGCCGCGAGCAACTCCGTGACCAGCGGGCCTGCGTCGATCACTCCCTCGAAGTTGTCGAGCAGAAGGAGGAGCTGCCGCCCGCGGAGGGCCTCTTTCAGCGTCTCGACGACCGGACGACCTGGCTGCTCGTCGACCTCGAGCGCTCCGAGGATCTGAGAGCCGACGAGCGCCGGGTCTTCGATCGGTGCGAGGTCGACGAAGACCGCGCCCTCGCGGAAGTCGTGGACGAGCTCCCAAGCAGCCTCGAGCGCGAGGCGAGTCTTGCCGGTCCCGCCCGGCCCCGTCAGCGTCAGGAGCCGGGCATCCGGCCCCCGAACTAGCGAAGTCACCGCGGCGAGCTCGAGGCGGCGGCCCACGAGCGGTGTCAGCGGTGCAGGGAGCTTGCTCATCGCACGCGTAGGGAGCGCGAGTGCGGGATCCTGCCGTAGGATCGCCCGCTCGAGCTCCTGCAGCTCCGCACCCGGCTCGATTCCAAGCTCGTCGACGAGCAGCCGGCGGGCCGCCCGGTAGGCCTCGAGCGCCTCCGCCTGGCGCCCCGACCGGTAGAGGGCGAGCATGTGCTCGCGTCGCAGCCGTTCCCGGAACGGATGGGCGGCGACGAGCGACTCGAGCTCCGGAACCAGCTCGGTGTGGCGGCCGAGCTGGAGGTCAGCGCCGACCCGATCCTCGATCGCTCCCAGGTGGAGCTCTTCGAGCCGCGCGCGCTCCGCCTCCACGAAGGGCGTCTCGCCGAGGCCGGAGAGCGCAGGCCCGGTCCAGAGCGCGAGCGCCTCGCGCAGGATCTCGACGGCATCGGCGGGAGACTTGCCCCGCGCGCGCTCGACGGACTCGGTGAAACGCCGGAGGTCGAGCTCCCCTGCTTCGACCCGGAGCAGGTAGCCCGTACCGCGCGTGAGGATTCGGTCGGCGCCAAGCTGCTTGCGGAGCGCGTGCACCGCCACCTGGAGCGCGTTTGCGGCGGTCTCCGGCGGATCCTCGCCCCACAAAGCGTCGATCAAGCGGTCCCGCGCAACGACCGTGTTGGCGTGGAGGAGCAGAAACGTCAGCAGGGCGCGCTGCCGGCGGCCCCCAACGGCAAGGACACGACCGTCCTGCTCGACCTCGAGCGGGCCGAGCAGCCTGAACTCGACCCCTTGAGCCTCCATTAGGGCTCAAATCGTGCCGTAAGCGATCCGTAAGCGCGACCGCCGATGGTCTGGGTGTCACTTAGACGAAAGGAGCGAAATCGTGATTCACCCAGGAGACGTCATCGAGAACCCCGTCACCGGAGAGCGGCTCGTTTTTCGCAAGACCTCGCAGGAGACGAACGGCGAAGCGGTCGTGCTCGAGACCTTCGTGAAGCCGAACGGCTTCGTCGCGGCGGCCCACGTTCACCCGTTCCAGGAGGAGCGGTTCCAGGTCCTTCGCGGCACCGTCGGCTTCCGCCTCGGCCGCAAGGAGATCATCGCCGGTCCCGGCCAGCGGCTCACCGTTCCCGCCGGGACGGCGCACAAGTTCTGGAACGCCGGCGAGGACGAGGCTCACTTCGTGTGCGAGGTGCGGCCGGCGCTGCAGTTCGAGCGCCTGATCGAGACGATGTTCGGCCTCGCGGCTGACGGGAAGACGAACCACAAAGGCATGCCGAACCCGCTGCGGCTCGCGGTGATCGCGCAGAGTCACTTCGACGATGTCCGCCTGCCCTTCCCGCCGGGATGGATGCAGCGCTTCGGGCTCGGGCTCGGCGCCCCGCTCGGCCGGCTGCTGGGCTACAAGGCGACGTACGTGCCGGCAGGCGCAGAAGCCGCGCTCGAGGCGAGCATCTAAGGATCCCTCGCTGATGACGCTTCGCCGCCGGGCCGCGCTCTCCAACGCGGCCCGGCGGCGGGACGCTTCCGCCAGAGAGGTTGCCCAGAGCCGGAGGTCGGACTCGAACCGACGCACTCTGCTTTACAAGAGCAGTGCTCTACCACTGAGCTACTCCGGCGCTCTGTACATGGTAGGTAACGTCCGCGTGTTGTCTGATTTGGACACTGCCCCAGCCGGTGCCTCAGGCACTCGGAATGAAACGGAGGTCCTAAAGCGGTCGTGACAGGTCACAGGACTTAGTAACAAGTTGTAACTTTCCCTCCTCGCGTCACGCTCACGCTGATGGACGCCGGCTTCGCAGTAGTTTCTTCCCTTTGGCGAGGCACGAGGCAATCGGCGAACTGTCGACTACAGATCGCGCAGGTTGCGGCAAGCGCTACTGCAAGACCTGGCGGCCGGCCTGGTGCTGCTGGATCTTGCGTTTGACGCGCTGGAGCGCGTTGTCGATCGTCTTCGTGTCCACGCCGAGCCGGTCGGCCATCTCCTCGTAGGACGAGCCTTCGAGGTACAGGCGGAGCGCGTCCGACTCGAGCTTCGACAGGCCCGTCCCGAGGCAGAAGACGAGACTCTGGAGCTCCTCCGTGGAGATGACCACGATCGACGGCTCGTCGACTGACGGCCCCGGCAGCGCGTCGCCGAGCGTGCAGTCGCCCTCCGACTCCTGGCCCGCCGGGGTCTGGCTGAACGAGACGTACGTGTTCAGCGGCGCGTGCTTGAAGCGCGTGGCCGTCTTGATCGCTGTGATGATCTGGCGGGTGATGCAGAGCTCCGCGAAGCTCCGGAACGAGGTCTCCTTGTCGGAACGGAAGTCGCGCACGGCCTTGTAGAGGCCGATCAGCCCCTCCTGGATCAGGTCCTCCGAGTCGCCTCCAGCCAGAAAGTACGAGCTCGCCTTGAGTCGCACGAACCCGGTATAGCGGCGGATCAGGGCGTCCATCGAGTGCGGATCGCCGTTGCGCGCGCGGATCACGAGCTGCAGATCCTCGAGCTCGCGCTCGGCTCGCTGCGCGGGCGTCATCCGGGTGACGGGTCTGGCGGCCATGTCTCTTGGATGCATGGCCCGATCGCTCGACCGGACCAGTCGTACGATCAGCTTGATCTGGAAGGTAGCAGCGAGGTCCAGATATTACAAGGGTCTTGCACTGGACCCTGGACCTAGGGAAAGCGCTTGCGCTGGTCCCTATTCGACCGGACCGCGCCGCAGACGTTCGAGCCGCGCCCTGGTTTCTTCGTCGAGCCGGTCGCCAACCCTGCTCGGCTGTTCCCTCGAGCCGCTGACATCGACCGACGACAGGGTCGAGGCGAACTCACGGGAGCTGATCTTCGCGACCTCCTGGCCCGACGTCCCACGGACCGCGGCATCGGAGGAGACGAGGCACACGCGCTGCGTCTGACGATTCTCAGCCGCCAGCCGCTCGAGCACCGCGTCCGCGTGTGGGGCGAAGCGAACCTCCAGTCCGCCGAAGCGCTCATCGGCGCCGGTCCCGTCGAACACGACGACCCCCCGCACGCCCTTCAGCGCGACGAAGCTCGCGAGCATGTCGACGAGCTGGCGGCGGTCGCCGAGCCCGGACGCGTGAAGGACGTTGTACCCGTCGAAAAGGTAGAGCGTCGGCTCAGCCACGGCGCTGCCTCCGGGCCTCGTAGAGCAGAACCGCCGACGCCACGCTGACGTTCAGCGACTCGACTCGGCCGGCGAGGGGGATCGAGATGATCCCGTCGCACGCACGCCGGACGAGCGGCCGCAGCCCCCGTCCCTCCGCGCCGAGGACGAACGCCACGCCGCCGCCCAGATCGGACTCCCACAGCGGCGTGCCGCCGTCGGACGCGGCGCCCCAGACCCACAGATCGGGGCCTTTCACTTCGTTCAGGAAGCGGGCCAGGTTCTGGACGACGGCGACCGGAAGATGCTCGACCGCCCCGGCCGAAGCACGCGACACGGCAGGAGTGACCCGCGCGGAGCCGTGAGAGGGCACGATCACGCCCGTGGCGCCGGCTCCTTCAGCGCTCCGCGCCACCGCGCCGAGGTTGTGCGGATCGGTGACCTGGTCGAGACAGACGAGCAGCGGCTGCTCCGCCGCCGCGAGCTCGTAGGCGTCGGCGTAGCGGTACGGAGCGACGCGCGCGACGACGCCCTGATGGTCGCGCGTGCCGGCCTCTTCGTTCAGCACGCGCTCCGGCTTCAGCTGCACGCGGAGCCCCGGCTCGTCCCGCAGCCACGGCTCCGAGGCGAGCGCCCGTTCCGTGGCCCAGACCTCCTGTACCTCACGCGGACCGCGGATCGCCTCCCGAACCGCGTTCCGGCCGTAGACGTGCTCCCGGGTCACTTCGGAACGAGCCGAAAGCCCTCGGCGACGTCGCGGACTTCCCAGCCGGCCGTGTCGATCTGGGTTCTCAGCCGGTCGGCCTCCTCGAAGTCACCGCCGCTCCGCGCCTGCTGCCGCCGCTCGGCGAGCTCGACAACCTCCGCCGGGGCGGCCTCGGCCTCCGCCAGCGAGCCGAGCCCGAAGACGTCGAGGGCGCGCCGCAACAGCTCGTGATCGCGCCACTCGTGCATTTCAGCCAGGGCCTCAGGCGTGTTGAAGTCGTCGTCGAGCGCGGCCGCGAACTGCTCCCAGGCACCGGCTGGCGCGGGCTCGGAGGGGTTGCGGAAGACCTCGCGCAGGCGGTCGGCCCGCGCCGCCGCCCCCTGCAGCGTCTTCTCCGAGTAGTCCATCGGCTTGCGCCAATGGGCCGCGAGGAAGTAGACGAGCAGCGTCTCGCGGCCCCAGTCGTCGAGCGCCTCTCGGATCGTCACGACATTGCCGAGCGACTTCGACATCTTTTCGTCGGTGAACCGGAGGATTCCGTTGTGGGCCCAGATCCTGGCGAACTCGTGACCGAGTGCCCGTGATTGGGCGAGCTCGTTCTCGTGGTGCGGGAAGACGAGATCGAGGCCGCCGCCGTGGAGCTCGAACACGGGCCCGAGCAGCTCCTCGGCCATGACCGAGCACTCGATGTGCCACCCGGGCCGCCCCGGACCCCACGGCGAGTCCCACTGCGTGTCCTCCTCCGGCTTCGTCGCCTTCCAGAGCGCGAAGTCGCGCGGGTCCTCCTTCAGCGGATTGGGCTCCTGCTCCTCGACCTGATCGGGCCGCTGGCCCGAGAGGCGACCGTACTCGGGATCTCGCGAGACGCGGAAGTAGACGTCCCCCTCGACCGCGTAGGCGTAGCCGCCCTCGATCAGCGCCTCGATGAACCTGATGATCTGGGGGACGAGCTCGCTCGCCTTCGGCAGGTGGTCGGGCATCCCGAGGCCGAAGGCGGCGGTGTCCTCCAGATACCAGGCCGTCACGCGCTCGGCGAGCTCGGCGCTCGCACCCGGCGCGGCCTCGTAGATCTTGTCGTTGATATCCGTGATGTTGTGGACGAAGACGGCCTGGTAGCCCTGCGCCTGGAACCACGAGCGCAGCCACATCCCGAGCACGAATGGGCGCGCGTTCCCGATGTGAGCGCGGGCGTTGACCGTCGGGCCGCAGATGTACATGCCGATCGGGCCCGGCGGCTCGGGGAGCTCGTCGAGCCTACGGGTGAGCGTGTTGTAGAGCTTGATCGACACGGCGCAGCGCTTCCTCCTTGGGGAGCGCGGCCAGTATCGCCGCTAGCTCCGGGCCTCGGTCGCGGCCTGTGAGGGCCAGCCGCAGCGCGCGCAGGTCTCCCCCGACGGCCTTCAGCTCGCGAATGATCGTCCGCGGGTCGCTGTCTGCGACTTCCTTGAACCGCTCGAGCGTCTCAGGCGCCTCGGTTGGGCGAGGCGACGGCGGTTCGAGCACCTGCGCCGCGTACTCCCGCGCCTCTTGGAGATCGCGGGCGCCGCGGGCGACCGGCACGGCTTCGAGTGGGATGTCGGCACGCCGCGCCAGCTCCTCGTCGTCCATCGACTCGATCGCCTCGACCGCGAGACGGCGGATCCGTGTGAGGTCGTAGTGGACGTCGTGGCGAGGGAGGCCAAGCTCCTCGAGGTACGCACGGACCGCTTCCGCCGGGACGCCCATGTCCCGAAGCGACTCGACCGTGGCGCCCGCCGCCCGCTTCGAGAGCTTCTTTCCGTCTTCCCCGAGGATCAGCCCGTGGTGGATGTACTCGGGCGGCGTCGTCCCGAGGGCTTCGTGCAGCTGCCGGTGAAGCTCTTCGTTCGGACGGTGGTCGTTTCCGCGGTAGACGTGTGTGATCCCGAAGTCCGCGTCGTCCACGACGCTCGCCAGGTGGTAGGTAGCCGTGCCGTCCTCACGCAGGAGCGTCGTCCGGCCGAAGCGGTCGCCGCCAAGCTGCTCGGCCGCTTCGCGGTACCGCTCCTGCCGCTCGCTCTGGCGCACGGGGCCCTCGTCCCAGCCGATCCCCAGCCACTCCAGGTCGCGCAGGATCGCCTCTTCCCCGCCCGGGAGGTTCCGAGCCGGGTCGGTGTCGTCAATTCGGAGCAGCATCTGATCGCCCTCGCGCCGGTTGATCACGGCGCTCAGGGCATTGCCGACGTGCAGAGAGCCGGTCGGGCTGGGCGCAAAGCGGACTCGCTTCATGCCGCGAATGTAACGGCCGCCCGGCTCCTGGAGCCGGGCGGCCGTGGGTTAGGGCCTAGTCGTCGTCGCTTTCGTCCTCGTCATCGTCGTCATGGCCGCGGACACGCTGGAAGTGATGAGCAAGCACCTGGTTCGCGGTCTTCTTGGCGATCTTGATCCCGTCCTCGATCGAGGTGCGATAGTGGATGCCGCCCCAAATGCGGGCGTTGCTCACCTCGTACTGCAGGTCCCGCAGACGGTCGAAGTGACGATCGCCCAAGCCCGTCAGGCTGGGGACGGTGAAGTCGATCTTTTTTGTCCCCAGGAACCGGGCGATTGCGCGTCCGCCGGCCGGAGTGACACACGAGTGCGCGCTCGGGTACTCCGGGTGATTTGGCGTTGCTGCTAGCAACGTCGACCAAGTCGGATCGCCGACGGTCGCGGGGTTGCCGTCCGTGTCGCCGGCGCGGATCGCCGTGATCGGGCGCCAGAACGCGTAGTGGTACTTGGCGTCGAAGCAGGCGATGATGGCATCTGCCTCGACGACGGAGACCATCGCCATGAAGCGTGCCGCGTTCACGACGTCCAGATCGTGGTCGAGGACGAACTTGCGGAACGAGCCGTGCGCCTGTTGCACCGCAGGCTCTCCCCAGAACCTTGCTGCCAGGGTCTGCTCGGCAGTTCGGGTCGTGCTCGCGCTCGAGCCGATCTCCTTGACCTCGTTGTAGTCGCGCTCCCACTTCTTGCTGCCGAGAGCCGGCGGTCCATCGGGCCGGAACTGGTCGGCGGACTCGAGGCTGAACGGCCGCATCAGGGCGGCGTATGGGGCGATCGGCGGCGTCGGCGCCGTCGGGATCCAGACGCCTGGAATCGGCGGATTCGGCGGCGTGTAGGTGACCGGTGCCCGGAAACCGTCGCCGGCGCGCTGTGCGATGAGAGCGTCCGCGACCTCCACGCCGACGGCAAGGCCGTCGGTCTTTGCCTTGCCGTCGGGAATCGTGGCCAGCGATGCTGTGTAGGCCGGATCGAGGATCGTCGGCGCCTGGGCCGGCAGGTAGTGCAAGAGAATGCGATGGGCGGCTGCGGCCACTGCCGCCTGGGCCGAGGCGCCCCGCGGCGCGTCCACATCGACCGCGAACGGTCGATAGCCGCCGTCGATCGCCATCACGGAGTCGTAGACCGCGATCCCCACGTAGGCGGAGATCACAATCCCGTCGGGGGGCGTCAGCCCCGCCGCGGTGAAGGCCTGGCTGCCGACCGCGTCCCAATTTGTGATGTACGTGTCCGGTGGACCGTTCGGTTGATTGTGGGCGCTGCTCATGGCCGCGCCCCCGCCAAGCGCAACCGCGGCGGCCGCGAGCAATGCAAGACTGATGAACCAGACTCTGCTCAACTCACTCCTCCTCTTCGTGGCCTTTCAAACGCCTGACAAGGCTCACGCCGGCGGGGGGTGGAGTCCATTCGTCATTCGTCGTATCTTTTGAGAGCCGTGCCCGCACTCACGAACGGCGATGCCGAACGGCTGCTTCGCTTCGTTGCCGAGGCCCAAAGCCTCAGCAGCGACGAGCCTTTCACGCCTGAGCTGCTCGTCGAGCTTGGACGTGTGATCGAAGCGGACTGGGTGATGTATCACGAGGACGACTACGCGCGCGGGCGGCAGCTGCTGTACGTGCTGCGGCCGGGCGACGTCGACGAGGACGAAGACGAGGACATCACCGAAGATGATTGGGACCTGATGAACGAGCACCCCATCTGCCGGCGGTGGAGGAAAGACGGACGTTTCAGCGCTCTACGGTTGTCGGATGTGATCACCCGACGCGAGTTCCACCAGAGCCGCTTCTATGCGGAGTTCTTCGCACCAGCGGGCATGGAATACGAGCTCAAGGCCCGACTTCCGTCGCCGTCGTGGCACGGGAAGACGTTCGCGTTCTATCGGAAAGAAGGCCGTGATTTCGCAGTGCGCGACCGCCTGGCCCTCCAGATCCTGACGCCGCACTTCAGCCGTCTCTGGCACGAGGCGAAGACACGTCGCCTGCTCGCAAAGGCTCTGGCGGAGCTTGATCGCGCGAACGAGCACGGCTCCCGGGGCGTGATCTTCTTTGGGCCCGACGGGGAAGCCGAGTTCATCTCACCTCCGGTTCACCGTCTCTTGCGCGACTTCTTTCCGCCGGCGCCTCCCGACCGGCTGCCTGCCGCGCTTGCAGACTGGCTGGAGGACGGTGGCTCGCAATCGCTGCTCCGCCGACGTGGCGACCGCCGGCTCGTGATCGAGCGGGCTGCCGATTCGCTGATCCTCGAAGAGCGAGTCGAGGAGATTCCATTGACGGCGCGCGAGCGCGATGTGCTCTTGTGGGTCGCACGCGGGAAGACCAACGCCGAGATCGCCCAGCTGCTCTGGCTGGCGCCGAGCACGGTGCGCAAGCACCTCGAAAACGTGTACGCGAAGCTCGGGGTCAACACCCGGACCGCCGCGGTCGCGCGGTTCCTCGGCCTGGTCGACGCTGAGGCTTCCTGAGTACGCTGCGGCTCCGTGGAGGCGATGCTCCTCGCATGGCACGGCAAGCATCGCCGTGATCTTCCCTGGCGCCGGCGCCGGCGCCGCGACGCGTATGCGGTGCTGGTGTCGGAGGTGATGCTCCAACAGACGCAGGTTGCTCGGGTCGTTTCGCGGTTCGAGGCCTGGATGGAGCGGTGGCCGACGGTGGAGGCGCTCGCCGCGGCCGGTTCCGGCGACGTCATTCGGGCCTGGCAGGGGTTGGGCTACAACCGCCGGGCTGTCAACCTTCACCGGGCAGCTCAGCGCGTGGCTGCGGACGGTTGGCCGGACGATCTGACAGAGCTTCCCGGGGTGGGTGAGTACACAGCCGCGGCTGTTCGCCGCTTCGCTTTCAGCGAGCCGGTGCTTCCTCTCGACACGAATGTGCGGCGTGTGCTGGAGCGCACCGGCGGCTCCTTCGGGCCGGAGTCGGCGGAAGCGCTGATGGATCTCGGCCGAGAGGTCTGTCTGGCCCGCGTGCCGCGTTGCGGGGTCTGTCCGCTTGCCGCCGGCTGCCCTTCGCGCGGCCGTCGCTATGAGCCGTTGCGCAAGCAGTCGCGCTTCGAAGGCTCGTTCCGGCAGCGCCGCGGCGAGGCGCTTCGACTCGTCGCGGCCGGGCGCTCCGCGGGCGTCGATGCCGAAGCGCTGGCGTCGCTCGAACGCGACGGGCTCGTCGAAGTGCAAGCGGGTCTCCCGCGACTCCCGAGCTAAGAATCGCCGCGCCTAACCCAGCGCGCACCCGCCGAGCCGAGCTGGGGTCAGCGGGACAGGAGAGCCACCGCTTGCGCGGCTAGGCCCTCGCCGCGCCCGGTGAAGCCGAGCCGATCCGTGGTCGTCGCGTGGACGGCGATGCGGTCCCGCTCCACGCCGAGCGTGTCCGCCAGCCGCGCACGCATGTCATCGCGGCGGTCGGCGATCCGAGGCTGCTCGCCGATGAGGATGCAGTCGGCGTTCACGAGCTGGTACCCCGACGCCGTCACCTTGCCGTAGGCGTTGCGCAGCAGGAGCAGCGAAGAGACGCCGCGCAGGGAGTCGTCGTCCGCAGGAAAGAGCGTCCCGATGTCGCCCAGGCCGGCTGCGCCGAGCAACGCGTCGATGACCGCATGCGTGAGAACGTCACCGTCGGAGTGCCCCGCGAGCCCACGGTCCTCATCGAACTGGATCCCGGCAAGGACGAGCGGCACGCCGTCGGCGAACGCGTGGGCATCGACCCCAAGGCCGATTCGGAGGTCGGTCAACCCAGCGGCTCCTGACGCGCCGCCCGGCCCTCGAAAACCGTGACCGTCTCATAGCCCGCGGCCCGGGCGTGCTCGATCGCCCGATCGAGGTCGCGCCCGACGTTTTCCGGGACGTGCGCGTCGGACGCAAGCGTGATCGGCACGCTCCGCTTGTTCGCCTTCGTCAGGAGGTCAGCGTTCGGATACAGCTTGCCGTGCCGCTTGTGCAGACCCGCGCTGGAGACCTCGAGGCAGACGCCGTCGAGGGAGTCGGCCACCGTCCGCCAGTCCCAGGCGATCTCCTCGCCGTACATCTTCACGAGATCGGGATGCCCGAGCGTGTCGAAGAGCCCACTCTGCGCCGCGCCCGCGAGCGTCTCGTAATAGCGTCGCCACGCCTCTTCGACTCCGACCGACGCCACAAGGCTCGGCTCGCCGTCGATTCCGTGCCCGTCGACGAAGTGGATCGAGCCTATGAGGTAGTCCCACGGATACGGAGCGAGAAGGTCGTGCGTGTCCTCCTCTCGGCCTGGAACGTAGTCGACCTCGAGCCCGAGCTTCACCGGCAGGCCCTGCCCTTTCGCCGCCACGACCGCCGACACATAGGGCTCGATCGGATACCTGCAGCGCTCGACGTGGTACGGCACCGACCACAGCGAGCGGGTCTCTTCGAAGTAGTAGACGTGCTCGGTGAAGCCGATCTCGTCGACTCCTCGCTCTGCGGCTGCCTCGACGAACCGTTCGACCGCCTCGACCGAGCGGTCGTCCGACTCGTCGAGCGCCCGCCGGCGCATGTGGTAGTCAACGATCACTTGCTCACGGCGAGCCAGTGCTCGACCAGCTCGAGATCGGACTGGTCCGTGATCTTCACGAGCCGCCGGTCTCCCAACACGACCTTGATGCGACCGCCTCGCGCTTCGACCATCGCAGCGCAGTCCGGGGCATCGTCGCCCGCAGCGGCCGCGTCGCGAAGTGCGGGCCAGACGAAGGCCTGTGGCGTCTGCGAGACGACAAGCTCGTCCCGGTCGACCGTCCCGACGACCTGATCGCCGTCGACGCGCTTCACGGTGTCCGCGATCGAAAGGACCGGGACGACGCCGTCCCAGCCTTCGTTGAGCGTCACCAGCAGGCGGTCGATCACCGCCTCGTCCAGCACCGGGCGCGCCGCGTCATGGACGAGGACGACGGCAGCGTCATCCGGAACCTCCGCGAGACCGGAGCGCACGGAGGCCGCGCGGCTGTCGCCCCCCGGAACGACGGCGACGACCTTGCCGCAGCCGAGCTCCTCGGCGAGCAGGATCACCGGTTCCTCCCAGTCCGGCGGCGCCGCGACGACGATCGAGTCGATCCACTCGGAGGCCTCGAGCCGCTCGAGGCTTTCGGCCAGCAAGGGGCGCCCGCCGAGGTTTGCGAACGCCTTCGGGCGGTCCAGACCGAGTCGCTCGCCGCGGCCCGCCGCGACGATCACGGCCCAGACCGACATCAGGCGAGGGCCCGCGTTATGCGGCCACGCCGGCCTTGGCGCGCTTGTTCTTCGAGTCGGCGTCCGAGACGAGCACCTCGTCCAGCCACTCCGCCGTCTCTTCCTCGTCGAGGCCCTTCGCGTACATGAGCTCGCTGATGAGGATCTTCTTCGCCTTGACGAACATCTGCTTCTCGCCCGTGGAGAGTCCCTTGTCGCGGTCGCGGAGCGAGAGGTTCCGCACGACCTCGGCGAGCTCGAAGATGTCGCCGGTCTTCATCTTGTCCCGGTTGTGCTTGAAGCGCCGGTTCCAGTTCTTCGGCATGGTCGTCCCGTTGCCCGTGAGCGCCTTGACGACCTCCTTGACGGTCTCTTCGTTGATGACCTTGCGCAACCCGACCTTCTCGGCGTTGTCAGCGGGCACGTTGACCGTCATGTCGTTGTGGATGATCTGAATCGTGAGGTACTCACGTTTCTCTCCGAGCACCTCGCGCGACTCCTTTTTCACGACAGTGCCTGCTCCGTGGTGCGGATACACCACCTTGTCGCCGACCTTGTACAAGCCCCGACCTCCCACTCCAGACGATTACACGACAAACCGCCGGCGGGGTGACACTACCGCCGGCGAACGCAGCCAGTATACCGGAAACCCGCCCAAAAAGCCACAGTTTCCAGGGATTTTCCGGAAAACCCCTGCTAGCAGCGGGGTTCGAGCGCGGCGCTGATCGCCTGACGAAGCGTCTCGACCGCCCTCGTCTCCAGCCCTTGGCGAGGCTTCGTGGCCGCCGGGGCGATCACCGTGCCGAGCCCGAGCTTCGCGCACTCCTCGAGCCGCCGCTCGGCCTGGGCCGCGGGTCGGAGACGCCCCGTCAACCCGATCTCTCCGAATGCCGCCGTCCCCGCCGGAACCGGCGATCCACGGGCCGCGGAGGCGATCGCGAGCGCGACTGCGAGGTCGGCACCGGGCTCGTCGACCCGCACGCCTCCCGCCACGTTGACGAACACGTCGGCCTGGCCGAGCGCGATGCCGCCATGGCGTGTGAGGACGGCGACGATCATGGCGAGGCGCTTCGGATCGACGCCTGTGCCGACCCGCCGGGGCATCGCCAGGTCGGTCGGGGAGACGAGAGCCTGTACCTCAAGCAAGAGCGGCCTCGTCCCCTCGAGCGCGCACGCGACGGCGGATCCGACCTCCTCTTCGCGCGCCGCGCCAAAGATCTGCGATGGATCCGGAACGCCGACGAGCCCGGTCCCGGTCATCTCGAAGACCCCCAGCTCGTTTGTGGACCCGAAGCGGTTCTTGACCGCCCGCAGGACGCGATGGGCGTGATAGCGGTCGCCCTCGAACTGCAGAACGCAGTCGACGAGGTGCTCGAGGACTCGTGGGCCGGCGACTGCCCCGTCCTTCGTCACGTGGCCGACGAGGAAGAGCGCGACACCTGCCTCCTTCGCCAAACGGAGGAGGCGCGCCGATGCCTCACGGACCTGAGCGACTGAGCCGGGAGCCGACCCGATCTCGGATGAGTAGAGCGTCTGCACCGAGTCGATCACGCAGACCGCAGGGCGCTCCTGCTCGAGCGTGGCGCAGACCGCATCGAGGTCGGTCTCGGCAAGAATCTCGATCCCGTCGGCCCCGCCCAGCCGAGCCGCGCGCAGCTTCACCTGCGCGGCCGACTCCTCGCCCGTCACGAGCAGCGCCCGCCGCTCCTTCGAGATAGCGGCGAGCGCCATCAGGAGCAGCGTGGACTTGCCGACCCCGGGCTCGCCTCCGACGAGCACGAGCGAGGCGGGGACGAGGCCTCCGCCGAGGACGCGGTCGAGCTCGGAGACGCCGGTAGACATCCGCTCCGCCTCCTCGGCCTCGACCTCGACCAGCCGGAGGACGGGTCGCGCGGCTGCTCCGTTCGCGCGCGTGGGCTCCGGCGCCTCCTCGTTGAGCGTCCCGAAGCTCCCGCAGCCGGGACAGCGGCCGAGCCAGCGGCCGGTCGACTGCCCGCATTCCGAGCAGGCGTATCTGAGGGCAGGCTGGGCCATGCGAAGCACTCTAGGCGGCGAAACGGACGCTCTCTGTGCCGACTCTGTGTCGAATGATGCGCTGCGGCGCACTAGGCTCCGACCTGTGGAGCGCGCGCACGATCCCCTCAACGTCTGGGATTACGAACGGCTCGCCGAGGAGGCCCTCGACGAGGCGTCGTTCGGCTACTTCGCGGGCGGCGCGGGGGACGAGCACGCGGTTCGCGGCAACCTCGAGGCGTTCAATCGCTGGCGCCTGCGTCCCAGGGTCCTGGTCGACGTCGAGGAAGTCACACCGGCGACGACGGTCCTCGGATCCGAGCTTTCGATGCCCATCATCGCGGCGCCGGTCGCCTATCAGCGGATGGCGCACCCGGAAGGCGAGTTGGCGGTTGCGCGCGGCGTCGCGGCGGCCGGGACGATCATGTGCCTCTCGACTTTCGCGACCACGAGCCCAGCCGACGTCGCTGAGGCGGCTTCCGAGGGCGGGCGCTGGTTCCAGCTCTACTGGCACCCCGACCGCGAGGTGACGAAGCAGGTGCTGGCCCAGGCGCGCGAGTCCGGAGTCTCAGCCGTCGTCTTCACCGTCGATCTGCCGGTCCTCGGCCCACGAGAGCGCGATCTCCGCTCCGGTTTTGCGCTTCATCCGGACTACCGGTTGGAGGTCTATGCGTCGGCGCTCGGAGAGCTCGGCGTCGTGACCCCGGCTTCGGCTGCGACTCTCGTAGATCCGAGCCTGACCTGGCGCGACCTCGAGTGGCTCCACGAGCATGCCGGCCTCCCCGTGATCGCCAAGGGCATCCTGACCGCCGAGGACGCGCTTCTGGCCGCCGAGCACGGCTGCGAGGCCGTCGTCGTGTCCAACCACGGCGGCCGCCAGCTCGATCGCGCCGTCGCGTCGCTGGACGCGCTCCCCGAGGTGGTCGAGGCGGTGGGCGACCGCGTCGAGGTGCTGATGGACGGCGGCGTGCGCCGAGGGACCGACGTGGCGATCGCGCTGGCGCTGGGCGCAAAGGCCGTGCTCATCGGCCGCCCGGTGATCTGGGGCCTCGCCGCGCGCGGCGAGGACGGCGTCCAGCACGTGTTCGAGCTGCTACGCGACGAGCTCGCGCTCGCGCTCTCCCTGCTGGGTTGCCCGTCGCCCGGCGCGGTCGGGCGGGCGCATGTCACGCCCGCTCCGCGCGGCTGAGGCGAGCAGCAGGCCACCGAGGATCGCGACAACCCCGAGCAGCTGGAGGGACGAAGGGCTCTCCCCGAGCAGAATCGCGGCGAAGATCACCGAGCAGACCGGCTGCAGCGTGAGCAGCACCGAGGTGACGACGGCAGGTAGGCGCGGCAGCGACACCGTGATCAGCAGCCACCCGAGCACCTGGGCGGAGAGAGCGAGGATGAGGAGCCAGCCCTGCGCGGAGGCGGTCGGCCAGAAATCGAGCTCTCCGAGCGCAAGACCGATCGGGATGGTCAAGAGCGCCGAGGCGATGGTGGCATCGCACAATGGGCCCGCCACGCGCCGCAAGTCGCTCGAGCCGTGGCGGAGCGTGAGCAGGAAGCCCGTGTACGCGATGCCGGTCAAGAGGCCGAAGAGGACGCCGAGCGACGGGTTCTCCCCGTAAGCCCCGCTCTCGAGCACGCCTGAGATCAGAACCACGCCGCCCATCGCAACCGGAATCGCAGCGAGGAGCGGCCCCGAGGGCCGCTCCCTGTAGATGAGCCAGGCGAGCACGCCGACGAGCATGATCTGGGTGTTGCCGAGCACCGTCGCCAGGCCGGCGCCGACGTACTCGATCGAGTGGTGCCAGATGATCAGGTCGACGGCGAGAAAGGCGCCGGCGAGCCAG
>Ga0184625_10000303_pt1 | contig 17488 bp, 8 predicted proteins | sample PLM3_30_b1_FD_133151 | JGI IMG/M metagenome (GOLD analysis project Ga0184625, IMG submission 133151) | Groundwater sediment microbial communities from an aquifer in East River, Colorado, USA - PLM3_30_b1 | ecosystem: Environmental > Terrestrial > Soil > Riparian zone | place: USA: East River... | reverse complement strand
TGGTGGATCGGGACGCACATCGAAGACGTGTCGCCGGAGGAAGTCCAGCGGCGGATGGCGGCATTGGGGAAATGAAGATCAGGGCGAGCGTCGCGGCGTAAGCCGCACGATAATGACATCATTGTGCGGCTTACGCCGCTACGCTCGCCATTCTCATCGTGCGGTCGACGTCGGCACCAAGTACAGGGTGAATTGCATCGTCGTCGTCTGTCCGCCGGTACGGATCGTCAGCTCGCGCTGCCCCTGGATATTGCCGACGACGTCGTTTTCGCGCAGCCGGATCGCCACGCTGAGCGACCGCTGGATGTGTTGCCACTCGGACGAATTCGTATCGCGAGGCATGTCGAAATAGGTGAGGTTCGGCGCACTCGGCAGGTCGCGCGGCGGCCGTGGGCAAGGGGAAAACCGCAACCCCTCCTGTCCGCGGGTGAAGATCGTATCCACGCGGTCAGACGAGCCGATCTTCATGCCGAGCTTCTCGGGCCGCGTCAGAAGCCGGATGCACTCTTCATTCGACAGTGTGCTCTTCACGCCGAGGAACATCTGCCAGGCTGGCTCCAGCCACGCCGGTTCCAGGGCGACTTGCATCCGCAAGCCGGCGCCGATAAATGGCCGTTCCTGGTAGGCGGGCTCTTCGACTTCGCTGAGCAAGGCGTCAATGTACTGCTTCACCTTCCAGAAGCAGCCGCCGAGGTCTTCATGGTCGTAGCGCGGCAACTCGGGGGGCCTGGCCGTCTCGCCCAAGATGGAGAGTTGGCCAACCAGCCGACACAACTCCAGGTACGCCGGTAACGGGTGAACGCCCGGGACGAATGCCAGGTTGCCCAGCAGCGCGTACGCCTCGTTGAGCTGGGCGAGTTGGTGCATGCGCCGGCCGTCGCCCGGCGAGCCACTGTCGAACGAGATGCCACGCGACTTCACTTGCGAGGCGAGGACCTCGATCTTGGTGTTCAGCCGGAAGAAGACTTGTTGCAGGATGTCGTCGGAGAGCACCGGCCAGCCGTCACACGCCAACACGGGCGGGATGTAGCTCGTGTCCAGTCGCGGCGTCGCTTCGGCGCGGTCGGCCTTCACGAGCCGGGCGAGGGGTAAGGTCTCATAGCCGGCGTGGTCCTCGTGGCCGAACAGCAGGCGGATGTTCAGCCGGCGGACGGACACCGGTTGTGGATTCACGCCGGTGTTCTCGTCCTCGAGCGACAGGTTGTCCACGAGGTAGCGCGGGGTCGGCACATCCGGCCCGGCGTTCGGCTGACCGCTCCGCCACTGCGGCACGGCAAGGAAGACTTCAACCCGGCTCTGGCCCTGAAACGCCGGCTTCAGATCAAGCTCGGGCTCACCGCCATCGTCCGGAAGGCTGACGCCGCTCCCATCGCGCAACCGGGCCTCCAGGTGCCGGACGACAAAGCGGAAGCCGCCCAGAGCGTCCGTGTCGATTTTAATGTGGCGGACGCCCCAGAAATGGTGCTCGTCCCAGCGGACGTTCTGGCCGAGGAGGGTACGTACGTGGCGGTCCGCGGCCTGGAAATGGTGCGGCCGGAGGAACATGCCCTCATGCCAGTGGATCGCTCGGTCGGTCATGGAAACTCGGCGTGCGGGTCCGGATGGGGTTCATCCTACAGACTGGTTGCGGGGTGGTGGGGTGGTGAGGTGGTGAAAGACTAACACCACTCCACCACCTCACTGCCTCACCACCCCGCAACCAGTCCGTAGGATACACCCCATGCGCGACGACCTTGCCGGGCATGTGTACCCGGTCCTCCAACACGGGCTGCGCCTGCGGGCCCGACTCGATCGCGGGGAGCGACCCGTCCTCCTGTCGGAGCAGGCGGAACTGAAACGGCTCCTCGGCAGCCCCACTCAGCCGGCGCCTTGGGGCATGGGCCGGGATGTCGCGGCGTCCATCGCCATCTCCGAGCCGACGCGGTTTCTCGGCGTGCGCTACGCTTTGACTTGCTGGCTGGACGAGCAGTTTATCGATTCCCCCTGGTCGCGCGAGTGGGACGAGAACAAGCTTGAGTCGGCCCTGTTCGAGACGAACATCCGCTACCGGAACTTCTGGGAGCAGGCCCGCCTGGCCGAAACGACGCCCGACGCGACGGACGCAGTCGAGGCCTTCCTTTTGTGCGTGCTCCTCGGTTTTCGCGGCGAGCTGGCGGAGCGCCCGGAGGCATTTCGGGAATGGGTGTCGGCCGCCCGGACGCGGGCCGGCAACGCGTACGGCAAGCAACTGCCGGCCGTGCCGGCGCTGACCCCGTCGTCCAACGTGCCGCTCCTCCTTGGAGTGGAAGGGTATCGCAAAATGGCCCGGGCTCTGGGACTGACTCTCCTTGGGACGATCCCGGTCGTGACGTTTCTGGTCGTCCTCCTTCTCCGCTTTTGACCCGCCATGCAAATCCTCAGATGGATCGGCGGCCTGTTTCTGCCGATGTTTACCCGCCCCCGGATCAGCCCGGGGCTGCTCTGGTTTCTGCACTTTCTGTTGATCGCCGCCATCACCGTGGGTCTCTGGTACGTGGGCCGACGAATCGAGATTGGCCGGAACATCGAAGCGCGGTGGCCGATTATTCGCGAGATCTGGCTGCCGTTGTTGTTTTTGCTCTTGTACTTCATCGCCTGGCAGGCGTGGTGGATCTGGAAGCTTTTGCAGCCGGAGTCGATTGAGAGCGTATTTCCCGACATCGACGACGCTTGGGGCCAGGTGGTGGAGTCGTTGGCCAAGGCGGGGATCGGCATTGGCGACACGCCGGTGTACCTCGTCTTTGGCCGGGTGTCGGGGGCCGAGGAGTCGATCTTTCAGGGCGTGCCAGGGGGATTGGCGGTGACCGGCGGATCGCCGTCCGGTTCGCCGGTGCGAGGGTTCGCGAACGCGGACGGGATTTACGTGACGTGTCCGGGGGCTAGCTTACTCGGCAACCTGGGCACGACGGCACAAGCGCCGATGGCGCAGGCCATTGACCAGTCGATCCGCGCCGGTCGCGGCGGGATGGACATGGGCGCGTCGATCGGCATGGACAAGTCGATCGGCATGGGTAGCGTCGGCGGCGACATCGGACGAGTGCAGCAGATCATTCGCGCGGCCCGCGAGCAGAACCGATCGCTAACTGACGCGGAGCGGGCCGAAGTCCGGCGGCTTTCGGAGGGAGGCGCGCCGCTGGCCCTCCCCGCGGGCGGACGACCGGCCACGTTGATGCAGGACCCCGGCGAGGTCGAGTACCGGCAAGCGCGGCTGGCGCACCTGTGTGCTCTCATTGCCCGGTCGCGTTGGCCGCTTTGCCCGATCAACGGGGCCGTGGTTTACGTCCCGATTGACGACTGCGCCTCGGACGAGGTGGCTCAGCAGCTCGGCCTGATCGCGCGGCAGGACGTGCGAACGGCCGCGGACGTCTTGAAGCTGGACTTTCCAATCTATGCGTTGCTCGGTGGGCTTGAAGCACTCCCCGGAGCGGGGGAGTTCCTCATGAAGTTCGGGGCTGACCGCAAGGGACAGCGGCTGGGTAAGGGGCTTCCGCTGGCGCCGGACCTGTCGGCAGACGCCGCGGCCGACGAGGCGGAGAAGAGCACGAAATGGCTCTTCCACACCCTCCTGCCGTACTGGGTGTTCAAGCTGTTCCACGTCGAGCGCGGCTCCGAGGGGCCCGCGGCTTCGACGCGCGAAAACGCTGAGCTGTTCCAGTTCCTCAACACCGTTCGGCAGCGGGGTGGCGCTGCCGCCAGGCTGATCGGCCGGCTGGCGACCGCCGGCGAAGCCGGGCCGTTGCGGTTCGGCGGCGTGTACCTGACGGCGAACGCGCCGCAGGTCGCGCCTGGACCGCTCTTTGCCGACGAGTTCTTCAAGAAGGTGAAGGGATCGCAGGGCGAGGTCGCCTGGGCCGACGCCGCCTTTGCCGACGACGCCCGTTTCCGCCGCCTGACCAAAGCTGGGTATATCTTCCTCGTGGTGGTCGTCCTGGCCGTCCTTGCGCTGGCGGGGTATGTGGCGTACCGGTCGACGAGTGGGGGGTCGTGACGGCCCCGGACTCGACCGTCTGCAAATAAGAATCGCCGGTCACCCCTAAAGTGACCGGCGATTGCATTTTCCAGGATCAGACTCAGACTCAGAGTACTAGCGCCGTTTCACCAGCGTCATGGTCACCTTGACCGGCTCGGTCGGCGGCGGTGGCGGGTCGGGGATCGTGGTGGCGACGAACCCGGCCAGCCCGTAACTGACGTCTGCCTTCAGCGCACTTGCCTTGTACACGCCGGGCGGCAGGTTCTTGAAGACGATCTTTCCGTTGGACTTCGTCTTGCCGGCCCCTTTCTCCTTACCATCCGCGTCCACCAGGGTCACCGGCGTGTCGGGCTGCGGTCGGCCGCCGCGTTCGACCGTGATTTCCAACGTCCCGCCCATCGGCTCCACCAATTCGATCCGGACGACCTTGGCGGTGCTCAGCCCGACTTCATTCTCCGCGACGACGGTAATGTCGATCGGCGGCACCGGTTCTTTCTTGGCCGGCGGCGTGCCGGGCGGCGGCGGCGGAGCCGGGGCCGGAGTCGGCAGCGGGACCTGGGCCACCCAGCCGAGCGCGGTCTGAATCGCTTCGACGACGACCGCGTCCGGCAGGAACTTGCCATCCGGACCCGGTTTGCCGACCACCACGGCGACTCGTTCGATCAATGTGTCCGGGTCGAGGGCGGAGATGAAGACCGGCAGCGGCTTGCCACGTTCCAACCGCTTCGGGAACGGGCCCACTTTGATGTCCTCGGCCGGCGGCGGCGTATCGTCCACGATCAGGTTGTAGACGAACTTCTTTTCCTCGACCTTGGCGGGCGGGCCGGGCACGGAGTAGCGCAGGACGCCTTGAAGCTCGTGCGGGCCACGCAGGGCGCTGATGTCCACCGAAGCGACGTGGTCCGCGACGGTGTTTGTCAGCGTCAGAGCACCGTCAGGGCCAGATGCCACGTCCAGCCACACGCGCTGGTCCTTGGGGATTCCCAGCGTCATCACTTCGTCCGCGTCGGCAAAGTCGTGCCGGCCGCTGCGGTCGACGCGCAGAAGAAGAACCCCGTCCGCCGGTTCATTATCCACCTCGACGCGGAAGCGCAGTGCGGTGGTCGGGAGCGTCGGGAAACGCGGGTCGTCCAGGGTCCCCGAGACGACCCGGGCCGAGAGGGCCTTGGATTTCGGCGAGTTGTCGACGGGGAAGAGGCGAACCGCCGGCTCGCGGTCCGGGTCGATCTTGTTCGCGGCCGGATCCGTGCTGATCTCGCGCCGGGCATTGAAGGAGTAGGTGAACGCCCGCGGATAGTTATCGACGGTGAGGTTGAATTTCACCGGTGCAGGCGCTCCAGTCAGCGGCAAGTTCGAGGCCGCCAGTTCGACGCGTTGACCAGTGCGGTTGATAGCCCGTTGGTAAGAGCCCGCGCGCAGAGCCGTGGCCTTGAGCGCAAGCTGCGGCGGAAAGACCAGCCGCACGTCGATTGGCGGCAGCAGGTCTACTTCCTCTTTCTTGTCCTCTGGATTGGCCTTGCGCGGCTTTGCTGTCACCGCGGCGGATAGCCCGCGCCGGCCGTCGGACCCTTCCAGTGTCACCGCCGGTTCCGTCAGATACGTCGACGGGTTCATGATCGTGACCGAGACGGTTTTGTCATTGTCCATCGCCGGCTCGAGCACCTTGACACCGCCTTTCAAGACTTCCTTCCGCACCCGGATCCGGAAGCCAAAGCCAAGCTTGCCCTTGCCGAGGTCGACGATCTTGATGGGGACGCCGGCCGGCGGTTCGGCCTTCGCGGCTTCTTCGGCCTCTTTCTTGGCCTCCGCGGGTGTGCGGGGCGGCGGCTCGTCCTTCTTCGGCGGGGGCGGCGGCTTGAATTCGACGAGTCGCGTCGCGCCATCGTTCAGGTCCGCGATCTGTTGGCTGACCTTCAGGTCTGTTCCTTTCAGCCCCTCAAGCTCGACCACGAAGGTCTGCGGCACCTTGGAAACGTTCTTCACGAAAATGTGGAACGGCTGCTTCGTGTTCGGCCGGACTTCGAGGTCCGCGACGACATCGGCGGCCACCTTCGTCTCCGTGACTTTCGTCGCGATAATGATCTCGGCATCGTCGGCGGCTTGAGCCACGAACGCCCAGGCGAGAAGCCCCGCGCAGGCAAGGGTCGAACGCAAAACAGGACTCATCGGAACTCCTCGGAACTCACGGGCGCCAGGCGTTGAGTCGCCGGGCGGCCTCGTACAGGTCTCGGGCCAGGGCCTTCGCGGCCTCGGCTGGTTGTTTGTTTAATTCGTCCGCCAGCGGGCGGTAACGCTTGTCGGCCAGCCACCCGGCCATCGCCAGCTCGGCGTTGCGCCGGGCGTCGGCTGCGGGGTCGTTGCGCGGCCCGGCAGGTGTCTCCGGAGTGGCCGGCAGGTCGTCCGGGTGAATGAGCCAGGCGAACCGCTCGCGGGCCGCCGGGTCGGTTTCTTTCCGGTACCGGGCCACCAGTTTCTCCGCCAGCGCCGCGCGCCAGCCGTTGGGCTCGGGCAAGGGCTCGCCGGCCAGGGCGAGCAAATCGCCGGCCCGGCGCAGCCGGCGTGCGGCGGCTTCCGCGGAGCGCGGCTCCGCCGCCGATGGGCTGCGGGCGTCCCCAGTTGCGACGGGGACATCTTCGCGGAGCGATCGCTGAGCGAGGTCGATCGCCAGAGCGCTCGCCTGGGCCGCCAATCGTTGCCGCTCCTCCACGGTCCACACCGACGTGCGGAGCCGCTTGCGCAGCTCGGTCGGACTGACCGCAGCGGGCACCTCGCGGAGCAGACTCATGGTCTTCTGCCGCTGGGCCCGTACTTCGTCGGCTTGCCGGTCGAGGTCGTCCACACCGGCGCCGTCGATTGCGTCACGCAACCGTCGTGTCTTGGTCACAAGGTCAGTCCACGCCTGGTCCGTCGCCTGCCGCGTCAACGGGTGGTCCGGGGCGAAGTCGCCGAAGTCCAACAACAGCGAAATCGACTCCTCCCACTCCAACATCGCCCGCTCCAGCGCATCGGCGAATCGGCTGATCACTTCGTACCGCGCCGGCAGACCGGTCATCACGATGACGGCTTCGTTCCATTTCGCGCGGTCTGCTTCGAACAACATCAATAGCGCCTTGCGGTAGTCGCCGTCCGCCTCGGTGAGCGGGCGTTCAATTCGTTTCAACGTCCTGCCATCGGCCGCGCCGGCCCGTTCGGCCGCGATCGCCGCGCGAACGGCCGCCCGCGGCGCCCCGGCCGGCCATACCTTGCGGTACATGATGTTCGGGTCGGTGAAGAGCGCCAGAATGCTGACCTCCAGGTGTGCGGCCTTCAGGCCCTGTAGCGCTTCCAGGTATCCCTTCAACTGCTCCGGGCCCAGATCGTTTCCATCGACGACCGCCTGGAGCAAGGTCGACACGGTGGCATCGAACGGGGCCGGTTCCGGCGGCTTTTCCCAGAACGGCGCCAGCTTGCCTTTCAATTCCTCCGACTTTGCGCCCGGCTGCCGCAGTTCCTTGATCAGAGATTGCAGGGCCACCGCGACTTCACTTTCTTTGGCAATCCCAATCCGCCGTGCGCGACCCACAGTCGCGATCGGATACGGCGACAGATCGAGCGATTTTCGCTGTTCCTCCAATCGGGCGACGCGGTTTCCCAGGTCGGTTTCAACGACGGTGACGTCGGCACCGCCCGATGCAAGCCGGTCGGCACGCGCCACCGTTGCTTCCAGTTGTCGGAACGTCCGCGGTGTCTTGCGGTGCGCTCCCGCCGCGCGCCAGCCGTCAATCCGAGCCCAGGCCTTCTTCACCTGCTCCGACGTTTCCGCCGGCTCCATCGTCGGTTCGCCTGGCAGGTCTCCTTGCGGCACGGTGGTGAGAACGAAGTCCTCATTTTTCCCGTATGCCACCGGCAAGTTAGCCGGCGCCTGGTGATGGACAAGCCAGTGCGCCATGCGCTTGCGGGTATACGCGATCAGCTCCTGGGCCGAGACCTGTTTATCCTGTGTCTTGCCTTCGTTCCAGCCATCGGCGTAACCGGACAATCCACGCTCTAGGAACTCGGCCAGCACCCCGCGTTGCAACTCCGGTGAAACGAACGGGTACTCGGCCGGAGCACACTGCGCGAACACGATGTACGGCAACCTGGCGTCAGCCTCCGCAGCGGCAAGCTGGTCGTGCAAGGCTTTTGCCAGCGTATTGCCGTCCTGACCAAGCCGCGGGTCCGCGACCGGTCGCAAGTCGAGGATCAGGAACCGTCTGCCCCCGATCTTCCCGACCTCTTCGAGCACGCGCGATAGCGTGAGCCAGGTCGCCGGCGAGCCGGGGACGGCCTTCGCCGGCAAAATCGACACGCCGGTGCCGTCCGCGACGGCGAGGGCGCAGATGTGGACGACAACGGCCTGCCCGCGCTCTTTGGCCGCGTGGTCGCCGAGCGGTTCCAACTCGCGGAGCAGTGCGTCCCCTTCCTGGCTCTGCGAAGCCACCCTGCCGTTCTGAAAATGTTGCTTGAGCGCCTCCCCGTCCTGCTTGGCCCACGAGTTCACCGGCCAGGCGTCGTACTCGGCGACATACAGGCTGAGAAAAAGCGGCTTGGGCTCCGGGCGCAGTAAGAAGAAGAGCGCGACGGCAATCCCAACTGCGGCGAGCAGGGGGATTACGGCGACGACCAGGCGCGAGCGACGGCGCGGTTTGGCCGGGGCGCCGGGCCGGCCCGGTCGCGGGGCCGTCGCGTGTTTCCAGTCGTCGCGCGGGGGAGGGCTCATGAGTTCGTCCGGTGGCCGCGAGAATCGCAGGTGCTAGTCGAGCTTCTCTTCGGGCAGCCGGTCCTTGTTGTTGACGCCCGGCCGCTCGCCGACATCCGCGATCGCCGGCGTTGAGTGCTCCTTGATCGACGCGATCGAGTAGAACTTGAGCGTCAGCCTCCGCTCCAGGTCCTCCGCCCGGATTGGGCCGAACGTGGCCGTGTAGCGATTCGAGTTGCCAAAGAACTTGTGGTCCTCACCGAGCGTCCAGCTCTGCGAGACGCCTTGCACCGACACGCGGACCACCACCGGCTTCTTCTCGGAGTGGTTGAGCCGGATCGTCAGGTATCCGTCGGTCGGGGGGGACAGTTGTTCGATCTCGACGTTTCCGGTGTCCACCGCGAACTTGCGGTCTTTCTCCTTGAGCTCGCGGTCGGCGACATTCAGGCTGGTGAACTCGAGCGTGGCCGTCGCCGGCGGTTCTTTACCGAGCCAATAGGCGGCAACGCGCGGCAGAGCCGGGGCGATGGCGACCGAGCTCTCGCCGCGCTCGGGCGGCCATGCCGCCGCCGTCAGCGCCCACGCGGGTGCCGGGCGAAGCAGGAGATTCTCGACCCGCAGCGACGTCGGCCGTCGGTCCGCCGACTGCGGCTCCACCTCGAACCAGGCGAACAGGGGGAGCTCCCGGTGCAGGTGCGGCCGGTCGTACACCGGCTTCTCCAACGTGGCCGTTAGATCAAGATCGTAGCGGCCGGCCTGCTGCGTGAGGGAATTCCGCGGGACCGTCATCCGGACCGTGCCATCGGCGCTGGCCACGCGGGTGCTAACTGCGAGATCGGGTCGGGCTTCCAGGTAGGACGGAAGGGCAACACTGACTGTCCCGTCATTGTTCTTTTTGAGGGCGAGGAGCAGCCGATCGCCGGGGTCGAGTTGCAACGTCTGGCGCGATTGGAGCGCCCACAGGTGGAAGTTGCCGGGTTCCTGTAGTGGTCGCAACCAGCGCCAAAACTTGTCGGCCGCAATCGATACGGGAAGTTGACCCACGGTCGACTCGTTTTTGCGAATGGTCGCCCGCGGCAGCATTGCCTCCTTCAGGACTTCTGCCAGGTGGACCGATCGGTTAAGCCGGTCTTCCTTGCCGTTCTCGCGCTTGGGCCAGATCCGGGCCGGCGTGCGACCGAGACGCTCGTAGTGTTGGGTGTTCTCGATAGTGTCGAACTGTTTGCGTGCTTGCAAGTACTCGCGATCGCTGATGCCGAAGAGCACCAGGTGAAGGCCAACGTCTTGCGGCAAGTTCTGGAGCGTACTGACCACGTCATTGCCTGGCGCGGCTGCGACGTTGTCGGCCCCGTCGGTGATCACGACCAGGTTGCGGAACCCGGTGAACTCCTTGCCGGGGAAGATATCTTTTGACTTGAGCGCCTGTCCGATTGCGTCCGCAATCGGGGTTTCCTCCCCATCCCGCTTTTGCTCCATGACCAGATCGTAGACGGCGTCTGTCTTGTTTTTCTCCCAGCGGATGGGCGCCAGCCTCGTCTGGATACCCCGTTTCGAGTCCATGCTGGCAAAGAAACTGACGCTGACGTGCGTATCCGGCGGCAAGTCGGCCAGAACCTTCTTCAATCCTTCGGCAGCCTCTTGGAACCGCGACTTCTTGGTGATCTTATCCTCGATGTTCATGCTGTCGGACAGGTCGATGAGGAAGGCGACAGCGCCGTTGCGAAGTGCTTCATCGCCCTTGATGGCGAACGACGCCTTCAGCCCCGTCGGCGGCCGGTAGATCCACCGGTACGTTGGCGTCCCCTCGTAGAGGGCAGGGATGGTCTTGGTGTTCAACTGTCCGCGGTAAAGCAGGTCGAGTACCACCTCCCCCTTCGATCCGGTCGCGGCGCCGGTCACGGCCAAACGGATCGACCCGGCAACCGGCTCGGTCCGCGGGTTGGTGAACCCCTCCACGGGCCGGTACTCGTTCGTCGGGTATTCCCTGGATTCGAGCGGCGGGGTCACCGAGCGCAAGCGCAGGACCGGGTTGCCGGTCGCGCCGGCGAGTGGATTCACGCGGTACGCAACAGTCTCCGTCGACTGGTCGGTCAGGGTCAGAGGCGGCGGAGGGACGAGCTGGAACTCCGGCGCTTTGAGCGACTGGCGTGCGGCCCGGACGGCTGCGAGCCTCGGGTCGGTGCCGCGCGGGTCAACGCCCGGCTCGCCTTCGAGCAGGATGACCGCGGCCGAGTCGAGGTAGCGATGGGCAGCGAGCAGGCAGTAGGGCTGTTCGGCAACCGCGTCGAGATCGGCCCACCCATCAGCGGCCGCGCGCTCGGCCATGCCGATCAACAGGGCGTGCGTCCAGTATCGGCGCTCGATCGCCACGGGGTTGTTCCCACTCAGGATCGTCGCTCCGTCTGCAAGCCGGGCGTAACGGGCTGCCCGAGTGAGATCGGCGGGCGCCGCGGCCGAATCGGCCCGTGCCGCCAGCCGGGCTGACTCGCCGCGCATGGCGACAAACGTTGTTCCGATGCGCTCTCCAGCCACGGCCATGGAATCCCACCACGCTCCGAGGTCGGGTGCATCGATGTGCTGCTTCGTCTCTTGCCAGCCAAGTGGAGCTGTCCCCTGCAAATCCGTCACCTGCCGGCGGCCCAGGACGGCCAGAGCCATTCGACCCTGCCGCTGAGCCAGTTCGACCGGGAGAACTGGCGCGGATTTGACGCGTTCTCCCGGATCCGCGCTCTCATTCAACCGGCGGGAAATCGAGCGCAGCTTTTCCACCAGTTGTTTGCGCGTTTCAGACGGGATGAACGGAACGGTGAGGGCGTTGTCGATGGCGTGCCAGTTCGATGGCAGCGCTTCGCTGCCGAGCGTCCCAAGGAACGTGCTGAATTCAGTTTCCAGCTTGCGGAAAAGCCCCGGCCGCTCGGCGATGCCATCGAGTTGTTGCACCATTTCCGTGACGCGAACGAACTGAGCCGGGTCAGGATTCTCCAGCGTTTCGACGAGGTCATGCGTCACGAGTGCGGTTCGTTCGACCAGATCAAGAGTCGGTTGGGCCGTTGCCGCGGGGATCCGGCGGCACGCCGCCCAACGAGCGTAGTACGGAAGCCTGGAAAGGATCTGGTCGCGGAGCCGGTAGGCCTTTCCAAGTGTGGTGGCGTTGTCGGCAATCTCCTTGTAGCGCTTGCGCGAGTCCTCGAGACCCGTCCGGGCCGCGTCGGCGGATTTGGCGTCGCCGGCGAACGCAAAGTCGGTGGACTTCCGCCGCAGGTCGTCGGCAGCAAACAGGTCCTTGGCAAACCACCGGCCGACTTGCTCGGCGTAGGGGTAAGCGTCGGTGGAGCCGACGAACCAGGCGGTGCGTTCGGCGTCAACCTGGACGCCGAGGGCGAGCCGCAGCAGGTCCGGGTCACGTGGGGCATTCACGTGCCGCTGCAGGGTGCGGAGCAAATGCGTCTCGACCGGCCGGGGCTGGCCGACGTCAACGTGTTGGAGCAATGCCGCGGCGCGGTCGAGCGCCGGCTTGTCCGGCCGCTGACGGGTGGCGAGATAGTCGAGCATCGCCGCCGCGCCGGCGAGGCGGACAGCCTGCGGAGCCGCTTCCGCCTCCAGTCGGCGGGCGCGGGCGTTCCAGGCCTCATTTCGCTTGGCGTCCTCCTCCGCCCAGACGGAGTTGAAGTCGTCGCCCGAGATCGATGGCCGCGGATAGCCGAGCGCGGGGCCGGCCGGCAGCGAAAACGGGATGCACGCCGGCTCCGCCTTCCAGGGCGGGGCCGCGAGGTCGCGCTCCAGCTGGGTCAGACGAACCGACACCCCCGCCGGTACTTCGCCGGTGATGCGGGCGATCTCTTCGGCCCGGAGCAACAAGTCGAGATACTGTCGCCAGACGTGCGGGGCCTTGGTCGCCGGGTTCGGGGACTGGTTGGCAAGCTCGTCCGCATGCGCCCACGCGCGCGCGAGCGAATCCGGCATCGTAAATGACCGACCGGGCGCTTCGCCGGGGAGCCGCGCCTGGTACCGATTCGGGCCCAGAGTCGCCACGAGAATTTTCGCCGCTCGGGCTTCGCCGTCGCTGGCGGGGTCGGAATCGGGCGTGGGAAGCAAGATCGGCTTCTGGTCGGCGTCGCGATTCGCCTGCGCCCATTGGGTGACCGAGGAGTGGACATACTTGAACAGATCCAGGGCGGTGATCCGTGCGTTGGACTCCGCTGCACCGGCCCCGCGCAGGCCTTCGAGCAGATAATGGCCGAACGCCGTATTTCGCCATTCCTCCGCCATCCAGGACCTTTGATCGGCGTCCGCCGAACAGATGACCACGAGGTTTGGCACGGACTTGATTTGCGAATCGAGGGCCTTGAGCCGGCGCGCGAAATCGTTGTGGAGCTGTCCCCGCGTCCACGAGACCGACTCCGTCGCGGCATCCAGGATCAAGAGCTTTTGGCGCTTGGGGATTTCCTTCAAACGGTTCAACACTTCCGAAATCGTGAGTCGGTGCCCCGGATCGGTGAACGCGGCGTCTGCCGGGACGAGCCAAAGGAACGGGCCCCCCTTGTCGCCGGCGCCGGGACAGGCGAAATGCAGAACGAGTGGGCCGGAGCTGTTGTCGATCGCCTCGTACCACTTTGCGGCTGCGGGGACGGGACGATGAGTGAAGGCGGCAGACTCCGCCAGTTCCTTCGCTACCTGGGCGCCGGCGGCGTTGATCGGGACGACGGTCGACTCGGGCGCGTCCGGAGCAACGACCACGAGCGTCGGCTCCTTCACAGGGTCCAAGAGCCGAATGACGGCCACGATGAGGCCGACGAGGATTGCCCCGCTGACCGCGGCCATGACGAGCCGGCGTCGGTATTTCTTTCGCGGGTCGACCGGGCCACGGGTGGCCTGGGCTCGTCCGGGCTGCCAGGACTTGCGGGAGCTGGCCGGGCGGGCGGCCTGCCCGCCGGTGTGCTTCCAGGAGGGGCCGGGTGCGTCGGGCATGGCTGCGTCCTTTCGGGGTGCGAGGCCAGCGTCAATCTATCAGCGGTCCACCCCGGACACAATTGGCCGGTCGGGCTATCAACTGCTAGATTCGACTTCGGCCCGAATTGCGGACAGAAACGTGGACTCGCGGCATCTTGGGTTTTGGATGCCGACCAGGCGCTCTTTGCATTCCAGTACGGATTCCGCGGCGAAACGTGCCACACGATTCTCGATCTGTCCGCTTCGCAACCCCTTTTTGCATAAACGGGTAGAAGGGGCTTACACCCGGAACTCCGGGTCGGAAACAATCCGCATCCCGGATCGGGATCGCCCAAGACCTGGAACCACTCATGCCCGACTATTCGCAGAAGAACCGGCCGATCCGCATCACCACGCCGCTGGGCACCGATGCGGTGCTCCTGGCCGGGTTCACCGGCACGGAAGGCCTCTCGCAGTTGTTCCAGTTTCAGGTTGAACTGCTCCGCCCGCAAGCGAAGGGCGCGATTCCGTTCGACGGCTTGCTCGCCCAGGGAGTGACCGTCGAGTTGGACCTGCCCGGCGGCGCCATACGGCACTTTCACGGGATCGTCAACCGCTTGTCCCAGGGGCATGTCGTTCAACTGAGCCAGAACCCGGACGAGACGTTCATCCAATACCGCGCCGAAGTCGTGCCGCAATTCTGGTTGCTGACCAGGAAGACCCAGAGCCGCACATTTCAGTACAAGACGGTTCCCGACATTCTGAAGGAAGTGCTCAAGGGGGTCGCGACCAAGTTTGAGATCCAAGGTAAGTTCCAGCCGCGCGACTACTGCGTCCAGTACCGCGAGAGCGACTTCGCCTTTGCCTCCCGGATCATGGAAGAGGAGGGCATCTACTACTTCTTCAAGCACGCCAACGGCTCGCACGAGATGGTCCTGGCCAATACGCCCCAGGGCCATCCCGATGTCCCTGTGGCCAAGAAGCTCATTTTCGAACAGGTCGTCGGCGGGGAGCGGCCCGAGCATCGGGTACTGCGGTGGGAGAAAGCGCAGGAGATTCGGTCCGGCAAGGTCACGCTCTTCGACCACAGTTTTGAGCTTCCCCACAAGCACCTGGAAGCGGAAAAGGCAATCGCGGCCAGCGCTCAAGCAGGCAAAGTGGCGCACAAGCTGAATGTCAATGGGGTTCCCCAGCTGGAGCTCTACGACTATCCGGGCGGCTACGCGGGGCGGTTTGACGGCGTCGACCGGGGCGGCGGCGACAAACCCGCTGACGTGCAAAAGATCTTCGAGGACAACGGCCGCACCGTCGAAATCCGGATGCAGGAGGAAGCGGCCGATGCGCTGGTGGTTTCCGGTGGCGGCAACTGCGGACAGATGACCGCAGGCCACAAGTTCACCCTGGAAAAGCACTTCGACGGCGACGGGGACTACATCCTCACCAAGGTGCAACACTCGGGCGAATTCGCGGCCAACTATCGGGCCGGCGAGGGGCAGACCTTCACCTATCGGAACCAGTTCCAGTGCATCCCCGCGGCCGTCCCGTTTCGGCCCGAGCGGGTCACGCCGCGGCCGACGGTCAAGGGCGGGCAGACGGCGGTCGTCGTCGGTCCGGGGGGCGAGGAGATCTTCACCGACAAGTACGGGCGGATCAAAGTTCAGTTCCATTGGGACCGGGCGGGAAAGAATGACGCGGACAGCTCGTGCTGGGTCCGGGTCGGCACGCCTTGGGCCGGGAAGAACTGGGGCATCATCCACATCCCGCGAATCGGTCAGGAAGTCATCGTGGACTTCATGGAGGGGGACCCGGACCAGCCGATCGTGGTCGGCAGCGTGTACAACGCCGACATGATGCCGCCGTGGGCCCTGCCGGCCAACAAGACCCAGAGCGGCATCCAGACCCGCTCCAGCCCCGGCGGTTCGCCGGCCAACCACAACCAGATCCGGTTCGAGGACAAGAAAGGGTCGGAGCAGGTCCACATCCACGCCGAGAAGAACCAGGACATCGAGGTTGAGAACGACGAGACGCACTGGGTGGGCCACGACCGCAAGAAGACGATCGACCACGACGAGACGACCCTCGTCAAACATGATCGGACGGAGACGGTCAACAACAACGAGACGATCACCATCGACGGGGCGCGGAAGGAAACCGTTCACAAAACCGAGACGATCGTCATCGACCAGGATCGAACCGAGACGGTGCACGCGAATGAGTCGATAACGATCGACAAGAACCGGACCGAGAAGGTAGGGCAGGACGAGTCGATTACGATCTCGGGGAACCGGACGGAGAACGTGTCCAAGGAAGAGAAGATCACGATCGGCGGCGGCCGGACGGAGAATGTCGCCAAGGACGAGTCGATTACGATCGGCGGTGGTCGGACGGAGAGCGTCGCCAAGGATGAGAAGATTACGATCGGCGGCGGCCGAACAGAGAGTGTGGCTAAGGACGAAACCGTCTCGATCGGTGGTGGACAGACCGAGTCGGTCGCGAAAGACCGGGCCATTTCGGTGACTGGGGCCGACGCGCTTACAGTGGGCAAAACGCTGGCAATCACTGCCGCGGACTCGATCACGCTCACGACCGGTTCGGCCAGCATCACCATGAACAAGGACGGAACGATCGTGATCAAGGGCAAGGACATCACGATCGAGGGCTCCGGTGAGATCCATGGCAAGGCGAGCAAGAACATGACGCTTAAGGGTCAGAAGATCCTGCAGAACTGAGGGATGAACCATGCCGGCGCCGAGGACACAAGCGGCCAACGGGCTGGCCGCAGAGGAACTGCTGACCGCCCCGTCGCCACCGCGAATCGACGGAGTGGTGGTCGCGGCCCTGTCCGGGTTCGACGACGGCGGTGCTCCCCGAATCACGTTCCCCGGCAACCCGCTGCGGCGACCAATTTCGGCGCGCTCGACGGTCGAGTTGAACCCCGGCGACGTCGGCCGTGACGTCGCAGTCTCGTTCGAACAAGGGGACCCGGCCCGGCCAATCGTCCTTGGGAAGCTCTGGCAGCCCGAGCCGCGGCCGACCGTCCAGGCCAACGTCGATAACGAGCGGCTCGTACTCTCTGCGGAAAAGGAAATCGTGCTCAACTGCGGCGCCGCGAGCCTGACGCTGACGCGGGCCGGCAAGATCCTGCTCCGCGGGGCGTACATCCTGAGCCGCTCGAGCGGGGCCAATCGCATCAAGGGCGGTTCGGTGCAGATCAACTGAGGCGCCCATGAACCTTATCAACGCGACCGGCATGGCCGCCGGGTTCACGCTCGGGCTCGACAAGGACGGCCGCGAGTCTCTCGTCGTTGTCGTGAAAGGGACCTTTCTGATCCCCAAGAACCCGAGCGACGAACCGGTTCTGGCTTCCGAGCAAGTGCCGCTGGTGGACGCAGACACGTTCACCGGCGAGCCTGGATTCTCTGCCCCGATCTACGAAGCGGACTACGCACCGCGCAAACCGCGCTGCGACGTACTTCTGCACGGATCGGCGTACGCGCCGGGAGGTCGGGCAACTGACCGCGTAACGGTCTCCCTTCGCGTCGGCGGGATGCGCAAGTCGTTCGACGTAGTCGGCGATCGAGTGTGGCAGGCGTCTGCTTTATCCCTGGGCGCGAGTGCCCCCAAGCCGTTCACGAAGACGCCGGTCTCTTACGACCGCGCCTTTGGCGGCGTGGACAAGGCCAAGGGCGACCCCGCGACCTATCGTTTCTATCCGACGAACCACGCCGGCGTTGGCTGGCACGAGTACCTGGACACGAAATTCCTGGATGGCACGCCAATACCGAACACGGAAGAGACCGGTCAGCCGATTCGGAAGGCGAACGGGAGCTACCGGCCGATGGCTTTCGGCCCGG
>Ga0184625_10000302_pt1 | contig 17511 bp, 16 predicted proteins | sample PLM3_30_b1_FD_133151 | JGI IMG/M metagenome (GOLD analysis project Ga0184625, IMG submission 133151) | Groundwater sediment microbial communities from an aquifer in East River, Colorado, USA - PLM3_30_b1 | ecosystem: Environmental > Terrestrial > Soil > Riparian zone | place: USA: East River... | reverse complement strand
CGGGCGCACGCCGAATCGAATCTCCGATGCGTAACCGCGCCGGCGCAACATCGCGTCGGCCGCGAGAGATTCGACAAGGCACGTCGATCGAAACGGGAGATGCCGCGAGGCGGCCGCGACGGACCACGCGAGACGACTGACTGACGGAACGCGCTTACCACCCCAGTGCGGCGTGATGACGCGCAACGAACGATGGAGTGCAGGGCGCAGCACGGAAATTCGCACCCCCGCGATCCCAAGCCGCACAGCGGCGAGCAGCACCGCCGCCTCGATGACCAGCCATCGATCGGCGGCGCTCAGCGCGCGATATCGATGAAGGGACTTCATCATGGTTATCCGCGGTTATGCGGCGAGTATACTCCTCGGCGATGGCCGGGATCTTCGGAGTCTGCCACTTCGACGATGGCCCGATCGATCGCGAATTGATCGCGCGCATGAGCGCGACGCTCGCGCACGACGGACGCGACGGCGAGGCCCTGGTCATCGACGGGCCGGCTGCGCTCGGCATCCGCGTTCTTCACCAAGCATCGGCGTCCGCGCCGTCGGCACAACCGGTTCGCTCCTCCTCTGGCGCTCGTCTTGTCTTCGACGGACGTCTCGACAACCGCGACGAGCTCATCGCCGCCTTGCGCGATCGCTGCGACGTGTCGCCGGCCATGCCCGACGCCGCGCTCGCAGCCGCCAGCTACGAGATCAACGGCGCCCAGTTCGCGGGCCATCTGCTCGGCGACTTTGCCGTTGCGGTGTTCGACAGCCGCCAGCGGCGCGTCGTCCTCGCCCGCGACGCCATGGGAATCCGCCCTCTGTACTATCGACGCACCCGGACGTCGCTGTTCTTCGGCTCAACCATCAAAACGCTGCTGGCTTCTCCGCATTGTCTCGCCCGCCCCAACAACCAACTGCTCGCCGAGCTGTTGTTGAGACGCTCGCACCGGCGTCCAGCCGATGGCGGCACCTTGTTTGCCGGCGTGGATCAGGTGCCCCCGGCTCACATCGTCGTCTTCACGCCGGACGGCGTGCATACGGAACGTTACTGGGATTTCGACTGCCATCGCGTTGCGGCTGAACAGTCGTTCGACGACTACGCGCGCACTTTCCGAATTCTGTTCGAACGTGCGGTAGCGAGACGGCTGCGCAGTACGCATCCCGTCGCGATTGCCGTGAGCGGCGGGCTCGATTCGTCCTCTATCTTTTGCGCCGCCGCGGGCGCGGCGGTGAGCCCGCTCATCGGGCTGACCTACACCTCCCATGACGGCGGGGCATCGGACGAGAGTGCCTTCGTCCGCGAAGTGGAGCGTGCATCAGCGCGCACCATCCGGCAGGTCGACGCTCCCATGGAAGGCCTTCTGTTTCAATCAACGGACATGATCCGCATCGTCGAAGCCCCGATGCTGAACGGCCAGTGGTTTCGGGGGCATCGCCTGATGAATGCCGTCACGACATCTGGCGCGCGAACACTGCTGACCGGACACTGGGGCGATCAGGTTCTGTTCGACCAGGCGTATCTCGTCGATTTGTTGAAGTCGGGCGCCTGGCGCACGGTCAACGCGCATCTCAGGGAATACCTCCGTTGGTTTCCGGACGCGCGCGGTCACGAGTTTGTGAGGCAGTTCGGATCGGATGTGCTCGAATATTTCCTTCCGGCTTGGGTGCGACAGACGATTCGCGCGGGGAGACGCATCGGCGGTCATCTGCCTCCGTGGGACGACTGGTTCTGCGATGCTTTTCGCGATGAAGCCAGGCCCGACAGGTTCGCGCATGCGTCAAGCGCCACTGCTCTCTCGTCCGCGCTTTATCGCGAAGTGCGGTCGCAGTATCATCACTTCTGCCTGGAATGGAATGCGAAGGTGGCTGCGAGTTACGGCTTTGAAATGGCGTTCCCGTTTCTCGACCGCGACCTCGTTGAGTTCCTGATCAGCGTGCCGGGCACCACCCTCGCGCGCAACGGCGTGCCGAAAGCTCTACTTCGCGAGGCGCTCGTTGGCGTGACTCCTGAAGGGATTCTTCGCCGGTGCGGAAAGGGCGACTTCACCGACGCGGTCAACCAATCCACACGTCGCGACTTTGCCGCACTGGTGAACATGCTCGGCCCGCGCTCGCTTGTCGTAGAGCTCGGCTACGTGGACGCCGACAAACTCCAGCGGGGCGTGTTGGCTGCCGGCGCCGCACTCGAGCATTCGACAACGAGCGTCGTCAGCTGGCGGATGACGGCGATGGCAGCGTTGGAGATCTGGCTGCGGCAATTCGTCGGACAACAGAACACGAGCGTGGAGGACACCGCATGGCAAAAGACCAGCCTCGCAAGCGCACGGTAGCGCCGGCGCCGCCGGCGACGAAAAAGAAGCCTTACCGGACGCCGCGATTGGTGGAGTACGGCGATCTGCGGACAATCACACAGGGCAAGGGCGGCAACATGGACGACGGCACCGGTGTGGCGGCGACGAAAAAGTAGCGCCGCGCACGGAACCGCCTATCACGTCTACGGGCTGCGTCTTGATAGCGCATGGCCGCTCCCGTACTCGCGAGTGCCCGCAGCCAGCCTTGCGCGCGTATCGCTCGTGCGAGGCACCACCGCTGCTTTCGAGAACGCGCTCGGCAGCATCAACGTACCGGAAGGCCCGGCACTCTGGGCCACCGCATCGCTGCCGGATGGATCGCGCTTTCTGCGATGGTCTGGCGCCTTCGAATTTCTGATCCCGAAAAACGGCCGAACCGTCACCTGCCGGCCGTTGACACCCCGCGGCGTCGACGCCTTTCACACCCATCTCGGTCCGTCGCTCTCATTTGCGCTGATCAATCTCGGATTCGAGCCGCTGCATTCGACCACCGTCGTCATCGACGGCGGCGCGGTTGCGCTGATGGGCGATTGCGGGTACGGAAAATCGAGCCTCGGTGCGTCGTTCGTCAAATCCGGATACCGATTGCTGACCGACGACCTGCTAGTCACGTCGTATGAAGACGGCCGGGTTCTCGCGTATCCCGGCGCGCCGCGCGTCAAGCTGTACCCGGCCATCGCGAAAATCATCTTCGGGTCGCGCGTCACGGGCCTGCGGCTCAAGCCTCTGACGCCGAAGCTGATCATTCCTCTCGACGAACAGCGCTCGCAGCGGTCACCCGTGCCGTTGAAGGCGATTTACGTGCTAAGGCCGCCCGGCGCCAGGGCTTCGTCGCGGGTTTCCATCAGGGTGCTGTCGCAGCGAAGCGCGTTCGTCGAGCTGGTGCGGAACACGTTCAACATGGCGGTCAGCGATCCCGACAGGCTCGAGAGGCAGTTCGCGCTCGCCACGCGGCTGGCCACGGACGTGCCGATCAAGTCGCTTTCGTACCCGCGGGAGTTCGGGATGCTCGTCGACGCGCGCGAGGCGATCCTCGCCGACCTCCGGGCGTAGTCGCTCAGGAGTGTGCGCTCGGGTCTACGTGCGGCGTTCGGCGACCGCGAACACGTACCCTTCACCGTACGGCTCGTCCGCGAGCAGGGCTAAATCCGCTGCGTCACATTCGCGCGCGAACTCGCCGGGCCGAAATGCATGGTGATAGCGGATCAGCCCGGCGATATAGGCATCGCGTGTGAAAGTGTCGCCGTTTTCAGGGGTCCAGTCCGCTCCGCTCAGTTGCGCTGCTGCTCGTGTCAGCCACCGGCCGAGGCTCGATTGTGCGCGTGCCGGGTGATAGCTCACGATAACGCGGCCGCCTGGCGCGAGGTGCGCCGCCACGCGCCGGAGCGTCGCAATGCGGACCGCCGAAGCCTGCAGCAGTGAAAAACACCCGTTCGAAAAAATCACGGCATCGTAAGGACCACGCAGCTCGCCGCTCTCGATGAGTCCGACGTCGACGGTCACCGAGATGCCGCGGCGATAGAGATGACCCCGCGCGAGATCCACGACCTCGGCCACAGGCTCCAATCCGGTCACGTCGTGGCCGAGCAGGTGCAACGCAATCAAATCACGCCCGGTACCGGCACCGGCCAGCAGCACGCGAGCTCGGGGACGCAGGAATCGGCCATAGAAGTGCTGCTCGGCGGGGCTGAGACCGGCGTCGACGTCGATCGCCGAGAGGTTGAACCGGCGGTACTGATCGACGCTTGCCGCTTGCAGCTCGTCCCGCCGCAGGACGCCGGCAGCCGCGAAAAGACAGCCATTGCCGATTTTGTACAGGCCGTGGGCGGACGCGAGCAGCGCGCGATACGCGAGGCCACGGACTCGGCCTCGTGGAACAAACACCGCAGGCCGCTCAACCGCCATGCGGTTTTGCAACGGCGAGCTGGCGCGCGACCAGTTGACCGGCGAGTACTAGTAGATCGCGCTCCACCGCCATCCGATCGACGTCGAATTCCTGCATCAACCGGTCGGCGACCTGCGAGAGGCGGCCATGTTCGAGAATCAGTTCCCACGTGCGCGCGCCGACGTCGTTGAGCCCGAAGTACGTGCCGGTCTTGAGATCGAGGAGCACGGCCTCATCATTCAGGTTTCGGAACATCACGTCCGGAGCAATCGTCAACGCGTCATCAAGCGACAGCGACATTGCCTGATCCCTCACGAAGCCGCGCGCACGCCACGGCTGAATAGAACATCAACACGAACTGCACGGGAGCGGTATAGCGCGTTGCCGGAACGTACACCGCGTTGACGATAACGAGCGTGGCGAAGATCGCCCATAGAATCGCGTCGCTCCGGAGCAGCTCACGCCGGCGACGATACACGCCTGCGGCAGCCGCCACAAGCAGACTTGACGCTGTGACCGCGTGCGCCGCGATTTCCGCAACGCTGCGCGAGAGAGCGTTATCGACTCCAGCAACCGTGCCGCCCTGAATGCGTACGCGCGTGTCCGGACCCGAGATCGCGTACGGCGCTATTCGCGGCGACAGCATATACGCGACGTTGAGCGTTTTCTGGCGAGCAGTCGTCCACGGACGGTCGGCCATGAACGCAATCGCCTGGCGGGTGAGAAACGCGTCGAACTCGGCGGCGGATCGCGGATCGTCTGCCGCGATGTCAGGCCGGGCGCGAACGAATCGCTCGTACGCTTCTGGCTCGAGCAAGTCGAGATCGTAGGTTGGCAGCAGTGCGGCCGTATATGGGGAGTTGCCGATGTAGAGATTGATGCCGCTGCGCCCCGGCCACGGCGAGCCGGTAAGCGCGTAGGTCCGAATCACCAACGGCGCGACGAGCAAAACGGCGGCTGCGACCAGCGCCAGCGCCTCGCGAGGCTGCCGCCGCGCGAGGAGAATGGCCGCTGCCGGCACAAGCACCGGGAGCGTCATCGAACGCGTCAACACCGTGATGCCCAGCCACACACCCGCTGCGGCGGCGGCGCGCACATTCCGAATCGCCACAAAGGCCAGGGCGAATCCGACAATCAGCGTCGACGTGAGTCCCAGATCCGTGGCCGCGGTCGCGTGACGAATCAACAGCGGATGGAGGGCGAACATCAACCCTGCCGCAGTCGCGGCGTGGCGTGATGCGGTGAGCCGCAGCGCGAGGTAGTACATCAAAACGGCCCCGAATGCCGCGGCGCCGGCCTGGGCAATTTGAATCAAGATGGTTCGATTGCCAAAGAGCACGCGTCCGACCGCCAGCAGCGCCGGATAGATCGGCTCGAATGCGGTGGATGGAAGGCCGCCGCCGCCGAACGTCCCCTGCTGTACGAGTCCATCGGCAAGAGCGAGGTACGGGCCATCGAGGGGCGGGCGAACAATCAGGAGATGGATGATGCGCGCTGCGGCAGCGATCGCGAATAGCGCGGCCGGGCGGCTTGCGTCGGCGTAGCGGCTCCCCCAACGCGGGCTCATATCACGCGCGCGCCTTGAGTACTCACTTCCCCCCAGAACAGGTCGCTGTCGAGACGGGCAGCGGACGTAAAGGCTGCCTGCATCGCCGCGCCGACGCGCTGCGCATCGCCGTCATCGCCCGCGAACGCGAAGACCGACGGCCCGGAGCCCGCAATCGAGCAGCCGAGCGCGCCGGCGCCGAGCGCAGCACTCTTGACTTCGTCAAAACCCGGTATCAGCGTCGCGCGAAGAGGCTCGATGATGCGATCGTCGATGCTTCGGCCAAGCAACTGAAGGTCCGAGGTGTACAACGCCGCGACCAGCGCGGCGACGTTGCCGATATTTGGCACGATCACATCCAACCCGTACCGCCGTTCATTGACGAGGCGCCTCGCCGCGGCAGTCGATACCTGACAATGCGGATGCACGACGATGACGCGGAGACCGGGCGGCACCGGCAACTGCACGATGTCAAACGGATCGCCGCTGCGTACCAGCACAAACCCGCCCATCACACTCGGCGCGACGTTGTCGGCATGCGGCGTTCCCGATGCCGCGCACTCGCCTTCGATGGCGCTGAGGACGACGTCACGAGTCGAAAACGGCCGGCCAAGAATCTCGTTGGCCGCGAACGCGCCGGCCGCGCTGCTGGCGCCTGAGCTTCCGAGTCCGCTCGCGAGAGGCATCTGTTTGTGCAGCCACAAACGCAGTCCGCGATCGCTGCCGGCACGGCGCAGCAGATCGACCGCGGCACGGCCGGCGACGTTCTTCATCGGATCTCGCGTCAAACGCCCGCCGTCGCCGGTAATCTCGACGATTTCGACGCCTGGCACGTTCGCCAGCTCGACCTCGAGCACGTCGCCAGGGCTGCTGAGCGCCAAACCAAGCACATCAAAACCTGGCCCAATATTGGCAATGGTGGCGGGGGCGAACACGCGGAGTCGTTGAGTTTTCATGAATTTGGCAGATTATCGCATTACGATTCCGAAATCGCGTGGCGAGGAATGGAACAGAAAGGGAGCATAGGCGTGAGCCCGATATACGTGCGATTGGCTGTCGCGCTCGCAGGCGCCGTGCTTGCCACGTCGATCGTATCGGCTCAGCAGGGCGTCCGCCCTGTCAGCACGAGCAAAACGGTACGTCCTGCGGTGAAAGCCGGTTCGCTGCGCGCAGGCCGAGAGGCTCGCAGCTTGATCAACGGCGTCGCCATGGACAGCGATCGCCATCCGTTGAAGCAAGTCCGCGTAGATCTCCGTAATCTGGAGATTAACGAGGTCGAACAGACGTCGACGTCGAACGAGCGGGGCGAGTTCAGTTTCGCGGTGAGGCCTGATGTGCCCTACGTCGTCGAGCTGACCGATCAGACAGGCCGTGTGGTGGCGGTCAGCGATATCGTCAGGACGAATGCGGGCGAAGTCGCAGCGTCAACCATATCGATGCCATCGCGTCTACCGGCATTGGCGGGATTATTCGGCGAGACCGCGAGCGCTGTGATTTCTGCGGCGACGGGCGCGGGGCTGACGGTCGTCAATCCGGACCAGCAAAAGGTGAGTCCTCGGGAATAGCTGCCAATTACTCCGCTCGCGAGCACGGGCTCGTCCGCGTTGACGTTACGTCCATATTGTCATATAATGTCTTATATAGTCTCTAATAGTCACTGTCGGATTAGAGACATCTGGCCGATAACTACGACGAGCGATGGCCCAGACTGAACGACCCACAGCCGCAGCAACGGCAAAGGCACCCCAACGTGCCGCGGGGAAAAGTCTGTTTCCGACCGACTCGGACACCCACCTGCTCGACCGCGTCAACGCCATCTACAAATATCGATATGTCGTCGTCACCGTTTTCCTGCTGGTGCTGCTCGCCGTGGCGGTGCGGACGTTTACGACGACGCCGATGTACCGCGCAACCACCAGCCTGCTGATAGAGGACGAGCGAGCCGCCTCGGTCGCCGGGTTCAATTCGCAGACAAGCGCAGAGTATGTGTCCGACCCCGAGCCCTACTACCAGACCCAGCTGCGCATCCTTACCGGACGCGAGCTGGCCGCCAAGGTCGTCACGCGTTTGAACCTCGCGTCGGTTGCCGAATTCAATGGCCGCGGTCCGGAGCGTACCGGGCTGGCCTCCGTGCTCGACACGATGAAGCGGCAGGCGCAGGGAGCGGTGGCGCGGGTTACCGGCGGACCGCCTCCGCAGACGCCGTCGGCTCGCGCGACGAATGACGCCGGCGCGCTCATCAACAATTTCCTTGGCGCCGTGAGTGTCGACCCGGTGCGCGGCAGCCGGCTCTACAACGTCTCGGTTCAGTCGGCCGATCCGGCGTTTGCGGCGAAGGCGGCAGACCTGCTGGTCGAAGAGTACGTCAAGCAGAACTTCGAGCGGCGCACCGAGGCGACCGCGAAGAGCCTGCAGTTCCTCTCTGAAGAGATCAAGAAGCAGCAGACGAAGGTGGAAGACAGCGAACGCGCGATGGCGCAGTACCGCGAGACGAACAACGCGCTGTCACTCGAAACCGGACAGAACACCGTCGTGGCGAACCTCACGCAGGTGAACGATCAATTCACCCGGGCGCGCACCGAGCGCATTCAAAAGGAAGCGATCTACGTCCAGGTGAAGTCGCTGCCGTCCGCCGCCCTGGGGGAATCAATTCCGGCGGTGACGAACCACCCCGCGGTCCAAAGCCTGCGCCAGCGGCTCGCCGACCTGCAGCGCAATCGCGTGCAGCTGAACGAGCGCTACGGCCCGAAGAACCCTCAGGTGATCGAGAACGAGAATGCGATCGCCGACACGTCGAAGCAATATCAGGACGCGCTGCGCTCGGCCGTTGAATCGATACGCAACGACTACGAGACGGCGGTCAGCCTCGAGCGGCGCCTCGCCTCGACCCTCGAGGACTCGAAGCGCGCCGCGATGGATTTGAACCGTAAGAGCGTCAGCTACACCGTCCTCGAGCGCGAGGCGCAGAGCAACCGGCAGATCTACGACTCGCTCATTCAACGGCAGAACGAGCTGCAGATTGTCAGCAACAGCGGCGGCAACAACGTCCGATTGATGGATCGCGCGGTCGTGCCCGGCTCGCCGTACACCCCCGACATCCGCCGCAACTTCATGCTCGGAGCGCTGGCCGGCATCCTGCTCGCGCTCGGCCTCGTCCTGGCGATCGACTACCTGGACGACACCGTCAAGACGCCCGAAGACATCACACGCCGCCTGAAGCTGCCGTTTCTCGGCCTCGTGCCGGCCGTCAAAGGCAACCAGCACCCGCTGCTGTCGCATGAAGTGCCACACGAGTTCGGCGAGGCGTTCCGCGCCCTTCGCACGTCGCTGGTGTTCAGCAGCGGCAGCGAAGGGACGCGCGTGATTGCGGTGACCAGCGCCCAGCCGCTCGAAGGCAAGACGACCACGGCGTGCAACATGGCGATTGCGCTCGCCTACGGCGGCTCGCGCGTGCTGCTCATCGATGCGGACATGCGGCGACCGAGCGTGTCACGCACTCTCGGCATCGAAAACACCATCGGCCTGTCGCACCTGCTCACAGGTCAGGCAACGGCGCGTCAGACCATCAAACCCACGAACGTGCAGAACCTCTGGGTGATGACCGCGGGGATCACGCCGCCGAATCCTTCGGAGCTGCTGGCCTCGGATCGCATGAAGACGCTCATCACCAACGTGCAGAACGGTCCGTTCGACTGGGTTCTCATCGACACACCGCCAGTACTTGCGGTCACCGATGCAGTGATCATCGCGCCATGGGTGTCAGGCGTCGTGTTCATCATCGGATCCGAAATGACGCAGCGGCGGCTCGCAGAGCGCGCGGTCGAGACGCTGCTCACGAGCCGGCCGCACGTGCTCGGCGCGGTGCTCAACCGGGTTGACATCGTCCGGAACAAGTACTATTACTCGCGCTATTACGGCTACAAGTACAAGAACTACTACGTCCGATCAACCGCGGCGTAGAGCGTCCTACCCTGCAGCCGCGTGGTTGGCGGCCGTGCTCGCGTGGATGACGTTTCTTGCGGGCGGCGTCTACCCATGGGTGTGGGTCCCCGCTGGGATTGTGCTGTGCGGCATGGCGATCGCGGTGAGGCCCGACATCGCGCGGCAGGGCCGGGTGCGCCTCCTCGATATCACGCTGATCGGTGTGTTGCTCGCGAGTCTGATTCAGCTGATGCCCGCGCCTGCGGAGTGGATTCGGCTGATCGATCCCAACGCAATCAAGGTGAGGGGCGCGCTGTGGCTGCCTCCCCTGCTGGCGCCGCCGAACCTGCCCTGGATTCCGCTCAGCATCTTCCCGTCCGACACGGTCAAAGCCGCGGGCATTCTTTTTTCGTCGATGGTGGCGTTCTGGATCAGCCGGCGTGTGTGCGAGCGCGGAGGCACGGGACGCCTCGTCCGTGCGGTGGTCTTCATCGGTCTCGCCGCCTCGATGGCGGCGATCGTTCAGCGCGCGCAAGGAATCGAACTGCTCTACGGCGTGTGGCGCCCCCTTGATGTCGGCGCGCGCCCCTACGGCCCATTCGTCAACCGGAATCACCTGGCGACGTGGGTGGTGATGGCATGCCCGCTGGCGCTCGGATATCTGCTCGCCCGCACGCCACAGCGAGACAACCCGCGTGACTTTTCGCAACGCGTTGCGAACGCGCTGAAACAACTGGGGACGATTCGCATCTGGATCGTCGTCGCGGTTTGCCTGATGACGCTCGCGGTCCTGCTGTCGGGCTCTCGCTCGGGCGTCATCGGGCTGATGTGCGCGTTCGCCGTCAGCGCACTGATCACACGCGGACGTGGAACGCTCGCGGTCCGCCGCTGGGTGCTCCTGCAATTCGCGCTGCTCGCCGTGGTCGGCCTGTCGTTCGCCAACTACGACATGCTGATGCGGCGGCTCGAAGAATCGATCACGCACGCAGAGGAGGGCCGCGGTCGAATCGCGATCTGGACCGATGCCATTCGGCTCGCCAGGGATTTTCCTGTGGCCGGCACCGGAGCCGGCACGTTCGGGAAGGCCATCACCGTTTACCAGACCGCTGAACCCGGCTATGCTATCGACCAGGCTCACAACCATTACCTGCAATTGATGGCTGAGGGGGGCGCGTGGCTGTTACTGCCGGCCGCGCTTGCCGCCGGATTATTTTTCCTGCTCGCGCGGCGCAGCCTCGGCCAGGATCTGTCATCGGACTATTTCATCAGGGCCGGCGCGTGCGCCGGCATCGCCGGCGTGCTCGTGCAGAGCATCTGGGAAACAGGTCTGACGATGCCGGCGAACGCACTGCTCTTCGCCATGCTCGCGGCCATCGCGACGTTCGATGTCCTGCCGCGAGCGGGGGCGGCATAGATGCTTCGAATCGGCTTCGATCTCGACGGTGTCGTGGCAGACTTCCGGACCGCTTTTCTCGACGCCGCGGCACATGTGCTGGGTCGAGAGGCAATCAACCGGCCTTCGGCGCCGCTTCCCGATTTCGACGCCGTCTCTCCAGCCGACGCAAAACGTGTCTGGCGCGTGATTACCGAAACGCCGAACTGGTGGTTGGGTCTTGCGCCGTACGAGCCTGCCCAGATCGCGCGCCTCTATCAGCTCGCGCGCCGTTTTCGGTGGGAGGTGTCGTTCCTCACGTCACGCATCGCCACAGCTGGAGATTCAGTACAGTTCCAAAGCCAGGCCTGGCTCGAGGCCTACGGCTATTACATGCCCGCTGTCGTCACGGTCCCTGGCTCGCGCGGCGAAATCGCGAACGCATTGCGGCTCGACGTGATCATCGACGACCAGTTTCTCAACTGCCTCGAAGTCGTGGGTGCATCACAGACCAAGACGATTCTGCTCCTGCAGACAGGCGATGCGGCGCTCGAGCAACAAGCAACCGAGCGCGGTGTCGGCGTCGTTCACCGTCTCGAAGAGGTCATCGAGGTGCTGCTGCAGCTTCAGGAGTTCCTTCCGGAGAAGCGCGGCGTCGTCATGCGGCTGGCCGAATGGTTCCGGAAAAAAGAGCCCGAGAGCCACGTGCTGCCGATGAACCCGCGCAGCGCGAGACCCATTCCGCCTCACACCGACTAGAACCTGAACTGTTTTGATTAGAATGCAAGTCGCCGCAGCAGGAGCTGGCGGACGGGCGGGTGTTTCAATAAGGCGAGAATCAGCTTGCGGTGGCGATTAAAGGACGCGGTGCGGCGAACGATCGGCATGACGCCGTCGGTCCGCGCCAGATCGAACAGCTGCTCGATCTCAGAATCGTTCATGCGGTGCGCGAGCAGGCGCAATCGCGTTTGCGCCTGGAACTCGGAGGACAGGCGCTCGCGCCACTGCGCCTCGTAGCGGGACAGTCGGTGCGAGCTCAGGTCGTTGACCGACATCGCATCGCCCAACGTGTCGGCGGCAATCGCGGCCGACACCAGGCTGTAATAGATGCCCCCGCCGGTCGTGGGCTTGACCAGGCCCGCGGCATCGCCAATGGCGACGAGGCGATCGGCGAAAGTGCGGGAGATCGGCGCAAGCGGCAGCATTTTCTGACGGGGCGCTCCGAGATCCGATGCCGCGATGCCCCAGCGGGGCGCGACGCGTGCTGCAAAACGGTGAAAGTATCCCGGCGCATCACCGTCGCACATCACTCCGATTCGGGCGCACTGCTCGCCAGGCCGTGAAACTGGAACCACCCACGCGAATCCCTTGGGAGCAACGTTCGCTCCGAAATGAAGTTCCACATCACCGGGACGGGCGGCCGGCATCTCGAGCTGAGCCGTATGAAGAAAAAGGCGAGGCATGCCGAGCCCGACTTGCCTGTGGAGCGAATAGTTCGCGCCGCACGCGAGAATGCAGGCCCGCGCGCGATGCTCAGCGGCCGAAGTCTTGACCGTCACACCGGCGGTGTCCACCTGCACGCCCGTCACCCGGGTGCCGCGCTCGATGACCACTCCCGCCGACATGGCTCCCTCGAGCAGATCCTGATCGAACGCCCGCCGATCGATCACGACGGCTTCGATCCGATCGGCCGCGTAAATGACCTCGTGCCCTGCCGGAGATCGAAACCGCGCAGTCGTGAGCTGGTTCAATACGGATCGGCGGGAGAGGTCGAACTCGTCGAATGCATCGGCAGCGAGCACGCCTGTGCAATGGACAGGCTCGCCGACGCTCGCGTGTTCCTCGAGAAGGATGGTTCGAAATCCGGCGGCAGCGAGGCGGGTGCCGGCGAACAGGCCCGCGGGCCCTCCGCCGATGATGACCACGTCGTGCATCGCGGGCATTCTACACCTACAACTTGCGGCCACGGTCCTCCCACCGCCCGCGAAACGTGATCCAGAACGACAGGAGAATGAGCCGCACGTCGAACCAGAACGACTGCCTGTCGACGTAGAAACGGTCGTAGCGGAATTTCTGGCGCCGCACCACATCGCGGGGCGCGAAAATCTGGGCGACCCCGGTCAACCCAGGCCGAACGGCGCAGCGATCGCTGAAGCCTGGCACGTCCTCGAGCTTCTCGACCGCGCCATTACCCTTCACTTCGATCTCGCCAGGGCGCAACGCGCGGGGCCCGACGAAACTCATATCGCCGCGAAAGATGTTCCACAGCTGCGGCAGCTCGTCCATCGCGGTGGCGCGCAACATCCGCCCGATGCGCGTCACTCGCGGATCGTTCTCGCCGGCCTGGATCGGTCCGGTGCCGGCTTCGGCGTCGACAATCATCGATCGGAACTTCAGCGCCTCGAAGCGCCGGCCGCGGCACCCGACGCGCTCCTGCGAAAAGAAGATCGGTCCGCCGTCCTCCATCTTGATCAGCGCGGCGATCGCCACCCACAGCGGCGCCGACACGATCAGGCCGCCGCCGGCCAGCATCACATCAAGCAGCCGTTTTGCCATGTCCTGTAGTCGACATCAAGTCACGGTACAGCGCGAGCGTGTCGTCGATCATGCGTTCGACCGTGAACGCCGAACGGACCCTGCGCACTGCCGCTTCTCCCATCGATCGCCGCAAATCAGGGTCGGTGAGCAGCCTCTGGATGGCTTCCCTGAGCGCGCCTGCGTCACGCGGCGGAACGACATAGCCGGTCTCGCCGTGGCGATTTACCCATCCGACGCCCGTTCCCAAATCCGTGCTTACTACCGGCTTGCCCGCGGCCATCGCTTCGAGCTGCACGACGCCGAACGCCTCCTGGCGTGTGACTGACGGCAGCACGAATACGTCGCACGCCCGGTATAGCGACGCCAGCTCCTGGTCGGTAACCGAGCCCACAAACCTGACGCGGCTCGCGACGCCCAGCCGATGGGCCTGCGCCTCGAGCGAGGCGCGTTGCGGCCCTTCGCCGACGATCAGCGCCACAGCGTTCAATCCCGCCATCGCGTCGAGCAGCACATCGACGCCCTTGTAGGGGACGAGCCGCCCTACGAACAACACGATCGGCTGACTGACGTCTCGGCGAATCTCGGCAACGCGTTCCTGATCCGGCCGATCCGTGGCAGCCTTCTCCACCCCGAATGGAATGACAGTGCACTTTGCCTGAAAATCCCGCAGTGCCGGAGCCGACTCCCCGAGCAACGGCGACGACACGACGATGCGTTCGGCACGGGAGAGTGCGAAGCGCAGGAACGGCTGATAGAACAGGCGATAGCGCCAGCTCGGGCGGATGACGTCGCTGTGATACCACACGATCAGGCGTCCAGCCGGACGCGCGAGAAAGTACGCGACCAGCGCCATCGGATTCGGCTCGTGGAGCACGATGATGTCCGCAGTCTCGCGTGCGAGCTCGAACGGCAGACTCGGACAGACGGCGACCGCGCCGATGCGAGTCAGCGCGGCAACCCGGATCACCTCGATCGATCCGTGACGCTCTTCGACCGTCGAGGGACGCGAGTTGGCGACGAGCACGCGATTGCGGACGTGCTGCGCTGTCCGCTCGCAGATGAGCGCGAGGATCGTCTCCATTCCGCCCTTCGCGGGCGGATAGAACTTTCCGAGCTGCAGCACTTTCACGAGGCGCGCTCCCGTGCGAACGGCTGTTCGTAGAGGACCGCCATTTGCGCGGCGTACCGCCGCCAATCGAACCTTGCGGCAGCGGCGACACACGCGGCACGCCGATGCTCGCGGACAGCAGCATCAGACAGCCCACGACGAAAATCTGCGAGCGCCTCGACCCAGCGGTCGACGTCGCCCGCCGGACAATATTGCGCGGCGGCACCGCCGACTTCCCGGAGAGCCGGTATGTCGCTGGCAATGACGGGGGTTCCACACGCCATCGCCTCGACGACGGGCAATCCAAAACCTTCGCGCTCGGACGGCAGCACTACGACCGCCGCTCGACGATACAGCGCGGCAAGCTGAGGACGATTGAGAAACGGAAGCTCGACGATCGCGTCGCTCACCTTCAGGCACTCGGCGAGGCGCTGTTGCTCGCGCGTGAACGGACCTCCGACGCGCAACAGTCTCGCGTCCGGCTCCAGGTCGCGGAATCGGCTGAACACCTCGAGCAGTACGTCGATCCGCTTGCGCGGGATGGTGCTCGAGACGTGCAGCAGTTCGAACCGCCGAGGCCCCAGGCGGCGCTCGATGTCGCCATCGGCAGCCGCATCCGACGCTGGCGTACACGTCGGATGGGCGCCGAGATACACCACGCTCGTTCGCGACGGATCCACCCGTCCGGTCGAGATCAAGTTCTGCCGCGTCGCTTCACTGATACAGGCGACGTGCGAGGCGCGCGAAATTCCGTCGAGGACGTGCGTCGCCAGCAGCCTGGACGGATCGAGCCGCGACGCGGCGCCGTCGCGCGCGGCGTCGAATGCATCGGTGTCATTGCACGTCACGATCGTGCGCTCAGCCGGCAGCGCCCGGATGACATGCGCGTAGCTGTGATCGACGATGTGAAAAAAATCGAAGTCAGCGCGCTGCGGACGCAGCCAGCGTGGATAGTCCCACAGACGGCCTGTCAATCGATCGCCCAATTGCGCTCGGCTGCCGCCGCCGACGACCGGCAGTCGCGTCCATCGGCGAACCATCGGCGGACGCAAGCGAGTGGCGGCAATGCGGCCCCCGCACACCGAGGGCAAACTGTCGAGCAGCATGTCGGCGACGAGATCCATGCTGTGCCATCCTTCTTCGCGGAGGTCGCACACCACGCCGACCCGGATCGGCTTCATCACGAGCTCACTCCGCCATACCCAGCCGAGGATCCATTACCGCGCGCAGGCTCGCGAAGGCGGCCCACAAACCACACTTGCGTGGCGAGACCCGGGCCCAGCCATGAAAAGGGGCTCGCCACGACATTGGTGATGTCGAACTGCGTCGTGAGACGATCGTGCAGCACCCGCCAGTTGAAGCCTTTGTGATCGTGGGCGGGACCGCCGCCGAAGTCGAAGACGGGACGCGTCACATGTTGCGCGCGACCGGCAATAACAGCCGACGCGAGTTCGCCCCATGAGTACGGCGTTGTCCCTGGATAGTGGCCGATCTTCCGCCACCCCGCGACAGTACGGACGATTTGCTTGACCACGACCGGAACGCCGGTCTCGACGGGCACGCTGACGACGAGCGTGCCGCCGGGAGCCAGCAGGCGTGACATCCGCGCGAGCTCCGGCTCCCAGTCGAAGACATGCTCGAGGACTTCCATGCAGAACACGGCGTCGTACCGCCTCGCGTGTTCAGGCGTGTCGAGCGTCTTCACCTGGGCGAACGTCATGCGCGGCTCGGCGCTGTATCGCGCTCTGCAGTCCTCGATGACGCTGTCGAGCAGCTCGGCGCCGACGGCCTCGGCGGGCGGCGAGTCCGCCATCATTGCCAGCGCGAGGAACGTTCCGTCACCGCTGCCGTAATCGAGGATGCGCTTGTTCGAGAAACGGGACGCGAGCTTCAAGGCGGTGGCGAACCTCCGCGCGTGGCTCCACGCCACGAGCTTGTCGCGCGACAGGATCTGCTTCTGCGCGTAGTGGCCGCCGCTGACCGCGTCGCGAAGATCAGCCACCCGATTCCTCCAGCGCGGCTGATATCGCCTCGAATGCCCGCACGCGCGACCATGTCGTCCCGACGTAGTCGCGCCCGCGCAGCGCCTGCTGCCGCGCCGCCTCAGGGTTGTCATGCACCCACCGAAATGCTTCGGCCATCGCTTTCGCGTCACCCGGCGGTATCAGTTGCGCGATTCCCGGAAGGGTCAACGCCATCCCGCCCACCCGAGTCGCCACAACCGGAGTCCCGCACGACAGCGCCTCCAGCGGAGACATGCCGCCGCCTTCGGCGAGCGAAGCCTGCACCGTGACGTCGGCGGCCTGCATGTACTCGCACAGGTTCTTCATGGGATGCACTGCAGGCCTGCCGATGACCCACTCTTCACACCCGCGCAAACCGAGGCGCCGGGCGCAATCGAGGAAATCCTGAAAGCCACCACCCAGATTCATCACGACCGCATCAAGTCCGTGCTCGCGCGCCAGCGCCGTCGCCTTCAGCACGGTCTCGGGATCCTTCTCGTGACTGATGCGACTGGGAAAAAGAATCACGAACTTGCCGGCCGGAAACTGCAGACGCTCGCGCAGGCACGCCCGCTGCGCGGCCGTTACAGGCTTGAATAAATCCCCGTCGATGCCGCAGTAATAGCCTTCAAACACCCGAGGTGCGAGCCGCGCCGCCATTGCGCCGAGATACGGCCCGGTCGTGACGACACCGGACGAGAGAGCACCGGTCACTTTCATGGCAGCCGAAAGGAAGGTCTCCGACGCCCATGCCCGAAGCCGGCCGACCTGGCCTCTGATTCGCCGGCAATGGAAGTACTCG
>Ga0184625_10000301_pt1 | contig 17522 bp, 17 predicted proteins | sample PLM3_30_b1_FD_133151 | JGI IMG/M metagenome (GOLD analysis project Ga0184625, IMG submission 133151) | Groundwater sediment microbial communities from an aquifer in East River, Colorado, USA - PLM3_30_b1 | ecosystem: Environmental > Terrestrial > Soil > Riparian zone | place: USA: East River... | reverse complement strand
GTGACCGCTCGGTACGCTCCCGCGCGGCAGGAGCGAGACGACGAATACGAGCGTCACGACGACGGCGACGCTGGCGAGAGCCGGGCCGTCCCCGCGCGGCCAGCCTCGGTACCAGTCGAGCGCCTCGAAGAGGGTCAGCGCCAGCGGCGCGAACCAGAGGGCCGAGAGTCGGGGGCGCGCCAGAGCGATCGGCACCACGAGCAGGATGAGGTAGTGGAGCCAGAGAATCGGCGTCAAGACAAGACCGGCTGCCAGGACGAGCGTGAGGGACCGACGATCACTTACGTCGCCGTCGAGATCGGGCGCTCGCCCCGCGCGCCAGGCGAGGACGAGCAACACCGCGCACGCCGCGACGACGAGCACGCGCGCTGCGAGCTCGGGCACGTCGAGAGCCTGCAACACGGCGAACGTGGAGTAGGAGTTCTGCGCCTCGACGTCGGCGAGCCGCCGCAAGAGCGTGGGGTATCCGGCGAGGCCGCGGAAGCCGATCACAGCCCACGTTACGAGCGCGAGCCCCACCGCGATCGCCGTGGCAGCCGCAGCAGCCTTCCACCGGCGCGTCGCAGCGAGCCACACGACGAGCGGCCAGAGGAAGACTTTCAACGCGACGCCGCAGCCGACAGCCGCGGCGGCGCCCGGAACGCGGTCGCGATAGCGCCAGCCGAGGGCGACGAGGAGGGCGAGAATCGGGCCGATCGCCCCGTACTCGACGTTCTCGAGCGTCGGTGGATAGAGGAGCGCGACCGGATAGCAGCGCCAGTCCGTGACGCCGAGCACGAAGAGCGCTGCCCCGGTGCACGCGATCAGAACGAGAGTGAAGAGCACCCCCGGCGCGGACGATCCCGCCACCTTCTCCGGGAGCAACGTCAGCGGCGTGACGAGGAGCGCGAGCAGCGGCGGATACGCGTAGGGGGGCGGCTGGCCTTCGGAGATGACGACGTCCGGGTCGACGTACGGGCTCTCGCCGTGCCGTATCGCCTCTCCCGCGCCCAGAAATATCGCGAAGTCGAACGGCACCTGGAGACCGGCGAGCGATCTCAGGGAGTTCGCCCACAACGAGTCGTCGTGGTACTGGGTCGAGATCGCGCGCGCGCCCATCGGCAGAAGGACCGCGGCCATGAGGACGGCAGCCACGAGCACCGCGATCCGGCGGCGGGAGGATTCCTCCACGGCCGCTGACAGTACCGTGAGGGCATGCGTGCGTCCCTCGTGCTCACGCCCGTCGCCATCGCCATCGTCGCGATCACGCAGGCTCACGCGGTGACGTCGTCTGGAACGTCGCTACGCGTGACCTACTGGAAGGATGGCGCCGACACGAAGGAGACTTCGACCTGGACGCTTCGGTGTCCGCCAGGCGGGACGCTTCCTCGACCCGCAGCCGCGTGCAAGCGACTGGGTCGGGGCGGGCCGATGCTGTTCGCACCGTTGCCGAAGGACATCGTCTGCACGGAGATCTACGGCGGGCCCCAGAAGGCACGCGTGGTCGGGACTGTCGGCGGCAAGCGGATCTGGGCCACGTTCACCCGGCAGAACGGCTGCCACATCGACCGCTGGAATCGGCTCTCTCCCTGGCTCCTGCCGCCCGGCGGAATCACGTAGCAGCTCAACCCGCCGTTAGCATCGGCGGCAATGACGACCGTCCTCTTCGTCGGCGCAGGGCGCCATCAGCGTCGCGCAATAGAGCAGGCGCGCGCCCGCGGGCTTCGTGTCGTAGCGGTCGACCGCAATCCCGACGCGCCAGGGCTCGTCGCTGCCGACATCGCCGAGGTCGTCGACTTCATGGAGATCGACGCGGTCGTGGCCGTCGCGCGGAGAGTCGGCGTCGACGGCGTCCTCACGGTGTCGGCCGACCGCGCGGTGCCCGTTGTCGCAGCCGTTGCGGAAGAGCTCGGTCTCCCGGGGATCGGACGCAAGGCAGCTCACCTCCTGACGCACAAGCTCGCGATGCGGAGCGCGCTGGGCGCACGCGGGCTTCCTCAGCCGTCGTTCGCGGGCCTCGGGTCCGAACGTGATGTCGACACCGCCTTGGCCGCCGTCGGCCTCCCGGCCGTCCTCAAGCCGGTCGACTCGGGAGGGCAACGGGCAGTGTTCCGCATCGAGAGTCGCGCCGAGCTCGAGCGCGATCTGTCCGAGGCCCTCGCCGAGTCGCCGACCGGCGAGGCGATCCTCGAAGGGTTCGTCGAGGGCGTCGAGATGAACGGGATCGTGATCGCCCGCGGCGGGGAGCCGGTTCTCGTGACGCTCTCGGACCGTCTCCGTCCCCCGGGAATCGGCTTCGGCGTCGGCTGGATCCACGTGTATCCGCCGTCTGTCAACGGCGATCAGCTCGCACTCTCCGAGCGGGCGGCGGTCGAGTGTGTACGCGCGCTCGGCCTCAGCGACGCGATCGCGTTCCCCCAGCTGATCGCGTCGCCGGACGGTGGCGTCGCGGTGGTGGAGGTCGCCGCGCGCATTCCCGGAGGTCAGATGGCCGACCTCGTTCGGCACGCGGTCGGAGTCGATCTCGTCGAGGTCGCGCTGCGCCAGGCGCTCGGCGAGGAGGTGCCGGACGAGATCGCGCGCCCCCGGTTCAGACAGCCGCTCGCGATCCGCTTCTTCACGGCACAGCCGGGGCCGCTGCCGACCGGCGAGGTCGTGCACGTCGGCAGCCTCGATCCTGTGCTCTCCGCGGAGGGCGTCGTGCAGGCCGACACGTACCTTCAGGTCGGCGAGACGATCCGGCCCGTGCGGCGGGACGGGGACCGGCGTGGTTACGTGATCGCCGTCGCGGACACCCCGAGCGAAGCACTTATCCGTGCGGAGCACGCGGCCGGACGACTCGAGGTCGAGGTGGCGCCATGAGCTGCACGTTCGACCTCGAGCACTACCGCGAGATCCTCGAGGCGGCGAAGGACGGCGGTTATCGGTTCTCGCTGTTCGAGGCAGCGCCTGAGCGTGGCGATCTCTTCCTCCGCCACGACATCGACCTCTCGCTCGATGCTGCCGTTCGGATGGCCGAGCTCGAGGCCGAGCTCGGCGTGCGGGCCACCTACCTGCTCATGACCGAGTCCGTCTTCTACAACCTCGCCTCGAGCGAAGGCGCCGCTGCGATCCCGCGGCTGCGTGCGCTCGGGCACGCGGTCGGGCTCCACGCCGTCCATCCAACGGTCGACCTCGACGATCGCTTCGACCGCGTGGTCTCGTGGCACAACCCGAAACCGGAATACATGTCGGAAACGATCTCGGGAGCGGTCAACGTCTACGCCGAGCCGTACTTCACGCGCCAGACGTACAGGTCGGACTCGAACCAGCACTGGCGTTCGGGCTGTCCGCACGAAGAGCTCCGTGGCAGCGGCTTTCCGTGGCTTCAGATCCTCGTCCATCCGGCGATCTGGGTGTACCCCGGCGCGACCATGGGTCAGACGATGCGAGCGATGGTGGAAGCCGAGAGCGTGCGTCGGCTCGACCAGCTCGCGGCCGACGGCATCCACGTCTCGTGAAGGCTTAGCCGTCGGTGTCAGACACCGCTGAAAACAATGGACGCCTCGGAGCTGCCGACAAGCGACATGTACTCGGCTAGCTCGGCGCTCGGCCGCATGTCGAGCGCAGGATCACGGCGCCCTAGCATCGTGGACAAGTTCGCGCTGTCTTTGCACAGAGATCACTTGACAGGATTCTGTGTCTGACACCGATCAGCTCCGTGTCGTCCACTGTCCGGTGAACACGGCCGGCGTGCCTTGGGCGAACGTCCAGGCGCTCCGACGACGCGGGGTCGACGCGCAACTCGTCGTCTTCAACCGCTACAGGCTGCACTCCGAGGCAGACTGGTCGCTCGAGCGCCGCGGCAGCCTCGTGCGGAGGCAGTTGACCCAGTGGTCGGCGCTGCTCCGCCTCCTACCTCGCACGGACGTCTTCCACTTCTACTTCGGACTGACGCTCGTCCCGCAGTCTGTGCAGTTCCCTATCCTCCGCGCGCTTCGCAAGAAGTCGGTGATGCACTACCTGGGCTCGGACATCCGCGGGAAGACGCCCGCGGAGCTCGCGTTCGGGAAGAAGGCGAGCGTCGAGGTCGTCGGCTCGTATGACGCGATCCGATGGGTCCCCGACGCCGAGATTATCCCACCCGGAATCGACCTGAAGACCATCGAGCCCGCGCCCCCCTCCGACCGTACGCGGCCCGTGATCCTGCACGCGCCGTCGTCGCGCCCACGGAAGGGGACGGAGCACGTGGTCGCAGCCTGCGAGAGCCTGGATGCCGACCTCGTCCTCGTCGAGGGGCTGCACCACGACGACGCGTTCGAGCGCTACCGCGAGGCAGACATCGTCGTCGACCAGCTGAACGCAGGCTGGTACGGCCTGTTCGCGATCGAGTGCATGGCGCTCGGTAAGCCGGTGGTCACGTTCCTCCACGACGAGGCCGTCCGTCGCACCGAAGAGGAGCTGGGCGTACGCGTTCCGATCGTGCGAGCCACCAAGGACGACCTCCGCGCGCGCCTCGAGCCACTCGTCGCAGACGCCGCCGAGCGCCGTCGGATCGGAGCCGAGTCGCGCGCCTATGTCGAACAGGTCCACGATCTCGACGCGATCGCCGACCGCCTGCTCGCGCTCTACTCTCGTTTGGATGATTGATGCCATGAGATCGCCTTCTCCGGGGCGTGAGCTGGCCGCTCGGGGGCGCGACGGGAGAGCGGCGGCGATGCTGGACCTCTCGGTGCCGCTCTCCCGTCGCAAAGCGCACGCCCGGCGCGTGACCGTTGTTCGGCCCCAGCCCGGACGGAAGCGGCCCCGACGCGCCAGGTCGCGCATCCGGACGCGCGAGATCGTGGCATCGCTCATCTAAGTGCCTTCCCTCGGCACAGAACTGAAGCGCCTCGGCAAGCACTCGGTGATCTACGGCCTCGGCGGGCTCGTCTCCCGCATCCTCGCTGTCCTCCTCCTGCCGCTGTACACGCGCTACCTCTCGCCGTCCGACTACGGAAAGGTCGAGACGCTCATCGCGCTCACGACGGTGATCGGGATCGTGCTGCGCATGGGGATCCACTCCGCGTTCTTCCGCTTCTACTTCGACTCGGCCGAGCCGGAACACCGGCGTCTCGTGCTTCGCACGTCCTTCTGGTTCACGATGGCGATGGCGACCGCCGGGCTGATCGTCGGAGTCGCCCTCTCGCCGCAGATCTCGGATCTCCTCTTCGGCACGACCGACGACGCAGAGCTCGTCGCGGCCGCGTTCGTGGGCCTCTGGGCAGGGATGAACTACGAGCAGCTCACGTCGCTCTTCCGGGTCGAGGAGCGCTCGACGGCCTTCGTCGCCGCAAGCCTCTCGAACGTCCTGCTGACGATCGGGGCAACGCTGATCCTCGTCGTCGCGCTCGACAAGGGGCCGATCGGCGTGATCGTCGGCAACTTCACGGGCACGCTCCTGGTCTACGCGGCACTCGTGGGCTACCGCCGCGAGCAGCTCGGGCTGCAATTCGACCGGGGCCTGCTCCGGGAGATGAACCGCTTCGGGACCCCGCTGGTACCGACCGCGCTCTTCCTGTGGGTGACGAACTTCTCGGACCGCCTTTTCCTCGTGCAGCTCGCTGACGTGAGGGAAGTCGGCCTCTACTCGGTCGGCGTGCGCATCGCCTCTGCGATGGTGCTCCTCCTGACGGCATTCAGGCTCGCCTGGCCTGCGTTTGCGTACTCGATCGAGGACGAAGGCGAAGCGCGGCGCACGTACGCATATGTGCTCACGTACCTCGTGCTCGTCGCAACCTGGGTGGCAACGGCGCTCGCGCTCCTCTCCCCCTGGATCGTCGACTGGATCGCGGCTCCCGCCTTCGACGAGTCGTCGCGCGTCGTGGGGCCGCTCGCGTTCGCCGCGGTCGCGTTCGGCGCGTACATCGTCGTCGCCATCGGCGTCGGGCGCGCACGACGGACGCAGTTCAACTGGGTCGTGACCGGGGTTGCTGCTGCGGTGAACATCGCCCTCAACCTCCTGCTCATCCCGCCGTACGGGATGATGGGTGCCGCCGTTGCGTCGGTCGCGGCCTACATGACGATTTTCGTCGGCATGGTCTGGTGGTCGCAGCGGATCTACCCGGTGCCGTACCAGTGGCGGCGGGTGACAACCGCGGCGGGAGCCGGAATTGCGCTTGCCGCGGTCGGCAAGCTCGCGGGCGGAGGCCTGCCGGTTGCATTCCTCCTCGTGCTCGCGTACCCGCTCGCGCTCTTCCTGCTCGGGTTCTATCTCCCCGCGGAGCGCAAAGCGATCGGCGCACGCCTTCGCCTCGCGCGCTGAGAGGTTAGTCGAGGGGCTCCGGCTCCTGGTCTCGCGCGATGTCGAGGGTGTACCTCCGCCCCGGCGTCAACCCCCGCTCACGCATCCTCGGGTTCGTGACGAAGCACCACTGGCCGTGCGTGTGGACGACAGTGGCGCGGAACCGCTCGCCGTCCAGCTCGAAGGCCACCGGGATCCGCCTTTCCCAGCCGAGCCTTTCCTTCTGCACCTCGCTGAACACCACCTCCGTCGAGGTGCCGGTCGAGACGACGTCGACGTTCATCCTCATGATCAGGCGACGATGCGGTACACCTGGAAGCACTCGGCGTACTCGCGATTCACGTTCACGCCGTGGACGCGGGCGAGGTTCCAGATGTACTCGGGGTCGGCGTACCGGCGATGCTGCTGCGAGGCATAGCGGGAGAGCGCCGCGACCTTGCGCTCGATATGACGCTTCTCGAGCGCGACGTACGCACCGTAGGAGAAGTCGAAGTTGTTCCAGGGGACCTCGTAGCCGAGGATCGTCGTCCGCTTGAACGCGCGGAGCCCCTCCTGCGCGATCGTCTGGTGATCCTGGTGCACGTCGTGGTGCGACGGTTGAAAGACGACGTCGGGCTCGAGCTCCTCCCAGAGCGCCACGAGAATCTCGAGGAGGTCCTGGCGGCGCTCGGGGAAGGTGCGGACGTCGAAGTCGTGCACGGTGAGACCGTCCTCGCGGATCCCGAGCTCGGCAGTCGCCTCCCGCACCTCACGCGCGAGCGTGTCGGGCTCGAAGCCGGAGGGAAGCGAGCGCGTCGCGATCGAGAACGCGACGTAGCGGACGTCGCAACCGCCCTCGACGAGTCGCGCCATCGTCCCCCCACAGCCGAGCTCGCCGTCGTCGGTGTGCGGCGCGAGCACGAGCGCTTTCTTCCAGGAGCTCGTCATGGGGTGATCACGCGTCGAGGAGTCGATGCTGGACAACGCGAGGCGCGGACGCAGGGAGCGCCCATATTGGACATATGGGCGTGACCGAGGACAAAGCCTCGCGCTGTCCAGCGCGACTCGTCGACACCGTTGTCACCCGGTGACGGGCTCCTAGCTTCGATCACCGCGCTATTCAACCACTGGACCCCCCAGCGAAGTGGCCGTCCGCGGCATGGTCGCCCACTCCGGCGGGAGGTCCGAGCGCGTAACGTCCCACGCAGTGGAGCACACCGAGGCCGCTCAGATTGCAGCGCTCGTGGGCGCGCTCGGAGCCCTCCTCGTGCTCATCCCTCGAGGGCGGCTGTTTCTGCTCGCGGGGCTCGCGCTCCTCGGGCTCGCGACCACCGGAATCGGGCGTTCACTCGTCGGTGACGACGACATTCGCCTTCTCTTCACTGAACCGACCGGGCTCGCGCTCGTCGGCACGGGCTCGGCCGCCGCAATCCTCGGAGCGGTTCTGCTGGTTCGCTATCCAGCCGCGGTGCCGGTCGTTCTCCTCGCAGCGGCGCCGTTTCGAATCCCGGTTCGACTGGGTCAGGAGGACGCGTTCCTCCTCCTCCCGCTGTACCTCGTCGTCGCAGCCGCCGCCCTCGCGCTCGCCTACCGAGTCGTCCGCGGAGAGCATCCTCCAGCGCCGCCGTTCCTGCTCGCGCTGCCGCTCGCAGCGTTCGTCACCTTCTCGGCCGCATCCTTCCTCTGGACGTGGGACGAGCGGGCGGGAGGAATCGCGCTTGCGTTCTTCGTTTTCCCGTTCGTCGCCGGCTTCGCAATCGTCGCGCGCAGCCCACTCGCGGCCTGGCTCCCGAGGGCACTCGTCGTCACGCTCGTCGTCCTCGGCTCGCTTTTCGCGGTAATCGGGATCTGGCAGGCGCAGACCCGGACCGTGTTCTTCGCACGTGACGTCGAGGTGGCGAACGCGTACACGTCGTTCTTCCGCGTCACGTCGCTCTTCAAGGACCCGAGCCTGTACGGCCGATACCTCGTCGTTCCGATCGCGGTGCTCCTCGTCGTCGTCCTCATCCGGCGCGGCCGAACGGTCGACTGGGTCGTGGCATCGGCGGTCGTCGCGTTCCTGTTCTGGGGCCTCTTCTACTCGTACTCGCAGTCGAGCTTCGTCGCGCTGTTCGCGGTGACGTTCGGGGTTGCGCTCGTGGGCTCGGGCAGGCGGATGCGAATCGCCCTGATCGCGGGCGCGATCGTCGCTACGCTCGCTGCGGGCGCCGTGGCGGCCGAGGCGGTCGGGGGACGCTCGGCCAAGGACGTGACGAGCGGGCGGTCACGGCTCGTCTCCGTGACGCTCCAGGCGTTCACCGAGCGTCCGATTGCAGGAGTGGGCATCGGCGGTCAGCCTCTCGCAAGCTCCGAGCTCTCCGGAAAGGGACGCCCGAGCCGCAACGCGTCCCACACGACGCCGTTCACAGTCCTTGCCGAGCTCGGCGCGATCGGCTTCGCGCTGTACGCCTGGCTGATCGCCGCCGCCGGCTGGGCGCTCGTCGAGGTGGCGCGGATCGATCGTGCGCTAGGGGTCGGGCTGGCTGCAGTGCTGGTCGCCCTCCTCGTGCACTCGCTCCTCTACGCAGGGCTCTTCGAAGACCCGCTCACCTGGGGCGCGCTGGCTTTGACCGCGGCAGTGCTCGCGCGCGAGGCGGCCGCGAGAGAGAGCGCCGCGGCGGATGCCTCGCCGGGCACTCCGGCACTGCTGGCACACTGATCCCGGGCCGGCGAGACCGGCTTCGTTGTTATGCCCCGACCATTTGCCTGGATCCTTGCCACGGTCGCCGTGCTCGTGACCGCTCTCTTCGGCCTCGCGATCGCCGTCTATCTCGTGGCCCCGAGCGAGACCGAGGGAGCGCTCGATACCAGCCTCACTGACGTGACCGTGGTGGGTGTCCAGACGGTCCCGAAGCCGACCCCCCGCCCGGAGCCGGAGCCGGAAGACGACGCGCGGTGCTGGCGGTCGTTCGGAGGCGATCCGCAGCGGTCGCTGGCACGCCCGGCGTTCGATCTCGGCATTCCGGTCCGCAAGATCGAGTGGACGCGGGGTCTCGAGAGCTACATCGAGTATCCGCCGAGCTACTGCGAAGGAACGCTGTACGTGAACGCGTTCCAGGGCGAGGTGTTCGCGATTGATGCGACGAACGGGAAGATCCGCTGGCGGCGCGACTTCGGGGGCACGAAGCCTTCCACACCGGCGATCGACGGGCCGCGCCTGATCGTGAGTTCCCGCGACGGGACTGTCACGGCACTCGACCGCGAGCGTGGGCGGCTCCTATGGCAGGTCCGCACGTCCGGCAAGGTCGAGTCGTCGCCGGTCGTCGTCGACGGATTGGTCTACTTCGGATCGACCGACGGAAGGCTCTTCGCCGTCGCGGCGGAGTCCGGTCGGGTCAGATGGGCATACGACACCGGGGGGCGGATCAACGCGAGTCCCTCGCTCTACGGTCGTCGCGTCTGCATCTCGACGTACGCGGGCTCGGTCTTCTGCCTCGACAAGAACACCGGCGCGAGGCTCTGGTCGACGTACATCAAGCGCGACGCCTTCCGGTACGAGAGCTTCTACGCGAGCCCGTCGACCGACGGAGCGCGGATCTACACCGTCGCCCGGTCCGGCAAGGTCGTCGCACTCGACGCCTCGGACGGCCGCGTCGTTTGGACCGCGCAGGTCGGCGGCCTCGGCTACACGACACCCGCAGTCGCGGACGGGCTCGTCTTCGTCGGCGGTTTCGACGGGAAGCTGCGTGCTCTTCGCGCGACGAACGGCAACGAGCTGTGGCAGGCGGAAACGAGCGGCCGGATCCTCGGCGCACCCTTCGTCGTCGGCAACCTCGTCTTCTTCTCGACGCTCGAGAAGCGAACGTACGGCGCGCGCGTCTCCGACGGGAAGATCGTGTGGCGGCTCCGGATGGGTCGCTACTCGCCGGGGATCGCGACGGAGCGCACGTACTACTTCTCGCTCAACGGCCGGCTGATCGCGGTCCGTGGGCGAAACACCGTCGAAGCGTCGTAGACGGCGTCACAGGAGCGGCGGGTGCCGGCGACGCCACAGGGGCGAGCGCTGGGCTGCGTAGGCGGCAGCGTTCCACGCAGCCATGCGCGCGCGATACCAGGCCAGCGGCACCTTGCGCGTGCCACGGGCGGATCTCCGCTCGAGGAGCTCGTAGTCGAGCTCGGCGAGAAGATCTCCCGCGATAGCCTCGAACGCGAGTGCATCGGCGCGGCTCATCTGCGTCCGCCAGTCGCGGACGCCGCGCGTCGGCGGTTGGAGGAGGCGCTGATGGTGGGGCTTCGCCGACACGTCCACGGCACCGGCGTACTCGAGCATCGCAGGCTCGAACGGAAGACCGGCGAAGTCACAGATCGAACGCACTGCGCCCTCGGTGTCGGCAACGAGATCCTCGTACCGGATCTCGAGGTATCGCCGAAGCCCGAGCCGTCGTCCAAGGTCGCGCGCGCGCCGCACCTCCGTGCGCCACTCGCACGCGAACCCACCCGGGCTGCGCGGGTTCGCCCAGGTTCTCGTAACGACACCTTCCGGCATGTCGAGGAAGGCGAGCGCGGCGTCGCGGCCGTCGCGGATGAGGTGAACGTACTGGGCGTCGGGAAAGAGCCGCTCGATGAGGCCGAGGTGCCGCATGTACATGGGCGTCTTGTCACCCCACCGCGGCTTGCCGTGCTTGGCTGCATACGCGGAGAAGGTCGCCGCGAGCGCTTCACCAACGCTCATGTCCGGCCGCAACCGAACGGCGACCTCCTCGGCCGACACGCCCCAGGCGGCAAGGCGTGGAAGCCGGCGAAGGTCGTCGAGGAACGCATCCGGGTCGACCGGGCTCGAATGTCGGTGAGCCAGCTGTGGGATGAAGAACGTCTCGTCGGGAATGGCGATCCCCGCCGAGCGGTCGAGGATCACGCGCAACAACGTCGTGCCGGAGCGGCTCACCCCGAGGACGAAGAGCGGCGGCCTCACAACCTCTTTCACGATGATCGCCCGTCGCGAGGCGGATGCTGGACGACACGAGGCAAGGACGCAGGGAGCGTCCATATCAAGCCGATATGGACGCGACCGAGGACGCGGCCTCGTGGCGTCCAGGGCCGCATCGCGGCATGGTCGCTCATCGTGAAACGGGTTCTCAAGGCTGGGGCTGTTCCGAGACGACGACGACCTCTGCCCGGTCCGCGCGGTCTCCGACCAAGGCGTAGAGGAAGTAGGTCCCCGGTATCTCGGGTGCGCGCAGGATCAGGACCTGACGCGTACCGGCCCCCCTCTCGCCCGCGAAGAGCCACCGGTACGAAGGCGCGTCCGTGCGAACGCGCACCGAGAAGCGCGTACCCGCGACGACCTCGATGCGGTCGCGCGAAAGCTCGACGTACCGAACCCGGACTGGCACCGCCCGCGTTCGCGCCGACCTGTTCCCCGCGCGATCGATGGCGCGGAGGCGAACTTCGTAGACGCCTGGTCGCACGGGACCGCCGTCGATTCGACCGAACCAGACGAGCTTGCCCTCCCGGCTCGGAAATTTGGCGAGCACCCGCCTCTGCCCGTCGATCAGCATCATCGCCCGCGCTCGCTCGTTGATCTCGTACGTGGATGTGATCCGATCGCGACTCCCGTCGCCGTCGGGTGAAAACACGCGCGGGAAGACGCGAACCATTCGAATCCGAGGAGCCGTGGTGTCCACCCGAATCGGGTTCGGGAGGACGATCGTGCGCCCGTTTCGCTCGAGCTGGACGCGTGGGCGGTAGCCGGCCTCCGGGACGATGCGATCGGAATTGTCGCGGCCGTCCCACGTATAGGAGACGCGCCCGGCCGGCTCACGCCGGTTGCGCACGAGGGTTCGGACGGACCTGCCGGCCGTATCGAGCAAGTCGACGGTGACCGTCTCGCTTCGCCTGACGACGAACGAGATCACCGCGACGTCTCGAGCGCATTCGCACACCGGGGAGAACACGGGATCGACCCGCGTCCCCGTGATCGGGCTTCGCTCGAGCTTGAGGCGCTCGGTCACCGCGAAGGCTGCCGCGGTCGCGCCGAGCAGGCCCAGGACGATCAGCAGTTGTGGCCACCGCGCCAACCCGCGGAATTACATAGGTTCGAGCGCGCGCACGAGCACGAAGGGCTCGGCAGCCTCGCACCCACAACTCGATCCGTAGAACGATGCGGCCGCGCGGATCGCCCGCTCGCTCCGCGGATGGGGATAGTCGCGGCGCTCCGTCTCGTAGTGGGCGAACGCCGCGACCTTGCGCTCGAGCGTCGCCGTCACGTCGACGAACCAGTTGGGCACGAACCAGTTCACCGCGGCGGGTGTCCACTCGGTGCTCGAGGTCGGCGCGTACGTGAGGACGCGGCGCACCGGCTGTCCCGGGACAGGCCTGGCGGCCACGGCGACCGAGTCGAAGAGCACTCGGTGATCGCGATTGACGTCCGGTTGCGGCGTGTACACGACGTGCGGGGCGAAGTCGCGGATGCGCTCCTCGACCACCCGGTTCACGTCCACATGAGCAAGTGTGTCGAGGCGCATGTCCGGGAGGTCGAGATGGACGTAGTCAGCGACCCCGAGCTCCGCCGCAGCTCGCACGGCCTCCTCCTCCTTGCGTGCGCGCGTCTCCGCGTCGCCCGGGTACTGCGTCGACGAGCCGTCCGTCAGGACGACGACGCGCACCTCGTCGCCACGATCCGAATGGACGGCGATCGTCCCGCCCATACCCAGCACCTCGTCGTCGGGGTGAGCGGCAAGTACGAGGACTCGGCTCATCGACCGACCCCGGTCGGTCGATGAGCGGGGAACCGGGAGGTTCCCCACGCTTTCACGAAGAAGAGGGTTCGCGGGGGAAACATGGTTTCCCCCGCGAACGCGAGCCGCAGGCGAGCGTTTGTCATCCCAGCCGCGCTCCCACTTCGAGCTCGGGCGCGCCGGTCTCGACGTCCTCGAGAAGAAGTCCGCCCTCGCCGCACGCTACAACCGGACCATCCGGACGAATGGCGACGATCGTGCCGGATGGCGCGCTCTCGGCAAGCTCGACAGGCCGTGCGCTCCAGACGACGACCTTCTCCTCTCCCGCGTACGTGAACGCTCCCGGGTAGGGACGCGTCTGCGCGCGAACCCAGTCGTAGAGGTACGGCGCGCGTGTGTCCCAGTCGATGATCCCGTCGGCCGGCGCTCGCTTCGGCCATGCGCTCGCCCTGGCCGGGTCTTGCTGGATCCGAGGAGCGGTCCGGGCGATCAGCTGCGGAACGTACTCGCGTACGAGCTCGATGTGCGCCTCGGCGACTCGCTCGAACAGCGTCGTCGCGGTCTCGTCGCGCGCGATGTCGACGACGGCCTGACCGACAATCGCGCCGGAATCGGCCGTCGCGTCGACGATCTCGAAGAGCGTTACGCCGGTCCGGGCGAGCCCGGCGAGGATCGCCCACGGGATCGGGGCGCGCCCGCGATGCCGTGGGAGGAGCGTCGGGTGCATGCCGAAGACGCCCTCTCGGGCGAGCGCGATGAACGGGTCCCGCACGAGCTGCGACCAGCCGACGACGAAGATCAGCTCGGGATCGAGCCGGCGTACCTCGTCCAGAGTCGTCCCGGCGTTGACGTCGAGGGTCTCTTGGAGCGAAGCGCCCAGGCGTGAGGCAACCTCGTCGAACGAGCACTGGCCCGAGCGGCTCGGGTCGATCGGCCCGGGAAGCGTGATCACACCCACGATCTCCGCACCCGCGTCCGCAGCCGCCTCGAGGCAGTCGCGACCCATCGTGTCGAAGCTGACCCAGACCGTGCGCATCGCCGCGCGATGCTACCGAGCAATTCGACGGTGCTCGCTTGAAACTAGTCGGCGGCCGAGGGAACTCCGCTGTCACGCCCGCGTTGAACGCGCACCCAGCCCTGGCGCCCGATGAACACGAGCAGCGCAATACCCCCAGCGGAGAGCGCGACCAGAACGATGGTCCCCGCGCCCGGGAAGTCGAGGAGCTTGATGCCTGCGAGGCCGAGCACGCTGGCGAGCACGAGACGAAGTCCACGCTCGGGGACCGAGAGCGTCAGCCTGCCGCCGATGAGCACGCCCGGGATCGAGCCCAGCAACAACCAGAAGAGGATCCCGAAGTCGACGTTGCCCGCCGCCCAGTGCGCGGCTCCCGCAACGTAGAGAAGTACGGCAGCATGAAAGATGTCGGTGCCGACGACCTTGTGGGCCCGAAGCGGGAACACCACGAGGAGCGTCAGGCCGAAGAAGACGCCGCTTCCGACGGACGTGAGGCCAACGATGAGGCCTCCGAAGGCCCCGATCACTATCGCCGCGACCTTGTCGCGGTTGCTCAGCCTCCAGCGAGTGTCGGGGGCCTTCGTGTGTATCAGGCTCTTGGCCACGAGCCCAACCGCACCGAAGAGAAGGGCGGCTCCGAGGACCTGCCCCATGACGGACTTCACATCGTCCCCGTAGTGGTCAGTGAGCTGTACACCGATCCAGACGCCGAGGAGTGACAGCGGAATGGAGCCGATGAGCATCCATCCGGCGAGTCTCGCCCGAACGTTGCCCATGCGCCGGTGCTGGACCGCGCCAACGGACTTGAAGGCGGCGCCGTGGGCGATGTCGGTCCCGATTGCGGTGGCCGGCGGAATGCCGAAGAGGAAGACCAGGATCGGCGTCATGAGCGATCCGCCGCCCATTCCGGTCATCCCAACCAGGAGGCCCGTGAAGAGACCGGCGAGGACGAACTCCCAGTCCATGCTGTCCGGGGCTAGGCGCCCCGGTAGGCGTCAATCAATATCAGCGCGACCTCCGGCCTCGTGAACTCGACGGGAGGTACATCACCTTCGCCAAGCATCTGGCGCACCTTCGTCCCGGAGAGGAACACCCGGTCGTCGGGACCGTGCGGACACGACTTCGTGCTCGCCATCGAGCCGCAGACGTTGCACCAGAACGTGTGCTCGAAGAACATCGGCTCGATGTCCAGCTCGTGTGGCTCGAACTCGTCGAAGATGAGCTGAGCGTCGTAGGTTCCGTAGTAGTCGCCGACGCCGGCGTGGTCTCGCCCGACGATGAAGTGCGAGCAGCCGTAGTTCTTGCGGCAGATCGCGTGCCAGATCGCCTCGCGCGGCCCGGCGTAACGCATTGCAGCCGGGAAGGCCGAGAGGAGTACCCGATCCTCCGGGTAGTAGCCGTCGAGCAGGGTGCGGTAGCAGTCGACCCGAACGTCTACCGGCACGTCGTCCGACTTCGTCTCACCCACGAGCGGATGGACGAGGAGCCCGTCTACGGTCTCGAGCGCGACCTTCGTGAGGTACTCGTGCGCGCGATGGATCGGATTCCGCGTCTGAAAACCGACGACACGCCTCCACCCGCGCTCGGCGAAGATCCGCCTCGTCTCCGCCGGGTCGCGCGCCAACTCGGGGAACTGCGCCTGCGCGCGCTCGAACACCGTCACGCTGCCGGCCAGGTAGAACGTCTTCTGGCCGTACAGGCGGGCGACGCCCGGGTGTGCCTCGTCGGTCGTCCGGAAGCAGAGCTCCGCCTCGCGCTCTCTGTCGTACTCGTAGACCTCGGCGACCTCGAGGACGGCCACGGCACGGCCGGTCTCGTCCGCGAGCGCGACGCGGTCACTCGTCGGCGCGGCCTCAACGGCGAGGCAGACCGGAAGCGCCCACGGGAGCCCGTTCGCGAGGTGCATCTCCTCGATGACCCGCTCGTAGTCGGCTCGCCCCATGAACCCGTCGAGCGGCGAGAGCGCACCCGAGGCGAGCATGTCGAGGTCGGAGAGCTCTCTCGGTGTGAGCGAGACCTGATCGAGCGCCTCGAGATCGTCGGGGCGCTCGCCGGTCCGATCGACGAGCACGCCTCCGTGCGGCGCTATGAGGCGCTCGGTCGAGGCGACGCTCACGCAGCCACCTTCGTGGGAATCAGGCCGAGCTCCTCGAGCTTCTCGACGACGAACGCCGCGGACTGCTCCGGTGTGAGCCCCTCGGTGTCCACCACGATCTCTGCGGAAGTCGGCGCCTCGTACGGGTCGTCCACGCCGGTGAAGCCCGTGATCTCACCGGCGAACGCCTTTGCGTAGAGCCCGTTCACGTCGCGGCGGGCACACTCGTCGAGAGACGTTCTCACGTGGATCTCGATGAACGGACCGTGCTCCTCGACCAGCGCGCGCGCGTTACGGCGCGCCTGCTCGTAGGGCGAGATCGCGGCCACGATGACGGCTCCTCCATGGCGCGTAACGCGCGAGGCGACCCAGCCGAGGCGTTCCACGTGCGCGTCGCGGTCCTCCTTCGAGAATCCGAGCCCCTTCGAGAGATGCGTGCGCACGGTGTCTCCGTCGAGATATTCGACGACGAGTCCGCGTCGGTCCATCTCAGGACCGACGTGATGCGCGATCGTCGTCTTCCCAGAGCCCGAGAGCCCGGTGAACCAGAGCGTGAAACCACCACCACGATCGCTCTCCGACTCCGGATGCTCGTGCGCGTAGATGTGCTGACTCATGCCGTCCTTTCAAGTGTCGTTGCTTCGTGTATGCCGCATTCGAGCTTGTCCGATCCCGCCCAGCGCCCAGCCCGCTCCTCATCTTCGGGATTCGTCGGGCGTGTGCAAGGGATACAGCCGATCGAACGGTACCCGGCGTCGTGCAGTGGGTTGGAGGGGATGTTGTTGACGCCGATGTAGGCCCAGACCCGCTTCTCGTCCCAGTCGGCGAGAGGGTGGATCTTGAACACGCGGTATCGCTCGGACCATTGCACCTTAGGCGTGTCCGCCCGGCTCGGCGACTGGTCGCGCCGGATCCCCGAGATCCACGCGTCGTACGGCGCGAGCGCGTTCACCAGCGGCTCGACCTTGCGGATGTGGCAGCAGCGGTCGGGATCGCGCTCCCAGAGGTTCGGGCCCTCGGCGCGGTGCTGCTCCGCGATCGTCGGAATCTCGGGCTGGATGAGCTTCAGCTGGTAGCGATCGACGAGCTTGTCGCGCGTCTCGTACGACTCGCGGAAGAAGAGGTGCGTGTCGAGCTCGACGGTGTCCATGCGCAGCCCGAGCTCGGCCACCATGTGGACGAGCACCGACGACTGCTTCTGCCACGAGCAGGTGAGGCAGAGCCGCGGCCAGAAGAACTGGTGCGCCCACGCGATCAGCTCCTCGGCGCTGAGCGACTCGAAGTCGACGTCAGGAAGCTGGGGCGGGCTTGGCGCCGAGATCGCCAAGGAGCACCTCCTTGAGCGTGTCGGCGCGCAGCCCGAGGCGGAGCGTCTCGAGCGCGATGACCTCGTCGGGCGGAATGTTCCCGAGATTCACCTCAGGCCCGAAATGCCGCACGAACCAGGCCTGCGAGGCCTTCGTCGGAGCCTCCCAG
>Ga0184625_10000300_pt1 | contig 17522 bp, 27 predicted proteins | sample PLM3_30_b1_FD_133151 | JGI IMG/M metagenome (GOLD analysis project Ga0184625, IMG submission 133151) | Groundwater sediment microbial communities from an aquifer in East River, Colorado, USA - PLM3_30_b1 | ecosystem: Environmental > Terrestrial > Soil > Riparian zone | place: USA: East River... | reverse complement strand
TCCTAACCGCCCGCGCTCGTTGTGTGAGCAAGTGTGAGCAAGACGGGCCACCTCAACGCTTTCCGAGGCGAGCCTGAACAGAGGATCCGCAGGTCAGAAGGGGTGCGAGAGGGGAGAGTCGAACTCCCATGCCCTTTCGGGCACCGGATCCTAAGGTTGCTGCGGCCAGGCACGGATCCTGGCTCCACGTGCCGTCTTGAGTCGACTGGTGCCGTCCTGTGCCGGCGGGTGTCGTTCCGTCGTGAGCAGGCTGTGAGCAGGATCAAAGCGGTTCGCTCAGGCGAGGCTCCGTAGGGCCTGCGTGGGCGCCACGTCTGGGCCTCATGCACGTGACGAAGGAGGTCTGGTTCGCGCCTTTGTCGGGCCTGGTTTCAACCCGACCACGAGATGTTCCATCCACCAGGGCCGCATGTGGGCTCGCCAACCAGGGAACGTGGAAGTTTGGCTTAGGGGCGGGGCCGAAAGGCTGAGATCGGGCGGGTCGCGGTTCGCGGATCCCTGAGGCTGATCCGAGAGATCAGCGGCGTCCAGCATCCCTGGAACGCAAGAGCCTCGCGCCGTAGGCTCCGGGGACCGTGGCTACGTGCTCGAGGTGCGGGAAGGTCAATCCCATCGAGGCTCGCTTCTGCATGGCCTGCGCTACGCCACTTCCCGGCACCGGAGCCTCCGCGTAAGGTTCGTAAGACCGTCACGATCGTCTTTTTCGGACGTGACGGGCTCGATCTCACTTGGAGAACGTCTCGACTCCGAATCCCTCCGCAAGGTCATGTCCCGTTACTTCGAGGAGATGAGCCGAGTGCTCGAGCGCCACGGCGCGACGGTCGCGAAGTTCATCGGCGACGCCGTGATGGCGGTATTCGGCATCCCTCGAGTGCACGAGGACGATGCGCTGCAAGCCGTTCGGGCTGCGGCCGAGTTCAGCGAGATCCTCCCCTCCCTGAACGACACGTTCCGGCGTGACTTCGATATCGCTATCCAGACTCGGACCGGAGTGAACACCGGGGAAGTCATTGCCGGCGATGCGGCTGCCGGTCAGGCGTTCGTCACAGGGGACACCGTGAACATCGCCGCCCGACTGGAACAGTCGGCTGGGCCCGACGAGATCCTGATCGGCGAGGCGACGTACCGACTCGTGCATAAGGCTGTGATCGCGGAACGGTCGAGGACCTGTTCCGTGAAGGGACGGTCCGGCTCGGTAGCCGCACGGAGACTGATTGCAGTTCTTCCGAAGGAGCCGACCCTTCCGCGTCCAATGAGGTCTCCGCTCGTCGGTCGTGTCGATGAGCTTGCGCAGTTGCGAAAGACGTATCAGGAATCGATCGACTCGGGCGGCTGCCGCGTCGTCACGGTGCTTGGCCCCCCGGGCGTAGGGAAGTCGCGCTCTGGAGGTTCACGCTGCGACGAGCACGGGGATGGGTGCACTCGCGAGCTGCGCCGCCGTGCTCCCGAGGATCGCCTTGCTCGCTCCGCGGCCCCGACGGCCAACGACGAGGAGTTGATAGCCGTCTCGCATCGCGTGCTCCGACAGCGCGTCGGCCGGTCGACCCGAGAGGATCATGATGCCAGGCGCCGAGACGTTCGCCGACGCGGCCATCGCACGAAGGCGCTCGAGTGCTCGCTTCGTGTCGGCCTGAGCCTGCGAACTGCCGTAGTCGAAGTCGGTGACACCCGCAAGCGTCAGCCGACCGATCCGCGGTCCGAGGATCTCGACCGCCGTCCGGAGCGCCGTCTCCGATTCTGCGGACCCGTCGATCCCGACGAGCACATCGACCGGTCCCGTGCCGGGCCCGGGGACAGCATCGACGATCTCGCGGTTCAGGGCAGCCGGTTCAGAACCGATCCGGCCCCAGGCCAGCGGCAACGCGAGCGGTCCGAGGATCGCTCCGATGAGGAACCATTCGAATGCGCTGTGACCCCGCCTGCCCATAAGGACCGCAAGGGTGATGCCGATGGTGAGCGCCACGGCCAGCCAGATGAGCAGGACTTCGTTGGCGGTGCGCGTCAGGCCGAGCATCGTTGCGATTCTAGGTTCCCGTACTCACGCCCGGAAGACCGGGAGGGCGCGATACGAGCACGGAACAGGGTGCGTTGTACGCGCAATACTCGCTCACGCTGCCGAGCATGAGCCGATGAACCCCGCTCAAGCCGCGGTGACGCCCCGTTCACTGATCCGGGAGTCCGCGGCGTATAACCTCGGCAAGGACGACTGCGTCATTGTGGTCCCTATCTCGGGCAGAATAGACGAGGGTGAGTGTGCCCTCACGTGCGCGGCGTCGGAGCTCCTTGAGCCGCGCTCGTTTGTCACGAAGCTCGTTGAGGTAGCGGCGCCGGAACTCCTCGAAGCGACTCGGGTCGTGTCCGAACCACCGTCGTAACTCCGTGCTGGGCGGCAGGTCTCGGTCCCACTCATCGAGCTTGGCCCGGTCGCGCGAGACCCCGCGTGGCCAGAGTCGGTCGATCAGGACCCGATAGCCGTCCGATGATGCTGCTGGCTCATAGGCGCGCTTCAGGCGTACGTCCAAAGTCATTCAGCTGTGTCCTGGGAGCGTCCTTGCTCGCGCGCAATCGAGTTGATTCCACGCCGACAGCCCCTCGCCTTGCGGCATGGCTCAACGTATCAGGATGCGAAGGTCCAGTCTGGTTGCTTGTCTGCATAGGTGGGGTCGTACCGGAACCTGTTGATCGTCGGCTCCCAGCCCACGATCTTGTGGAATGGAAGGTCCCGTGGCAGAGGACACGGGGTACCGATATGGGCGAGGAACTCGTCGGCGAACACCTGCACCAGACTCTGGATCAGGAGGCTCTCTCCTGTCGGGAGTGCGCACTTCTGCCCGTCGGTGGAGCTCCTGGCTCGCATCAGGATCAGCTCGAGGTCCGGAGCCCGACCCCGAAGTTCGATCTGATCCAAGCTTTTCGTGACCTCGCCGGTGCCGAACTTGCAGGCCGGACACTGAGCGCATGACTCCACCCAGAGGAAGCGGGAGTAGAGGTAGGCCGCACGAACCATGCACGCGGTGTCGTCGAATACCGCGAACCCGCCAGCGCCCAAGCCCGACCCGGCCTGGCGCATGGAATCGAAGTCCAACGGGGTGTCGAGTTGCTCCGGGAGGATGACCGTGTTCGAGGCACCAGGGAAGATGGCCTTGACCGACCTGCCCTGCGGCGGACCTCCCGCCTGGTCTTCCACCAACGAGCGGAGAGGTGTCCCGAGCGGCAACTCGAACACGCCCTCTCGCCGGACGTCCCCGCACACGGTGAAGACCATGGTGCCTGGTGAGGTCTCCGTTCCGTTCGATCGAAGCCAGTCGGGACCGTCGGCCAGGATCCGAGGCACGTTGGCCAGCGTCTCGACGTTGTTCACAAGGGTGGGGTTGTCCTTGGGGGGCGCGGCGAACAACCCGAGCATGAACGGGCGCGCGATCCTCGGCAGGGGTGTGCGGCCCTCGATCACCTCCTCCAGACCGGTCTCTTCTCCGAACAGGTAGAGATCTGGCCCGAGAACCACTTCGATCTGTGTGCCACCGAGAGCGTCGGCCTCGCGCATCTCCTCGAGGGCGCGGTCGACCGCGCTGACTTCTTCCGTGAACGCCTCCTTGATCCCGATGAAGCAGCGTTCGGCACCAACGGCGTACGCTGCGATCGCCAAGCCTTCCAGGACCTGATACGGGTTGGACCGGAGGAGGTAGCGATCTTTGAAGGTCGCAGGTTCTCCTTCAGCCCCGTTGCACACGGCGAACCGCGTCCCCGTGCCTGTCGTCCGGATCGATCGCCACTTCTCGCCGGTGGGGAAGCCCCCGCCGCCTCGGCCGCGCAGGCCACTCTTGACGATCGGAACCCCAGATGGCCAAGGTGCTCGAGTTCAGCGATGGAACGGGTGTCGTCAAGACCGAAAATGGAATCCTTCCGATCGTGTCAGACGATATGACCCTCCGCGAGGGCAAGGTCGTTCTTGTCGCCGTGGACTCCAGTACGGGCACGGCAACAATATGGGAGCCCGGCAACCCGGGCTAATCACCGTAGTGTCGGCGAAGCACCTTGTCCCGATTGTGTTGCGACCCACACAGAGGCAAGGCCTGACCCCAGCCGGTCGTAAGGGGGAGAAACGGCTATACCTAGACCCAAAGCTCAGGCTGGATCCCACTCAGTACGCAGTACGTCGGGCGGTAGTTGGCCCGGAAGGCGACTAACGATTCGCGCTGCGAGGCTCGACCTTTCCTCGATGAGGTCTTCGATGGTCGTACAACTCATACGCTGTGCCAGTCTTCGGCTCGTTCTAGGCGACGTCGTCGCGTCAATCAGACCCGCCGCGCGATGACGTGTGTTGTGGGAGGGGCAGAGAGACGTACACGTTCCGAACGATCTCCGCCGTCCACGACTCCTCGCCGGGTGGCACGAGCACCTTCTTCTTCATGTTCAGGGCCTTAGCAATGGCGTCAAAGGAGCGAGTCGGTTCATCTCTAGCATGGCGCGGATCCTCTTCCGCCAGCCGATGTCCAGGTTGTTGCAGCGGACGTGCGCCAGTCGCACGTTCCACGACTTCCGCTCCCCACCGTCCATCTTCAGGGTCGGGTAGTGGTCGGCGTTGGGGGACCAATCGTGTCCCGAGGAGGTCGGGTAGTGGTCGGCGTTGGGGGACCAATCGTGTCCCGAGGAGTGACGCGGATTCGGCCAAGGATCGAAATGCGTCCGACCGTTTGGGCAGTAGCACGTCGGCATCTCGCACTTGAGTTCGAGCAGCTGACCTGCGTACGCCATATTCATGAGGACCCCGCGGACGCTGAGCTCCTTCAGTTGTTTGACGAGCGCTTCGTTCGACGATCCGGACTTTGCCTTAGTCATCCTTGACCCCTCTCAGGTGGCTCGGGACGGCTGCCTCGAGCTCGTCGTTGAGTGGGTCCAAGAGCGGCAGCCGCCGTGAGCAGAAGCGTACTTGCCAGTCTGCTTTACTTCCGCTGGGACGCCGGTCCCGTGACTTTCTCCGTGCGCAGGAACGATGCGCCGCGTCGCGACTGGAACACGGAGGACGAACACCATCACGGAGCGGCCGGGGAATCGTCGCTCGGCCCTCAGGTCTGGACGCTCCCTGGATCTCGCGCCAGTCGTACGGACTGGTGAAGTCGACGAGCATCTGCATGTCGTTCGCCCGCGCGAACGCGAGGGGGTCGGCGACGTTCGCCTGGCTCAGGCTGCCCTTGAGCTGCTCGACGCTCCGCCTACTCGTGCTCGTCGAGCCATGTCCGCAAGCCTTCGAGCACGACGCCGAGGTGCTCAGGCCGTGCCGGAACAGTGCGCTCGCCATCCATCGTCACGTCCGCCCCCGCGAGGAGCTTCAGGGCGTCCTCGGCGGTCCACACGCCGGTCGTCCTCGCGCCCATGTGAGCTCTCCGCGGTTGGCGGGTAAGGGATTCCTGGGCCGAGACTCCAGCCAAGGGGGCAGCCATGGATCTCACCAGGAAGGTCGCGATCATCACCGGCGGTGCACGGGGGATCGGCCAGGCATGCGCTCGCCGGTTCGCCAACGACGGCGCGTCCGTCGTCATCACGGACGTGATCGATGAGGAAGGACGGAATCTGGCGGCGTCGATCCGAGACGACGGGGCGGCCGCGCTGTTCGAGCATCACGACGTCTCGAACGAGGCGTCGTGGGAGACCGTCGTGGGCAAGACCGTCGCCGAGCTCGGGGGCGTCCACGTCCTCGTGAACAACGCGGGGATCGGCACGTTCGAGGACGTCGAGCAAGAGACCGTGGAGGGCTGGGACCGGCTGACCGCGATCAACCAGCGAGGCGTCTGGCTCGGGATGAAGCACGTCGGTCCCGCGATGCTCCAGACGGGCGGCGGTTCGATCGTCAACATGAGCTCCATCTTCGGCGCCGTTGGCGGGTTCGGAGGCTCGATCGCATACCACGCGTCCAAGGGGGCCGTCCGGCTCATGACGAAGAGCGCCGCGCTGCACTGGGCCAAGCAGGGGGTCCGCGTGAACTCGGTGCATCCGGGCTTCGTCGACACGCCGATGCTTGAACAGGCGAAGCAGGATCAGCAGGTCATGGACGCGATCGTAGCGATGACCCCGATGGGCAGGCTCGCTCGGCCCGAGGAGATCGCCGCCCTGGTTGCATTCCTGGCGTCGGACGAGGCTTCCTACGTCACCGGCGCGGAGTTCTACGTCGACGGCGGGTGGACGGCGCAATGATGATAGACGTGCCGCCCCGATGGTCGGACACCCGCTCACCGCTTTGGGTCCGGCCGGGCGAAGGTCCCGTCGTTCCGGGGTCGTCCGGCCGTGGTCGGAAACGGCCCGACCGCGAGACTTCGCCTAACGGGGGGTGGGAGGAACGGTGAGCCTTGACCGGCCGGTCGTCTTGATCGTGGACCGTGACGCCGATACGCGTGACCGCGTTGGCAGGTGGCTGGAGGACGCAGGTCTCGATGTGGTGGCGTGCCCCGGTCCCACAGCACCCGAGTTCACGTGCATCGGATCGAGGGATGGGCACTGCCAGCTCGCACAGGAGGCAGACCTCATCGTGCTCGATCTGTGGCTGGACAGCGACGCCGCGATGGTTGGAACGCGCGCCTGGAACCTGGTCAGGTTCTATCGGTCGTGGGACAAACCTCTCGTGGTGATGTCCGATCGTCACGACGACGTGGCCGAGTGGGTCGAGGATCTCCCCGTGGCGGCGGTCGACTGGCCACCGGATCGTCGGGACCTGGTGGAAACGATCCGGGTGATGAGCAAAGCGTGACGGGACAGACCTCCTGGTCGTTCGGTGCCGCCGCCATGAGGACGAGGGTCGGTCAGGGATCGGTGATGGGATCGGGCCGATCGCGTAGGGGGGCGCATCATCTCGTTGTCCTCGTGCTTGACGATGTGGCAGACGCCACGGAGCGTGCGGCTGGCGCGCTCCGTCACGACGTCAAGCGGTCCGAAGACTTCGGTCCCAGCGCGAACACCGACCGGATGATGGGATATGGCTTCCCCAGATCGCTCCGCGGAGCAGGATCGAAGCCGGCGCCGTCGCGCTCATCACGCCCCTCCTCGAGGCACCGCGCATCTATTGGACGCCGACAGGGATGCTCCGCGCAGCAGCCCACCGTCGGTAGTTCTCCACATGGGAGAGAGGGACCGAAGCGTGCTCACAGGTCAACGGATCATCACAGGTTGGATTGCCCTCGAGGCTGAAGTAGTTGAACCGGCACTGCTCGCAGTACACGTCCAAATCGTCAGGTAGGTAGGCGCACTCGCCCCACGAACAGCTCCGCTCGCCCTCGCCGGTCCCGATGTCCCAACCGCACCCGGCACACTTCTCGAACTGCATCCAGTTCCCCATGATGGAGCCTTCTCTCATCGGCTAACACCGTTGACGACGAGTCTACTTCTTCTGGGTTGGTCCACGACCAACGGCAGGCACGATAAACATGCGTCGTGTCGGTCCGAAGCGCTGACCGATCATCACAAGTGAGACAATAGTGGGAAGCACCATCCACGGGACTGTCTGCGAAGAGGCCGTCGGCCGCCCCTCGAAAGTGGGAGGCACGATGAGCACGCAGACCGATTCCGTTCGCGTCGAGGTCCCCGCGAAAGCGCCCGTCCAACCTACCGCTCCACGGGAGCGCATGGACAGGCGAGCTTGGGACCGGATCGTCAGTTCGGCGGGGGCCGTGCTCGCGGTCATCTTGCTCGTGCTCGGCGGAGCCGCGATCTACGGTGGCAACTTCGGTCAGGACAATGTCCGAGACCGGCTCGCGCCCCAGAACATCTCGTTCCCGCCGGCCGAGGCGATGACTCCCCAGGAACTCGCGGTGGTCGGGGACTTCGCCGGCGCCAAGGTCGACACGGGCAGCGAGGCGGAAGCCTTCTCTCGTTACATCGGGCTCCATCTCAGTGAGGTGAACGGAGGCGCGACCTACTCGGAGACGAGCGCGGCCGCCCGCGAAGAGGGGCTCGATCCCGCCGTGGCGGCGGACCTCCAGGTCAAGGCCGACACCCTGTTCAAGGGTGAGACGCTCCGCTCGATCCTGCTGAACGCCTACGGCTGGTGGACCGTGTCGACGATCGCCGTGTTCGCGGGCTACGCGATGGTGCTCGCCGGTCTGCTCCTGGGCCTGCTCGCGTTCCTGGGTTTCCGGCACGCAAAGCGCGCCACACCGATCAACGCGACCGCATAGGCACAGGAAACGGCCGCGTAGGAGCCGTTAGGGGTTGGCCGCCGGAAGGCGGCTGACCCCTTCGGAGCGGTGGAATCGGGCGCTGGGACCGCTCTTCGGGTGTCCTTGCGCACACCTTCTCTCCCTTGGAGGCGATGGATCGCAGCAACTCTTGCCACGAGCGCCCCATGCTGTCCGTAGATGGGCCACTCGGGGCAACCCCCGGTCCATCCAGTGAGCTCCCAGGCTTCGATCGATGGCTGACGTAGGGATCCTGCTCGAGATCACCGACAGACTTCGCGCGTTCCAGCAGGCGCGGCGGCGACTCCGGGTTCTCGTGCACCGAGGATTCTTCCAGGGTGGCCGGTCCCGTTCTACTTCGTGAAGGTGACGAATCTGTCGTCCGCACGAGACGTCGTGATCACGCACGTATGGTTCGAAGCCGCCCACTCGTGCACGGCCCTCCGGGGTGAGGCGACGTCGGCCATGATGGCGAGCCAGACGGGCCGGACGACATCCGTAGCGTCTGCGCACGTCGCTGCCTCTGATGGTGCGAGCAAGGCGCTCCAGCCCGCCTTCACCCCCGCGGCCTCCACTACATCTGCACGGAGTACTCGCTCCGGCGGTATCGCATGAGCGCGTACATGGTCACGAACGTCAAGGCGCAGTACCCCCCGCACTGTGCGCTGTTGGTAATGCCGAACCAGACGAGGCACAGGAACGGAATCACCGGGAGGACCATGGCTAAAGCCATCTCATAGGAGTTCTTCCGCCCCATGCCCCGATACAGCATCCAGGCGACCATCGGGATGCTCATCCCGGCCGCCATCGCCACCAGGGCCTGCGTCGGGTACTGGAAGGTCAGCTCGTCCCACGTCTTCAGCCCCACGATGGACAGGAAGATAGCGCCGGTGGCGATCATCCCCACCACCATCACCGCGGCCATTTGCAGGTAGTGGCGCCAGAAGGGCGACAGGTGGAGCCTCTGATGAAGCTCGGCCGATCCGTGGCGCTCGCCTGCGAGCTGCGCCGGATCGTGAAGGGACATCGAATCGCTGTGAACGGCATGTGTATGGGACATCGCCACCTCCTGTGGTGCTCTCACGTGTCCGCCGCGATCCTGACTTGGCGCACGAAGCGGCGTGATGCCGTGTTCCGAGCAGGTGCCTACGCGCGCTGAGTTCTCCGCTCCCTCGACCGACGGACCGCCCTGCTGATCCCGTAGACGCACAGACCGCAACAAGCCACGACGGCGGCGATCACAAGGATGGTCGTCATCGCCATACCTCCCACTCCGGCGCTAGAGAGTCGGCGCATCCGGCCCCTGCACCGGATCCCAATCTCCTCCACCGTCAAGGACCAACCAGGATCGAAAGGCCCTCTGCGGGTAGGCCGTTGGACCCGGGCGCCGAGCATGTCGCGGTAGACGTCCCGACTGCGAGACGACCACGACTGGCGCCCGGACGGGCTCCGTTACGAGCCGGGCACGGTGCCTCGCGTGAGCCGGGCGAAGCTGTGGGCGCCGACCGTGACGGCCAGCGCCAACAAAGCCCTCTGTCCGGTGGCTCGCAGCCCCCATCATGCAGAAGTCATGATGCGGATCCATGCTCGGCGCGACGCAGCCGCGTCAGCCGCAGCGGGCTCGCTCGTAGACTGCCGGAATGACCTCCGCGCTCGCTCCCGGAGCCATCGATCTCTACTGGATCCCGCTGGGCGCGGGCGCGCACGTGGTCCGGTTGAGTGGGAAGGTCTACGAGGCGATCACGGCCTTCATCGGCCGTCGTCCTCGGTGCGCGCTCTATCACACCGCGCTGGAGGTGGGCGCCTCCGACGGCCGCTTCGTGATCGAGTCCGCGCCGATCCGAGACAGCGAGGGAAGAGAACGTGGCGTCGTCGCTGAAGGTCCTGTAGGGACGAGATGGGCCGAACGGTTCCGGCTATTCCGCTACGAGATCCGCCGATGGCGCGGAGGCTCCATCCCCGATGCAAACGAGGCGGTTTCGAGTCCGGTGCGCGTCGCGAACGACCTCGTTCGCGCGGAGCTGATCCTTGATCTGGTGCCGTCCGTCCCAACCCCTGTGTGGGGCCGAGACGAGCTGCGCACCGGCGACATGTGGAACTCCAACTCGCTGACTTCGTGGCTGCTCGTACGCGCTGGTGTGGACACCGATGATCTCCAGCCCCCGTCCGGCGGTCGAGCGCCTGGTTGGGACGCTGGTCTCGTCGTCGCAGGACGTGAGAGGGGAGCCGGGCGTTCGCGATGACACAGGCTCGGCAGATTCATCACTCGCGCTTCCCCGGTGACGTCGGACGCTCCCGATGTGGCCCCCTCCCGCATGGAATGGGGCGCAGGCGTGTGCCGAGATGCCATTCGGTCGCTCGAGGACGAGAATCGATATGGCCACATGTCGAGGGAGATCGATGCGCTTCCTGTACTTCTACCTGATGAGAGATGCCCGATCGCGTGCGAGCGGCAGCGTCTGAGCACGCCGCGCATTGGCGGGCGCTGGTTTGCGCCACAATCTCGGCGGACCCTTCGCGGATCGAGCCACCGACGCTGATCTTCCAGAAGGTGGATGACTCCCGCGAGCGTCGCGGTGGGCGTGAGATGGCCGCGAGGATTCCGGACAACCAGTACATCGGCCTGACGGGAGGGCACTTCCTGCTGCGGCACCGAGATGAGATCCGCGCCGCGATCGCGGACTACGGTTTGCAGGAAACGGGAGGTAGGGCGTGACCACCTATCGCCAGGACATGCGCCGGGCCTGGGAGCGCATCAACTCGTTCCCGACGCAGAGGCTCCAGACGCGGTTCGGGACGATCGAGTACGCCGATCAGGGCGAGGGCTTGCCGCTCCTTGTATCCCACGGGGTCCTGGGATGCCACCTCGATACGGTCGACGGCTGGTGGGCGGTGCTCCCGGGGCCGGGGTTCCGCGGTCCGCCAGACGTTACTCGCCGTGAACAACCACGTGGAGTTCGGCGAACCGAAGACGCAGCGGAGCCGACGGACGGTGGATCTTGACGTCGGGACCGTGGCTGTGCTGAAGGCGCATCGAAAGGCGCAGCTCGAGGAGCGCGCCGGAGCCGGTCTTGGTCGTCCCCGTGCCGAGGGCCTCATCTTCACCGACGAGCAAGGTGACCCCCTTCATCCGAACATGGTGTCGAGGACGTTCACGAAGCTCGTCAAGGGGGCCGGACTTCCGACCATCCGGTTGCACGACCTTCGGCACGGCTATGCGGCCCTGGCGTTACAGGCCGGCGTCCACGTGAAGATCGTGTCCGAGCGGCTCGGTCACAGTTCGGTCACGATCACGCTCGACACGTACTCACACGCGATTCCGGGACTTCAACGGGACGCCGCCGAGCGGGTCGCCGCGCTGATACCCGGATTAGGCGGACAACCGCCTCGGAGGGGGTGACGGAGATGGACGAGATGATCTGTGCGTTCACCGACGGGAGTTGGCCGGCGCGGGGTCGGCATCGTGGTGCTGAAGCAGAATACGGACATCTCCGCTTGATGAGGTCCCTCGCCGATCCTCCGGCGAAGGGCCGCTCTGCGCGAGGAGGGCATCGATGAACGACAGGGCACGCGAGCGCGTTGAGCAAGCACTCGCTTATGCGAGGACGCTCGACCCGGAGGAGGCCATGCGCTACCTCCGCTATTGGTTCGACACGACCGGCGCGGAGGAGCGGGACGCCTTCTTGGCGGACGCCCTTCGACGGGGCGGCCATCCGGACAAGGTCGACTGGCTGCTCGGCGCCACGGAGGAGGAGCTGGATCGAGCGATTGGACGGGAGGGGCTCGAGCGGCTCGCCCGCGAGGTAGAGGATGAGGAGCGGCGGCGGTCCAGCAACTGAGGTACTTGGGCTGTCTCAGCTCGCCGACTTGCCTCAACACCTGCGATCGCTTATCGGCCGATGTGCCCGGGTCCCGCTCTGTGAGCAAGTGTGAGCAAGACGGCCATCTCGGCCACTTGGTTCGATGGCCGTCGAGCAAGAGATCTGCAGGTCAGACGGAGTGCGAGAGGGGAGAGTCGAACTCCCACGCCCTTTCGGGCACCGGATCCTAAGGTTGCTGCGGCCAGGCACGGATCCCGGCTCTGCGTGTCGTCCCGTGTCGTCTGGTGTCGTCCTGTGCCAGCCGGTGTCGTCCCGTCGTGAGCAAGATGTGAGCAACAGCCGATCACCGGACGCCATCTACGTCTACGTGGAGCAGAATCCGCCGCTCGCGAGGGTGGGAAGCGCGTAACAAAACGACGGCTGATGAGACAGAGTCTGCGAGGAGGAGATGAGATGGACAACTCTAAGCAACAGCGCACGACCATCCCCCAGACCGAGCAGGAGTGGCGCACCCGCCTGACCCCTGAGCAGTACGAGGTGCTGCGTAACAAGGGAACGGAGCAGCCGTTCACGGGCGCGTATGCGTCGACGAAGGAGCCCGGTGTCTACCGGTGCGCCGGATGCGGGGCCGCACTATTCAGCTCAACGACGAAGTACGAGTCGGGGACCGGTTGGCCGAGTTTCTGGGAGCCGATCGAGCCCGGGGCCGTCGAGCTGCACGACGACCGGACCCTCTGGATGCATCGCACGGAGGTCACCTGTGCGCGATGCGGCGGCCATCTGGGGCATGTGTTCTCCGACGGACCGCGGCCGACGGGAGATCGCTACTGCATGAACTCGGTCTCGCTGGAACTCGAGCCGGAGCCGCACGGGGAGTAGGCGACCGACCTGAACCCCCCGGCTCTGGATTCAGTCACTCTGTGGCGCACCGCCCTTCGACGATAAGCCGCTGAGCCAGGCTTCCTCGGGTCTACGCATAAGGGAGCGTTGTCGGCGGATCGAGAGGGTGGGGGACCGTCTGTTTGAGGGGGAGGAGGCGGTTCTCCACGTGATGGGAGTACAGATAGCGAGCGAGAAACGCCGCAACCCGTGGACAGTCAACTTCAGAGATCCAAGCCGACTCCGGGACGGTCTGCTTGTGCTCCACGTATCAGTCATCCGCTTGAGGGGTTAGGAGATAGGGCCCCCCGGAACGGCACTCTGCTTGGATGCGCAACCCGTCATTCACGATGGGATCCGCAAACGCACCACCGCCTCGGGGCAGTCAGCCAATCCGTTTGGATCCAAGGTCATGGGAGTCTGGCGGGCATGAGGGTCCCTGCGCTCGGTCCTCGAGGCGAGGGGTGGGCGGTCGTCCAATTGGCGCTCGCTGTGGCGATCGTCGTGGCCGGGATCGCCGGCCCGAGATGGTCGGGCAGTGCAACGTCCTTACGCTTCATCGCGGGCATGGCGATCGGGATCGTAGGCTGGGTGCTGTTCGTCGCGGGGCTGGTCGGACTCGGCAGTTCGGTCACCCCATTTCCGAGGCCCTCGGAACGCTCAACTCTGCGGACAGGTGGCGCCTATCGGCTCGTGCGTCATCCGATCTACGGCGGCTCGATGCTTGTCGCGCTCGGGTGGTCACTGATCTCGTCGCCCCTCGCGCTGTTCGGCACGGCGTTCCTGGCAATCCTGTTCGAACTGAAGTCACGACACGAGGAATCCATGCTCATGGAGCGGTTCCCCGAGTACGAGGCGTACCGGCGCCGAGTCCGCCGGCGGTTCATCCCGGGAGTTCACTGACCGGCCACCGGGGTCCGGCGAAACGGCACCCTGCATCAGAGCGCAACCCGCCCGATCCGACCAGTTGGCCTAGGGTGCCTAGACGGCACCAGCTGCGTCAGAGGTGGCGCTGCTTCGAGCTAGGGTGGCGCATGAATGACTCTCGCGGTCAACTGAGGCTCTCGCGGCAGCTCGCCTGGCAAGCAGCTCAATGCCGCGTCCTCGGATCCCCTCTCTACGCCCGGCTCCTATCCCGAGCAGCGAAGGACGCGGAAGCTGGTGGCATCGTCTGGGAGATCCTTCGCGCACGACACCGGGATCCCTTCTCCTCGGCCTTGAGCCTGCGCTTCATGGGGGCCATCCATCGAATAGTGCTCGATGGGCGAGCTGAGCCACTCGCCGCCCACTACCCGTCCGCCGGAGGCGATCCGGCGGTGAAGCGCTTATGGAGGGACTTCTCGGCGACCCTTGCCGATCACCAAGACGAGCTTCGTGTCACGGTCCGAGACCCAGTGCAGACGAACGAAGTGGCGCGCGCCGCGGCTCTTCTGGGTGGCTTTCTCCACATCTTCGAGCGGAGCCAGCTCCCGCTCCGTCTCCTCGAGCTCGGAGCAAGCGCCGGGTTGAACCTTCGATGGGATCACTTCCGATACGTTGCGGGACCTCGGCGGGCATGGGGTCCTCCTCGGTCGTCAGTTCGCTTCGAGAGAGTCTTCGTCGGCGATTTGCCGATGCGTGGTACGTGCGAGGTCGTTGAGCGATTGGGATGCGATTCGACTCCGATCGATCCCACGACGCGAGAGGGTGAGCTGCGTCTGAAGTCATACATCTGGGCGGACCAGGTCGACCGTCTAGACAGGTTGAAGGCGGCTATCTCAATCGCTCGGCGGGTACCCGCTACCGTCGATGCAGCCGATGCCGCAGATTGGCTTGATACTCGGCTCGATCGCTTGCGCCCCGCCGCTACGACTGTCGTCTTCCACACCATCGTCTGGCAGTACATCGGGAGAGCGAACCAGGACCGAGTTACCAGAGCCATCGAAACGGCAGGAAGGAAAGCGCGACGGGATCGACCTCTGGCTTGGCTTCGCCTAGAACCTGCCGGCGAGATGGCGGACTTGCGCCTGACGATCTGGCCGGGCGGCGACGAGACACTCTTGGCCAAGAGTGGCTATCACGGGAGGCCCGTGATCTGGCTCGAAAAGTGAGGCATCTCACGTGGATAGGGGGCCACGAAACGGCACCCCTGCAGGGGAGCGCAACCGTATGTGGGGGGAACGTGACCGGGGTCACGCGGCCATGCGCGGTGGGCTACATCACGTGGAGGCTGCCGAACCGCGCCTTGACGGTAACGCAGGCGGGCGCCGAGTTACTGGGGGCTGCTCGGGCGAGGGTCGGCTTTGCGATGGCCCGTAGCGATTGTGGGTTTCGGCCTCGTGACGTTCAGGTATCGCTTCGTGACGATCCGATCCTCCTAGCGCTATAACGTGTCACGCGCCCCGGCGCCCAGGGCCTCCCTCAAAGCGGTGTACGCGGGGGAACAGTATCGGCCGATCGAGAGGCTGCTCGTCACAGACCTAGGATGGTGTCGTGGCGATACCTCGAGAGGCGACCCTGGCCAAGGTCGGAGCGTGGATCGCGCTGACCCTGAGTATCGCGCTCGTCATCCGTGTGATTGCGATCGACAACCCTGAAGCGCTCGTCATCGTCGCTCCGGCGTTCCTCGGGGCTCTACTGGCGCTCGGATGGTCGCAGACTCGAGCCGCTCTGCTGACGGCCCTCGTGCTGATCGGTGTAACGACGACCCTTTCGCTGATTGGCTGGATCGGGCTGCTCTACGTCCCCTCGATGATCCTCATCGGCTTTGCCGCCGTTCGTACTCCCCGTACGCGGACTCTTCAGCCGTAACACGCGCGGCGTCAGACCCTTCCTGAGCCTTCGGTGTACGGATAAGGAACGTTGTCCGCGAATTCAGAGGGTGCCGTGCCGAGCGCTACAACTTGGCACGCGCCCCGGCCCCCAAAGCCTTTCCCGGAGCGGTCTACGTGGAGCATTATCGGCGGCTCGAGAAGGTGCGGCGGCTCTGAGGGGTGCGATTGGGGGAAGCGTTTCTCCTCGATGCGCAGGACGTGGCGACCGCCGAAAGCTTCACAGCGGCGGGCACCACCCCGGGGCGTCGAGCTCGATCGGCAGGTCCTCGTGCTCGGCGACATGAACGCGTACGCGAAGGAAGACCCCATCGCGGTGTTCGAGGGTGCCGGATACACGAACACGATCGCCGAGGCCCTCGGGGACGAGGCGTACTCGTTCGTGTTCCAGGGCCAGTCCGGCTACCTCGACCACGCACTCGCCAGCCCCAGCCTGTCCGGGCAGGTGGCAGGCGTGACCGAGTGGCACATCAACGCCGACGAACCCGTCGCCCTCGACTACAACACGGAGTTCAAGACGCCCAACCAGGTGAACAGCTTCTACGCACCGGACGTGTACCGGTCGTCCGACCACGATCCCGTCCTCGTCGGGCTGACGCTGAACGCCGCTCCCTCCGTCGAGGCAGGCGGTCCATATTCCGTCGTCGAGGGCTCGTCCGTGCTCGTGTCGGCCGTTGGTTCTGATCCCGACGACGACCCGCTCACCTACGCCTGGGACCTCGACAACGACGGTACGTACGAGACGGCTGGCCAGAGCGCCACCTTCTCCGCGGCCGGTCTCGAGGCGCCGGCGACCCGAACGATCGGCGTGCAGGTAACCGACCCCTCGGGTCTCACCGCCGCCGACACTGCGGTTGTCAACGTCGTCTGGGACTTCAGCGGGTTCTTCCCGCCTATCGATAACCCGCCCGCGCTGAACGCCATCAAGGCGGGACGTGTAGTCGCCATCCAGTTCAGCCTCGGCGGCGATCAAGGCCTTGCCATCCTTGCCGCCGGGTCACCCGTCTCGGTGCCGGTGGACTGCGCCTCGCGTGAGCCGATCGGTGCGGAAGAGCTGACGGTGACGCCTGGTGGCGGCATCACGTATATGGCGTTGACCGACACTTACCTCTATGCGTGGAAGACGTCGAAGGGGTGGACCGGCTGCCGGCGTCTCATCGTCACGCTGGCGGATGGCACCCGGCATCACGCCGACTTCCAGTTCAAATGAAGTGTTCGCAAATCATGGCTCGCCGAAGGCGCGGGTCGCCGGATTTCCCCAGCAGGAGCCGATCGCATCGACGCGATCGAGGTCGGGGAGCATGAGGACGTGGAGCAGCTCGGCGCGGGGAGCTGGACCGAGGGCGTCGAGGCGCTCGCGAATTCGGCGCTCGAGTTCATGGTCGGAGGCTACGCCGACCTTACGCCCCCCGCGCGCATCCTCACCTAGGGCGTTGAACCGTCCCGCATCGCCTGCATGTTCTTCATCATGACCGCCTCGGCCGTGCGCAGCTCTTCGCTAAGGCTGAACCACACGAACTCGGTGCCGGGCTCGTTCGTCACCGGGACGTGGCCGGGCGGCGTATAGAAGGCGTCGCCTGCCTCGAAAACCTCATCACGGTCGGCGTACCGAGCGGTCATCTTGCCCTTGAGGACGTAGCCCCAATGCGGGCACTGGCAGCGGTCGTCCGGAAGCCCCTTCATGAAGGGCGTCGCGTCGATGTCTTCGACGAGCGACGTGAAACTCACGGTGTAACCGTCGAGCTCGTCGCGCAGATCCACCACTGGGCCAGCCTCCTGGCGTTGTGGCGCGCTGTCCCTTGAGACCTTCGGCATTTCCATCGCCTCCTTCGTCTGGGTCGTGGCGC
>Ga0184625_10000299_pt1 | contig 17554 bp, 19 predicted proteins | sample PLM3_30_b1_FD_133151 | JGI IMG/M metagenome (GOLD analysis project Ga0184625, IMG submission 133151) | Groundwater sediment microbial communities from an aquifer in East River, Colorado, USA - PLM3_30_b1 | ecosystem: Environmental > Terrestrial > Soil > Riparian zone | place: USA: East River... | reverse complement strand
CGGCCGGTCCGGCGCCGGGGATGCGTGAGGCCATGCGTTCGGCGGCGGCGGGCGAGAAGATCGGGTCCGAGTCCGAGAAGAGGACGAGAGCCGGCCGCTCCCAGCGTGCCAGCGCGGCGCGCACCTCGAGCATCTTGGCGGAAGAGGGATGGTCGATCTCGGTCGGAACGAGCTCGGGGAAGGCCAGAACGCCGGCCTTCGACTCCGGCGTCGGGAACGGCGCGTTGTAGGCCTCGACGACCTCGTCGTCGAGCTCGCCGACGGTGGAGATCCGGATCAGCTGGCCCGGTACGAGGTCCGTTCCGACCCGTCGCACCAGCGCCCGAAAGCGAAGCCACTCCTCCGACGGTGCGCGTCCCGCGCCGATGCCGGTGTTCAGGATCACGAGCCGCGAGACGCGATCCGGCCGCTCGACGGCGAGGCGGAGCCCGATTGGGCCACCCCAGTCCTGGACGACGACCGTCGTCTCGTGGAGGTCGAGCTCGTTCGCGAGGCGAGCGATCGAGGCGAAGTGGAAGTCGTACGAGTAGTCCTCGATCCGCATCGGCTTGTCCGAGCGCCCGAAGCCGAAGTAGTCGGGCGCGAGCACGCGCGCGGCGCCGGCGAGCGTAGGGATCATCTTCCGATAGAGGTACGCCCACGTCGGCTCTCCGTGCAGGAGGAGGACGGGATCACCGGCCCCCTCGTCGACGTAGTGCATCCGTAAGCCGTCCTGCTCGAGATACCGCGGCTGGAACGAGTAGCCGGGGAGCCGTTCGAACCGATCGTCGGGCGTCCGATACGTCTCCATCGTGGCTGAGTATCGTTCACGCGTGGAGCGATCAGCCGCCCGTCGTGGCGTTTCGCGGGACACATGGATCGGGCTCACGAGCGTTCTTCTCGCCTCGGCGGCAATGGCTGTGGACCATCTGCTCGGGAACGAGCCCGACAACCCCGACACTGGTCTCGTCGATCCGGTGGCGTTCGTGGTCAGCGTCGCGCTCTCGATCGGAGTCGCCGTAGTGCTCTTCGGCTGGGTCGTCCCGCGTGCCGAGAACCGTGGGCCGGAGCGGGCGGCGGTCGTCGCACTGATCCTGAGCGTGCTCAGCTTCGTACCCGGCATCGGCTTCCTGTGGCTCGGCTTCCCCTTCGTCATCGCCGGTGCGGGCATCGCTCTGGGGCTCGTCGGCCTGTCTGGAGCGCGACGGCCACTCGCGATTTTGGCACTCGTGATGGCCGCGGTACCCATCTTGGTCGGGGCGGGGTTCTACGTCACGGGCGTCGTGAACAAGCTCTCCTGACCGAGTCGCCGAGCAGCCCGCACTCAGCTCAGAGCTTGCATCGGTGTGAAGAGCGCAGTAGTGTCGCTTCAGTTTTCTTCGATGAGCTCTCAGACAGCCAGTGACGGAACGGGCGTGGACGTCGGTGAGCGGCTCCGCGCGATCCGTCGGCTACGCCGCGTCACGTTGAAGACGGTCGCCGGCCGCGCCGAGCTGTCCGAGAGCTTCCTGAGTCAGGTCGAGCGGGGGCGCGCGAACGCGAGCGTCGCTTCGCTAAAGCGCATCGCCGGCGCTCTGGGTGTCACGGTGGCAGATCTCTTCGAGCCCAACGGCTCGACGAGTCGTCCTCGGGTGCTCCGGCGAGAGGCGCGGCCGAACCTCACGTTCGGCACGCTCGGTCGGAAGTACATGCTCACGCCCCGGCCGCTCGAGCATCTCCAGGTCGTTCTCGGCGAGCTCGATGCCGGCGGGTCGACCGGCGACGAGCCCTACACCCACGGCGACTCCGAGGAGCTGCTCGTCGTGTTGGCTGGGATCGTCTCGCTCCAGCTCGGAACCGAGATGTTCGAGCTCGCGACGGGCGACTCCATCGACTACCGCAGCTCCACGCCGCATCGCCTGACGAACATCGGCGGCGACGTCGCGGAGGTGATGTGGATCATCAGTCCTCCCAGCTACTAGCCGCGCCGGAGCCGGCGTCGGCCTCGCCTGACGTCGAGCTCGTCGGGGTCACGAAGCGATTCGGCGGCACCGCCGCCGTCGACCGCATCGACCTCGAGGTCCATCCCGGCGAGTTCCTTTCGCTTCTCGGGCCGTCGGGGTGCGGCAAGACGACGACGCTCCGGCTCATCGCAGGCTTCGAGCGGCCGGACGAAGGGGAAGTGCGGATCGGCGGCCGGGACGTGTCGCGCGTTCCTCCCTACAAGCGGGACGTCAACACGGTCTTCCAGTCGTACGCGCTCTTTCCGCACTTGACGGTGCAGGACAACGTGGCTTACGGGCTGAAGCAACGAGGCCTCGGACGCGCGGAGCGGCGCACGCGTGCAGCCGAGATGCTCGAGCTCGTGCAGCTGCCGGGGTTCGGCGAACGGAAGCCACGACAACTCTCGGGTGGTCAGCAGCAGCGAGTCGCGCTCGCGCGGGCGCTGGTGATGAATCCCCGCGTCCTGCTCCTCGACGAGCCACTCGGTGCGCTCGACCTGAAGGTGCGCAAAGAGCTTCAGATCGAGCTGAAGCGCATCCAGGAGGAGATCGGGATCACCTTCGTCTACGTGACGCACGACCAGGAGGAAGCGCTCGCGATGTCGGACCGCGTCGTGGTGATGAACGCGGGTCGCATCGAGCAGATCGGTGCGCCCCCGGAGATCTACGATCGTCCCGCCACGGAGTGGATCGCGAGCTTCATCGGAGACACGAACTTTCTCGACGTCGGCGGGAGCGAGGTCGCGATACGTCCCGAGCGACTGCGAGTCGAACGCGAGGGTGAAGGACTCGAAGGCAGGGTGGCGACGACGATGATCATCGGGCCGGTGGTGCAGTGCTTGATCCGGCTCGATGACGGTCAGGAGGTGCTGGTGCGAGAGCAGCGTTCTGGAAGCGAGAGTGGGGTCGAGGCGCTCGCGGAGGGCGAGCGAGTCTTTGTTTCTTGGGCCGAGGATGAGGCCCTGGAGCTCGAAGGAGGGAACGAATGAGCGATGAGCTCACGATTTGGGAGCAGCCCGTCAGCCGACGCGGCTTCGTGGCCGGCGCCACTGCGGCGGCGTTTGCGGCAGCGGGTCTTGGTCGGCTGGGAGCAGGCGATGCGTTCGCGGCAGCCGACGCGGCGGGAGCCGAGGGCACGCTCTTCTACTACAACTGGGCGCAGTACGTGAATCCGAAGACGTACCCCGCGTTCGAGAAGGCGACCGGGATCAAGGTCAAGAAAGCGTTCTACGACTCGAACGAGACGCTCCATGCGAAGCTCAAGGGCGGCGCCCGCGGCTATGACCTGGCGGTCCCCACGGGCTACATGACAAAGGTTCTCATCGCCGAGAAGCGGCTCCAGCCGTTGGACTGGTCACAGCTGCCGACCGTGAAGAAGAACGTCGACCCGAAGTTCCACAACACTCCAGACGACCCGCAGAGCACGTACTCGGTCGTCAAGGATTGGGGAACTACCGGATTCATGTACCGCACGGACAAGATCAAGGAGCGGCCGAAGAGCTGGAAAGAGTTCGTTGCGCTCACGAAGAAATACTCGAAGACGGTCATGGTCGATAGCTCGCCGGAGGTTGTGGGATCGATCGCCACGATGCTCGGCTACTCGTACAGCACGGACGATCAGAAAGAGCTCGACGAGGTCAAGAAGGTCCTGCTCGACCTGAAGCCGCACATCGTCGCGTTGCACTCGTCCAACTACGACGCGCTGATCGCTAAGGGGAAAGCGTGGATGGGCCTCGGTTGGAGCGGCGACGGCCTACTACTGGCGTCGCAGGTTCCAGCCCAATACGTTGTCGCCAAAGAGGGTGGCGAGATCTGGATCGACTACTACAACATCCCGGTCGGGGCCAACAACCCCGATGCTGCCCACGCGTGGATGGACTTCGTCTACCGGCCTCAGATCAACGGGCTCGAGACGTCGTACACGTACTACGGCTCGCCGCTCAAGCGGTCGCTGCTGAAAGGCACGGTCGCTGGGAAGCTCCTCACCGACAAGGTGGTCTTCCCGCCGGCCGCCACTGTCAAGAAGCTCGAGTTCAACCAGGTCTCGCCGAAGGGTACGAGGCTCCGGGAGCGGATCTGGACGGAGTTCAAGGCTTCATAGTCGTTGGCTTCTCCTGAAGCCGAGGCGACCGAGCACCGGCGCGGGGAGACCCGCGCCGGTGCGGGCGGTCCGCGCTATCCTGGCTGGCTAGCCATACCGGCCGTCGCCTGGTACCTCCTCTTCTTCCTCGTCCCGCTCGTGTTTATCGCGGTCACGAGCTTCGGGGAGGTCGTGGGCTACTCAGACGTCGCCTACACGTGGACGCTGGACAACTACCGCTATCTCTGGGACGACTTCTTCGGGGACTTCCACCTCTACCGGGACATCTTTCTCGAGACGTTCAAGCTGTCCGTCATCGGGACGCTGTCGACGCTCGTCATCGGCTTCCCTCTCGCCTATTACATCGCGCGCTACGCGAAGCACAAGACGCTCCTTCTCCTGCTCGTCATCGTTCCGTTCTGGACGAGCTTCCTCATCCGTGCCTACGCCTGGCTGATCATCCTCGACCCGGAGTTCCCGGTCTTCCGCGCGCTTGGCATGTCCGGATTCGTCGAAAGCCACGAGCTCCTGTTCACACCGAAGGCGGTCTACATCGGCGTCGCCTACAACTACCTGCCGCTGATGGTGCTGCCGCTCTACGCGGCGCTCGAGCGGATCGACTGGTCGCTCGTCGAAGCAGCGCAGGATCTTGGCGATCCGCCGTGGAGGGCATTCCGCCGAATTACGCTTCCGCTAGCCCTTCCCGGCATTCTTGCCGGCTCGCTGCTCGTGTTCATCCCGCTGACGGGTGAGTACATCATCCCGGTGATCCTGGGCGGCAACAAGACGTTTTACGCGGGCAACCTCATCGCACAGCAGTTCCTCGAGTCCCGAGACTGGCCGCTCGGCTCTGCGCTCGCGATGGTCGTGATCGCGGCGTTGACGATCGCGCTCCTCGTGTATGCACGGGCCCTCGGACGCCAGGAGCAGCACTCGTGAATGGTCGGCGCTTGCTCGGCGGATACGTGATTCTCGCCTACATCCTCCTCTATGCGCCGATTGCAGTAGTCGTCGTCTTTGCGTTCAACGGTAGTCGGGACGTCCTCTACTGGCAGGGCTTCTCAACCAAGTGGTTCGAGACGGCCCTACGGACCCCGGAGATCACGAATGCGTTGAAGCTGAGCATCCTCATCGCGCTCGGAAATGCTGTCGTCGCATGTGTCCTGGGGACGATGCTCGCCTTGGCGCTGCCGCGAATGCGACCGTGGGTTCGTACGCCCATCGACGCCCTTGCGTACATGACGCTCGTCACGCCCGAGATCGTCTTCGCGATCGCTGCTCTCGTCTTCTTCGTGCAAGCCGGGAGTCGGCTAGGCATTGAGAGCCCGCTGGGCTGGCACACGATCCTCATTGCCCACGTGGTCTTCAATGCCTCGGTCGTCGCGCTTGTCGTCCGCGCGCGCTTCGTGTCCATGGGACAGCAGCTCGAGGAGGCGTCGTTCGACCTCGGTGCGCGGCCCCTGTCGACGTTTCGGCAGGTCACGCTCCCGCGGCTTGCGCCCGCGATCCTCGCGGGAGGGCTGTTGGCGTTCACGTTCTCGTTCGACGACTTCATCACCTCGTTCTTCGTGACGGGGACGGAGTCGGAGACGCTGCCCATCTACATCTGGGGGCAGCTCCGGTTCGGCGTTACGCCGGCGATCAACGCGACGGCCGCGATGATGCTCGCTTTCACGCTTATCGTCGTCATCATCGCCTATCTCGTGCTCAGACGCTCGGGTCAGGACCGGGAGGGAGCGGCCGTGCCGGGCCTCTGAGCCTGCGCGCGCAACGCGCTCGCGACGCCGATCGTGGCGAGCGCCGCGACCCCTGCGACCGTGAAGGCGAGCGCTGTTCCTCCAACGTCCGCCAGCCAGCCTGCAAAGAGCCCGCCGATGGGTGCGGTCCCGACGAAGGCGAAGAGGTAGAGGCCGAAGAGGCGGCCGCGAAGATGATCGGGGGCGCCGAGCTGCACCAACGCGTTGGCGTTCGCCGTGAAGAGCGTGAAGGCGATCCCGATCGCGAAGAGCAGGACACCCGCCAGCACGGCGTCCTGAACCGGTGCCAGCGCCAGCGCCAGCACGCCGAACGCCGTGGTGCCCGTGGCGAAGAGCCGCCAGCTCGCCCCGCGGAACGTCGCGGTGGTGAGCGCGCCGACGAGCGCGCCCAGGCCGAACGATGCCGAGAGGAGGCCGAATCCCTCCGGTCCGACGTGAAGAGTGTCCGCAGCCAGCAACGGCACGAGCACGTGGAAGTTGAACCCCACGGTGCTCACGACGGTGACCACACCGAGGATCGATCGGAGCTGAGGGTTGGCCCATGCGAAGGCGAAGGCGCGGCGGAGGCCGTCGACGACCCGAGCCGAGGGGTCCTTCTCGACAGGATGGAGCTCCTCGTCCCGGATCACCGCGAGCGCGGCCAGCACCGCGAGGAAGCTGACTGCGTTCAGGACGAAGCAGATGCCCGTGCCGGCCGCTGCGATGATGAGGCCGGCGATCGCGGGGCCGATGATCCGCGAGCCGTTGAAGAGGCCGGTGTTCAGCGCGACGGCGTTCGGAAGCTCTCGCCGCCCCACCATCTGGAACGTCAGCGATTGCCGACCCGGTGCGTCGAAGGCGAGTGCGATTCCGCCGAGCGCGGCAAGCGCATAGACGATCGGGAGCGTCGCCCAACCCGTCAGCGTGACCACAGCAAGGGCGACCGAGATCGCCATCGCGACGGCTTGCGTCCACATGACCAGCCGGCGTGACTCCAGCCGGTCGGCGACGACTCCGGCGACGAGGCCGAAGACCGTGAACGGGACGAAGCGCCAGAATGCGAGCGCGCCGACGGCGAGCGGCGACCCGGAGAGCTCGAGTACGAGCCACGCGAGAGCGACATTTTGCATCCACGTCCCTGCGAGCGAGACGAGCTGTCCGGTGAAGAAGATCCGGTAGTTGCGATGGCGCCGCAGGCTTCGGAACGTACGAGTGCGAAGAGCGATTGCGAGTGTGGTCACGCGCCGTCCCCGAGCAGCGCCTGAAGCGCCGGAACGGCGTCGTCGATCGCCTCCAGCTCGGCGGGCTCGAGCGCGCTCAACCGGTCGGCGAGCCATGTGGTTCGGCGGGCTCGCACACGCCTGAGTATCCGAGCGCCCTCGTCCGTGAGCCGCAGACCGACGCGGCGGCGGTCGTCGGTCGAGCGAAGTCGCTCGATCAGGCCCGCGCGCTCGAGGCGGTCGACGTGCCCGGACAGCGCAGGCGGGGAGATCCCCTCCTCGGCGGCGAGCTCTGCGAGCGACAGGCCAGGGCTTCGCTTGACGAGCCACAGCAAGGTCGCCTGGCGGGCGGTGATACCGAGCTGCTCCGTCTCCCTCCGGAGCTCGCGGGCGAGTCGGAGGAGGACGGGACGGAGGTCGGCTGCGACGGTCTCGGCGTTAAGAGTAACCTCACTAATCATTAACGTACTTAAGCATAGCTGAGGCGAGTGACATCCGTGACGACGTATCGTTCCGTCCCGTGAGCGATCCCGTTCCGAGCAGGCGGCTACACGGCGATTCCGTGCTCGCCGACACTCTCGTTCGCTATCTGCTCGAAGCGCGGCTGATAGGCGTTCTCGCCACCTCTGACTCCGCCACGTCGATCCACGCGGTTCCCATGTGGTACGCGCTCGATGACGACTGCGTGGTCCTCGCGACAGGCGCGCGGAGCCGGAAGGTGCGAAACCTGCAACGAGACCCGCGCGCGACGTTCGTTCTACACGATTCCCGCCCGGGCTTCGAGATCTGCGGGACGTCGATCTCGGCAGAGGTGGAGATCGTCCGCGGACCGCAGGCGCTCGGTCTGGTCGACCGCGTCCACGCGCGTTACGTCGCAGCCGGCGCGGACGAGGACTCCGAGGTCCGGAGGTTCCTGGCATCCGACGACGTCGCGCTGCGCCTGCGGCCATCGACGGCACTGACCTGGGACGAGCGATCCAGCTCAGCCAGCGCGGCGCTGCGAGCTCGTGGCGGAGCCCTGCCGCTCGTCACGACGGACCCGCGGAGGTAAGCGCCTTCGACCGAGTGAGCCTGGCGCCCAGGCTGGTGTGAGCATCGCGTCCCGCCGCCGGCACGTCGCGCACGCATCGTCCTCCCAAGCCGTCACGCCCAGCCGCCCCGGGCCGTGTGCAGGGCTACGACTTGGGTTCCGCCTCGAGCTTGTAGCCGACGCCGTAGCGCGTGTGGATGAACACGTGACGCTGTGCGCGTCGGTCGATCTTCTCGCGGAGCTTGCGGACGAAGACGTCGACCGTGCGATCGCGATGGGTCGCTCGTCGGCCCCATACGCGCTGGAGCAGCTCGTCGCGCGTGAGGACCCTGCCCTTCTCGCGCGCCATCGTGTAGACGAGCCGAAACTCGGTCGGCGTGAGCTCCGCGCTCACGCCGTCGACATACGCCTGCACGTTGTCCGGGTCGATGCGCAGCTCCTCGATCACGATCGCTTCACCGCGTGCGGGCTCGGCCTCGCTGACGCCGCGGCGAGCGGCGGCGCGGACTCGCGCTGCGAGCTCCTTCATGGAGAACGGCTTGACGAGGTAGTCGTCGGCTCCGATCTCGAGGGCATGAACGCGGTCGTGCTCGGTACCGCGTGCCGAGACGACGATGATCGGCGTTCCGATGCCTTCGCCTCGAGCCTGCTCGATCACCCGCCAGCCGTCGACGCCTGGAAGCATCAGATCGAGGACGCAGACGTCAGGGCGCTCGTACCGCAGACGCGCGAGCCCGGTTTCACCGTTCGCGACGCCGATCGCGTCGAACCCGGCCGTCTCGAGATGGCGAGCCATTCCCCGCGCGATGACCTCGTCGTCCTCGATGATCAGGACCTTCGCCATTCGGTCACACGATAGTTGCGGCCCCCGGAGGCAAAGGGGGGCGCAAGGTGGTTACCGGATGGTGACCAGGTGGAGAAGTGGGGTCTCACCCACGGGGTGGACCCCAGCGCAAGGGGTCAGACTTCACGGGTCTGACTCCGATCCTCGCGCGCGAGCCTTCTGTTAGAACCACGTTGCATGGACGACGCGATCCGTGGACGCGCTCTCGTTGAGGAGAGCCGGGAGGCGGTGGTCGTTCTCGACGACGCGGATCGGGTGGTTCTCGCGAGTCGTCGCGCGCGGCAGGCGATCGAGGGCATCCGTGAAGGGGAGCCGCTGCCACCGGACTTGCTGACCGGCGAGCGCGGTGTCATTCCGCATGTCGTTCCGTACGAGGTCGACGGCCAGCGCGAGCGGCTCGTGTATCTCTCTCGCGAGGGTGACCTCGCCGCGTACGAGGAGCTTCGCTCGGGGTTCACCGCGGCGGTGTCACACGAGCTGCGAACGCCTCTTGCGCGGCTGCTCACGCTGCTGGAGACGGCAGCGCTGCCCGGCGAAGACGCGTCGGCGCTCGTCGACCAGGCGAGAGCGGAGATCGGCCATATCACCGAGCTGATCGACGAGGTGCTGTTCCTCAGCGAGCTCGAGTCGGGAGGCCGCGTCGTCGCGCTCGGGCCCACAAGGGTTCGCCCTGTTCTCGAGGAGGCGCTGGGAGAGCTTGCAGAGCGCGCTGCAAGAGCCGGTGTCGCCCTTCGCCTCGAGTGCGACGACCACACCAAGCTCGCGATTCGACCGAGGATGCTTCGCGTCGTGGCGCGCAACCTCGCGGAGAACGCCATCCGCTACGCAGGCCCTGGCGCGACGTTCGTCCTCGACGTACTGGGGAGCACCGACGGCGGCACGGTCATCGTCGGCCGCGACGACGGCATGGGTGTCGAGGAAGCAGAGCTGCCGCGGCTGTTCGAGCGTTTCTATCGCGCAGACCGCGCCCGAGCTTCGCGCGGGACGGGGCTCGGCCTCGCGATCGTCAAGCACGTCGTGACTCAAGCCGGCGGGACGGTCGAGGCGCGGGGCTCGCGTGGGCGCGGACTCGAGGTGCGCTGCGAATTTCCCGCCGTCTCGTAGCCCTTCACCGGATCTACACCACACGTTCACCACCGGGACTCCCGCTGTCCACCACGCCGCACGGAGACTTGGGGCATGAGCTCGCGCGCGCTCGCCGTTGTGCTCGTCGCTGCCGCGGCACTCGCTGGCTGCGGGGGAGGAGACAGCTCCTCGGGAGGTGCCATCTCGGCCGACGGCTCGAGCACGGTCGGGCCGTTCACAACCAGGACGGCGGAGGATTTCAGGGCACAGGGCGGAGTCGACGTCACCGTCGGGATCTCCGGGACGGGCGGCGGATTCGAGCGCTTCTGCGCAGACGAGACCGACATCTCGAACGCATCGCGGGCGATCAAGGACGAGGAAGCGGCGATCTGCGCAGACAAGGGCGTCGAGTACGTCGAGCTGCAGGTCGCGACCGACGCGCTGACGAACGTGGTCAACTCGGCCAACGACTGGGTCAAGTGCCTGACCGTCGACCAGCTCAACGCGATCTGGAAGCCCGGCTCGACCGTCTCGAACTGGAGCCAGGTCGATCCCTCGTATCCCGACGTCGAGCTCAAGCTCTACGGCGCCGGCACGGACTCGGGCACCTTCGACTACTTCACGGATGCGATCAACGGCGAGGAGGGCGCGAGCCGAACGGACTTCTCGGCGACCGAAGACGACAACGTCACCGTGCAGGGGGTCTCTGGAGACAGGGGCGCTCTCGGCTACTTCGGGTTCTCGTACTACGAGGAGAACCAGGACAAGCTCAAGGCGCTCGAGATCGACGACGGCGGCGGATGCGTCGCGCCGAACGTCGAGACGGCGCAGGACGGGTCGTACACACCTCTCTCGCGACCGCTCTTCATGTACGTCAAGCTGAGCTCGCTCGAGACGACCGACGGGCTCGCGGACTTCGTCCGCTTCACGCTCGAGAACGCGGCAGCCATAGCCAAGGAAGCCCAGTTCGTGCCGTTGAACCAGGAGCAGGTCGACGCCGAGCTGCAGAAGCTCGAGGACGCGACGGCCTAGATGTCGGCGGACGTCACAGTCGCGCGGCCCGCGGTTGTCGCGCTCCCACGAAAGAGGATCCGTTGGGGCGAGCAGTTCGTCCACCTCATCCTGTTCATCGCTGCGGCGATCTCGGTGCTGACGACGGTCGGAATCGTCCTTTCGCTGCTCCTACCTGCACTCGAGTTCTTCCGCGAGGTCAGCCCGTTGGACTTCTTCACAGGGACGACGTGGGCTCCGCTCTTCCTCGACGCGCAGTTCGGCGTGCTGCCTCTTGTCGTCGGCACGCTCATGATCTCGTTCTGGTCGGCGCTGGTCGCATTTCCGCTCGGGCTGGGCGTCGCCATCTACCTGAGCGAGTATGCCGCTCCGCGTGCGACCGCCTTTCTCAAGCCGATCCTCGAGATTCTCGCTGCGATCCCGACGGTCGTGCTCGGGTACTTCGCGCTCACGTTCGTGACCCCGTTCCTCCGCGACCAGGTCGGAGTCCAGGTCGAGATCTTCAACGCCCTTTCGGCGAGCCTGGTGCTCGGGATCATGCTCATCCCGACAATCGCGACTCTCTCGGAGGACGCGATGGCGGCCGTGCCGCGCGACCTCCGCGACGGAGGCTACGCGCTGGGTGCGGACAAGCTCCAGGTCTCGACCCGGATCGTGGTGCCGGCGGCGATTTCCGGGATCATCGCGGCGTTCGTGCTGGGGTTCTCACGCGCGGTCGGGGAGACCATGATCGTCCTCATCGCCGCCGGCCAGCTCGCGCAGATCACCTTCGATCCGCGCGAGACGGTCGAGACGATCACGGCCTTCATCGGTGCAACGGGCAACGGCGACGTCCCGACAGGCTCCATCGAGTACAAGACCATATTCGCGGTCGGGCTCACGCTGTTCGTCATGACGCTCGTCATGAATCTCATTTCGATCAGGCTCGTCCGTAAGTACAGGGAGGTCTACGAATGACTGTCGTGGACGGTGCGCTCGCCTCGGGCCCCCCTCGCCGGGTGTGGAGGAACCGTCTCTTCCAGGGCGCGATGCTCCTTTGCATGCTGGTCGCGTTCGGGACCCTCGCCGTGCTGCTCGTCGACACCCTGGTCACCGGCTGGCCCGCGCTGAGCTCACAGCTCCTGACGGGCCTCCCGTCCACGCTCCCCGAGGAAGCGGGGGCCCGCCCGGCCATACTCGCGACGCTCTATCTGGGTGCTCTGGTCCTGCTCTTCTCGGTACCGATCGGTGTGCTGACCGCGGTCTACCTGGAGGAGTACGCGAACCGCGAACGGTGGTGGAACCGCGCTATCGAAGTGAACATCCAGAATCTCGCCGCGGTCCCGGCCATCGTCTACGGGATCCTCGGGCTCGCGTTCATCGTGCGCGGCATCGGCGTCGGACGGGTCGTCCTCGCGGGGGGCCTGATCCTGACACTCGTGGTCCTTCCCACGGTCGTCGTGTCGTCGAGGGAGGCCATCCGCGCGGTCCCGGACTCCATTCGACAAGGCGCGTTCGCGCTCGGTGCAACGAAGTGGCAGGTCGTCTGGCGACAGGTGCTCCCGGCCGCGATCCCGGGGATCGCCACTGGCTCGATACTCGCGCTCTCAAGGGCGGTGGGCGAGACCGCGCCGCTGATTATGGTCGGCGCGATCACGTACGTCGCCTTCAACCCAACCCTGTTCGGGGCGTACACCGCTCTGCCGGTCCAGATCTACAACTGGACGAGGCAGCCCGATGTCGACTTCCAGACCCTCGCAGCGGCAGGCGCGATCGTCCTGCTCGTCATCGTCCTGACCATGAACGCCGTGGCAATCTTCCTCCGCAATCGCTATCGCAAGCAGTGGTGAGGTAAATGACGCAGATGGAAACTCCGCGCATAGACAGCGGTCGGATCGCCGAAGTCTCACACGGGCTCGACCGCTCCGAGGTCGAGCGTCGCGAAAAAGTCTTCTCGGTCGCAGACCTCAGCGTGTCGTACCACGGGAAAACCGCGCTCGAGGGAGTCCAGCTCGACGTGCACCGAAACACGGTGACGGCGTTCATCGGCCCGTCGGGGTGCGGGAAGAGCACTTTCATCCGCTGCTTCAACCGGATGAACGACCTCATCCCGGGAGCGAAGGTCGAGGGCACTGTGCTGTACCACGGTGAGGACCTCTACTCGCGTGACGTCGATGCCGTGGAGATTCGACGCCGAATCGGCATGGTCTTCCAGAAGCCGAATCCGTTTCCGAAGTCGATCTACGACAACGTCGCGTTCGGGCCGCGTGTCCTCGGCATGAAAGGCTCGATGGACGAGCGCGTCGAGCAAGCGCTCCGACACGCCGCACTCTGGGACGAAGTGAAGGGCCGCCTCAAGGATGGCGCTCTCGGGCTCTCGGGCGGCCAGCAGCAGCGTCTCTGTATCGCTCGCGCCCTCGCCGTCGAGCCTGACGTGATCCTGATGGACGAGCCGGCATCCGCGCTCGATCCCATTTCGACGACGCGCATCGAAGACCTCATGCACGATCTGAAGCGCGAGTACACGATCGTCATCGTCACGCACAACATGCAGCAGGCTGCGCGCGTCGCGGACATGACGGCGTTCTTCAGCGTCATCGTGGAGGAGGACGGGAGCGCGCGGCGGGGTATTCTCGTCGAGTACGACTCGACGACGAAGATCTTCACCACGCCGTCCGACAGGCGGACAGAGGACTACGTCACGGGGCGGTTCGGATGAGAGTTTCGTTCCAAGCGGAGCTGGACGCCCTCGAAGCCGGATTCCAGGAAGCCGGCGAGATCGTCCTCCGGTCGATCCGCGGTGTCATCGATGCGCTGAGAACGCAGGACGTCGAGCTCTGCGACGAGGTCATCGCGTTCGACGACGAGATCGACGACCGCTATCACGCTCTCGAGAAGCAGATCGAGCTCGTGCTTGCCCGCCAGACACCGGTCGCCGGCGACCTGCGTCTCGTTCTCGCGCTCTTGCACTCCGGGCTCCACGTCGAACGTATGGGAGACCAGTGCGTGACGATCGCGAAGCTGACCAAGCTGTCGAGCCACCTGGACACGAGACAGACCGTCATCGAGGGTCTCGTCGACATGGGCGAGCGCTGCGCCGAGATGGTCAAGGTGTCGCTGACAGCGTTCGCCAACCGCGACGTGGATCAGGCTCGTGGGCTGCACGCTCTCGACGACCTCGTCGATCGGGCGAACCGACAGGTGTTCCAGGAGGTGCTCGGCTACGTGCACGACGCCGAGGCGCTGGAATGGGGGATGCGCCAGATCACCGTCGCAAGGTGTTTCGAGCGGATCGGTGACAACGCCGTCGACATCGGCGAGCAGACCGCCTTCCGCGTGACGGGCGAGTTCGCGGAGTTCACCGACGCCTCGCATGACCCGAGTCCGCTGCAGTAGCGCGTTCACCACTCCGCGACCACCCGTTCACTCGTCGTCAGCCCATCGGTGGCGGATTTCCCGCGACCATCGGACCTGTAGGCAATCCAGACAGAGGAGAGGGAATGAGACACGTATTCGGGCGACGTAGTGTTGTCGTCGCCACCGGGGTCGTCGCCTGCCTGGGGATCGCGTCCGCCGCGATCGCCGCTTCGGCCGCGGGTCCCGCGTACAACTTGAAGAAGCTCAAGGGCTCGATCTCGGCCGACGGCTCGTCGACGGTCGGCCCGTACACGACGGCGGCAGCAGAGCTATTCCGCCGCGCAGGCGCGAATGGCGTAAATGTCACCGTCGGAATCTCGGGCACCGGCGGCGGCTTCCAGCGGTTTTGCAAGGGGGAAATCGACCTGTCCGATGCCTCACGTCCGATGCGAATTAGTGAGGCAGCGGCGTGCAAGACGAACAACGTCGGCGCGTGGCGGGCGTTCACGGTCGCCAACGACGCCCTGACGGTTGTCGTCAACCAGCAGAACACGTGGGCGAGGTGCCTCACCGTTGCCGAGCTGAAGAAGATCTGGGAGCCTGGTTCCAAGGTGAACAACTGGAAGGACGTCAGAGCCGGCTTCCCGGATGTGCCCCTCAAGCTCTTCGGCCCAGGCACGGACTCCGGCACGTTCGACTACTTCACCGAGGCGATCAACGGCCGGGCCCGCGCGAGCCGCAGTGACTACCAGGCGTCCGAGGACGACAACGTGCTCGTGACTGGCGTCTCGGGCGAGCGGGGCGGGATGGCTTACTTCGGCTACTCGTACTTCACGGAGAACCAGAGCCGCTTGAACGCCATTCAGATCACGAACCCGAAGACGAGTCAGTGCGTCGCCCCGTCGAAGGCGTCCGTCTTCAACAACTCCTACCGGCCGCTTGCGAGGCCGCTCTTCATCTACGCGAAGGGCTCGTCGTTCAAGCGGCAGGAAGTGCAGGCGTTTCTCGACTACATCTTCGACAACGAGGTCGCGATCGCAACCCGCTCCGACTTCATCTCACTGACTCCGAAGCAGCTCCAGCGCGCGAGGACGAACTTCCTACTCGCAGTGAAGGCTGCGAACCGAACCTAGCTCCTCCATCCAGATACACCCCCGAACGAGAGGCGGCTCCCCGGCCGCCTCTCGTGTTTCCCGTAGCTCTTGACGAAAGCGCCTGCATGGACGGACAATTCGAGCTCGGGAAGAAAGGAGGGGGAGGCGTGCTTCTTCTCAGGCACGCAAGCGCGGGGGCCAGGCTGTCGTCGCCGCACATCGACCGGTTTCGCGAGCTCGACGACGACGGGCGGGTGGATGCGCGCCAGCTGGTCTGGACGCTTGCGGGCCGGGCGCTCGAGCGCGTCGTCACGAGCCCGTTGCCGCGTTCTGTTCAAAGTGTCGTCCCGATCGCCGAGAGCCGTGGGCTCGTCGTCGAGTGCCGCGACGAGCTGCTGCCCGACGCAACGGTCGAGGACGTGATGGCGTTGCTGGTCGAGCTTCCCGACGCCTCGCTCGTTTGCACGCATCGAGAGGTCTTCCTCCAACTCTTCGCGGGCGAGATTTCGTGCGAGAAGGGCGGGGCCTGGGTTCTCGAGCGGGTCGGCGTGCTCTTGAGCCCGCTCGAGTACATCGCCCCGCCGAGCACGGTTCCCGATCCGTTTCGGCGCATGGCTTCGGCGCGCTGAGCTGCCCGGTTACGGAGCCGGAACGAGCTCGCCGACCAGGGCTCGAACTCGCTCATCGATCTCGTCCCTGATGCGGCGCACGGTCTCGAGGTCCTGGCCGGAAGGGTCGTCGAGCTCCCAGTCCTCGTAGCGCTTCCCCGGATAGATCGGGCAGGCGTCTCCGCAGCCCATCGTGATCACGACGTCTGCCGCCCGCACTGCCTCGTCGTCGAGTCGCTTCGGGAATGCCTCGGCGAGATCGACGGTCAGCTCGGCCATGGCTTCCACGACGAGCGGGTTGACGGAGTCGGCGGGCTCCGATCCGGCCGAGCGGACGCCGACCAGGTCGCCCGAGCGCAGGGTCATGAGGCCGGCAGCCATCTGGCTGCGCCCGGCGTTGTGGACGCACACGAACAGCACCTCGGGCCGCTCTCCCATTCCGTCCGAAGTGAAGCAGTTAGACGCCGCGGCGTTCGCGGGCGCGACGTCGCGCCCGCGTGATGGCACGACGCGACATGGTCGCATGGTGTGAGTGCGGCTTGTCACCGGCGCTCGCGCGCCGCCATGCTCCGTCCGAGCCGAGCAGCCACGCGTTCGTATCGTCGGCGAGGGCGCTGTCGAGGATCGCGTGAACGTCGTGCCGAACGCGCGCGTGGTCGACGGGTACGAGCACCTCGATCCGGTGGTCGAGGTTTCGCGTCATCAAGTCGGGACTGCCGATGTACGTCATCGTGCGATTCCCTGCCTCGAAGGCGTAGATGCGGCTGTGCTCGAGGAAGTGGCCGACGATCGAGCGCACGCGGATGTTCTCGGAGAGCCCCTCCACTCCCGGGCGGAGCGCACACGTCGTGCGGGCGATCACGTCGATCCTCGCCCCGGCCTGTGAGGCGGCATACAGCTCCTCGACGATCGCGGGATCCACGAGGTGGTTCACCTTGAGCCGGATGCGGGCCGCCTTGCCCTCGGCCGCGGCCGCTGCCACCGCCCGGATCTCGTCCACGAGCCCCGTGCGGAGCGTGAAGGGCGCAACGAGCAGCTTGCGGAATCGCTGAGGGCGCCCGAAGCCGGTGATGTAGTTGAAGAGATCGGCAACGTCGGCAGCGATGTCCTCGTCCGCCGTGAAGATCCCGACGTCCTCGTAGAGCCGGGCGGTGGATGCGTGGTAGTTCCCGGTGCCGATATGTGCGTAGCGGCGGAGCTCCTTGCCCTCGCGGCGAACGATCAGCGTCATCTTCGCGTGGATCTTAAGGTCGGGAAAGCCGTGCACCACATGGACGCCGGCCTGCTCCAGCGCTCGCGACCATTCGATGTTCCGTCGCTCGTCGAAGCGCGCCTTGAGCTCCACGAGACACACCGCCTGCTTACCTTCCTCCGCGCACTGGATGAGGGACCCCACGAGCGCGCTGTCGTTGCTCGTGCGATAGACCGATGTCTTCATCGCGATCACGTCGCGGTCCTGAACCGCAGCCTGTGCGAAGATCTCGAAGCTCGCCCGGAAGGACTCGTACGGCTGGTGCACCGCAATGTCGCCGCGGCGGATCTCGCCGAAGATTCGCGGGAGCTCTGTCT
>Ga0184625_10000298_pt1 | contig 17573 bp, 16 predicted proteins | sample PLM3_30_b1_FD_133151 | JGI IMG/M metagenome (GOLD analysis project Ga0184625, IMG submission 133151) | Groundwater sediment microbial communities from an aquifer in East River, Colorado, USA - PLM3_30_b1 | ecosystem: Environmental > Terrestrial > Soil > Riparian zone | place: USA: East River... | reverse complement strand
GTTTGGGATCGTCACCCTTGGCCTTGGCTTTGCGCTCTACTGGCTGCTGCCTTCCGCGGCTGTCATCTGGGCGATTCTCTATTTCGGTTTCACCCTTGGCGGACCCGCCTCGGCCACCATCGGGATGCGAATATTGGATCTTGAAATGCGCACCTGGTACGGCGCGCCCGCCTACTTCGTGCTTGGCGCGGTGCATGCCGTCGCCTTCTGGTTCACGGTCTCTTTCTTCACGCCGTTGGTGCTACTAGTTCCGTTCTTCAACGAGCGGCGGCGGCTTTTGCACGACATTCTCCTCGGCACTGTGATCATCAACAACAACGCCCGTGCATCAATGCTGCGCGGGTCCATGCAGCCCGTCCGGACGGGATAAAGGGCTTTGACGGAACGCAGGCGGCGCGCGATGCTAGGAGCAACGCACAGATGACAGGCATGGCGGGCTGATAGTGACCCAGCACTCACGCGATACACCACAGTTCTACCTGACGGCGCCGTCGCCATGTCCCTATTTGGAGGGGCACGAAGAGCGAAAGGTGTTCACTCATCTTGTCGGCGAACGCGCCGGCGATCTCAACGATCTGCTGACCCACGGTGGTTTCCGACGCAGCCAGTCAATCGCGTACCGGCCGGCCTGCGAGGGCTGCCGTGCCTGCGTCTCGGTACGCGTGGTTGCTCCCGACTTCGAGCCTTCGCGCAACATGCGCCGCATCGCCGAGCGCAACGTCGACCTGGTGGGCGAGATGCGTTCAGCGGCACCGACGTCGGAGCAATATTCCGTATTCCGTGCCTATCTCGATGCCCGCCACCGCGATGGCGGCATGGCCGACATGACGGTGCTCGATTACGCCATGATGATCGAAGACAGCCACGTCGATACGCGCGTCATCGAATATCGCCGCCGCGGACCGGACACCGGCATCAACGGACGTGGTGCGGGGCAGATGCTGGCCGTTGCCCTTACCGATGTGCTGAGCGACGGCCTGTCGATGGTCTATTCGTTTTTCGATCCGGACGAAGGCGATCGATCGCTTGGCACGTTCATGATCCTCGATCACATCTCGCGTGCAAACCGGATGGGCCTGCCTTACGTCTATCTCGGCTATTGGGTGCCGGGGTCACGCAAGATGGACTATAAAGGCCGCTTCCTGCCGCAGGAGCGACTGCTGGCATCCGGGTGGAGCCGCGTGGAGCGCTAGCCGGTCACTACGTCGTAGATCAGCTTTAGATTGAGCGCGATAAGAACCGCGGCTGTCAGCGCGGCCAGCCAAGTTACCCAGCGTGGCGCGACCAGTTCGCCCATTTTGGCGCGGTCGGCGGTAAACATAACCAGCGGAACGATCGAAAACGGCAGCGCAATGCCCAGCACCACTTGACTGAGGATCAAAAGTTTTGCCGTCCCAGCCTCACCATACCAGATGGTCACGCAAGCGGCGGGCACGATGGCGACGGCGCGTGTCACCAGCCGTCTCGCCCAAGCTGGCAGCCGGATGTCGATAAAGCCCTCCATCACGATCTGACCAGCCAGCGTTGCTGTCACTGTCGAGTTCATCCCACAGCACAACAGTGCGATCGCGAACAGGGTCGGTGCCATGCCGGAGCCGAGCAGCGGCGCGATCAACTTGTGGACTTCACCGAGTTCGGAAACATCGGTCTGCCCAGTTTTGTTGAATGTCGCGGCCGCCAGAATGAGGATTGAGGCATTAATCATAAGAGCGAACATCAAAGCGATGGTGGAATCGATTGTGGCGAGCGTGATCGCCTCGCGCTTCTCCGGAACGCCGTCGCCAAAGCGGCGGGTCTGTACCACTCCGGAATGCAGATAGAGATTGTGCGGCATCACCGTCGCACCGATGATGCCAATCGCGAGGTACAACATATCGGGATTGGTGAGGATGTTGGTGGTCGGCGCAAAGCCGCGGATCACGGCGCCCCATTCTGGATCGGCAAGTGCAATCTGGATAGCAAAGCAAACCGCGATGACGCCCAGCAGCGTGACGATGAAAGCCTCGACCCAGCGGAAGCCAAGGTTCTGCATCCAAAGGATCAGGAACACGTCGAGCGCGGTGATCAGAACGCCGATCTCGAGCGGAATGCCAAATAGCAGGTTGAGGCCGATGGCAGTGCCGATCACTTCCGCGAGGTCGGTAGAGCAGATCGCAATCTCGGTGAGCAGCCACAGTGGCCATGAGAGGGCGCGCGGAAAAGCGTCGCGGCACGCTTGCGCAAGGTCACGTCCAGCGCCGATGCCAAGCCGCGCGCACAGCGCCTGCAGCAAGATCGCCATCAGGTTGGAAAGCAACGCGACCGTGAGAAGCGCGTAACCGAACTTGGAGCCGCCGGCGAGCGACGTCGCCCAGTTGCCCGGATCCATGTAACCGACCGCGACCAGATAGCCGGGGCCGAGAAAGGCCACGAGTTTCTTGCCGAGCGAGCCGGTCGGCCGGGTGGCAATGGAGCCAAATACCTCGGCCAGCGGCGGTCGACCGCGCTGGCGCCGCCAGCCGGACGTTTCGGCGCTCGAAGGCGGCTCTATCCGCGCATCCATTCGAAGATTCTAAAAAACCATTGTTGATTCAGAACTAATATAGCTAGTTGCGAATAATTTGCAATTGCATTTCAAGTTGGAACTTTTGGAATTCTACTGAGTTATCTGGCGCTTGTGAGCCGCCACAGCGCCGCGGTTACGGCGCGCGAGCAGCTCTTCCGAGACACTGCCCGCTTGTGCCTCGCCCCCCGGGAGCGTCGATAGCGCCATGAAGGTCGTCGGCCCCTCGCTTTGGCTTTGCACCTTGCCCGCCCTGATGTCAGGGCCGGCGTGGGCCGCCGAAGGTGGCGGAAAGGGTGCCTCAGAAGCGATTTTTATCGCCCAGATTGTCGTCCTTATGGTCGTCGGCCGGTTATTGGGCGAGGCCATGCTGCGGCTGCGCCAGCCGGCGGTCATGGGCCAGCTGATTGCCGGCCTGATGCTAGGGCCGTCGCTTTTCGGTCTGCTGCTCCCGGACGCTCAGCACGCGCTCTTCCCAAAGAGCCCCGAACAGAAGGCGATGATCGATGCGATCTCGCAGTTTGGAATCCTGTTGTTGCTCTTGCTCACCGGGATGGAAACCGATCTCAAGCTGGTGCGCCAGACCGGCCGCGCATCGCTGTTTGCGTCGCTGATGGGCATCGTGATCCCGTTTGTGTGCGGCGTTGCGCTGGGCGAGATGCTGCCTGACAGCATGCTGCCTGATCCCGAAAAACGCATCATCACATCTCTCTTTCTCGGAACGGCCCTCTCAATCGCATCTGTGAAGATCGTCGCGATGGTCGTGCGTGAGATGAATTTCATGCGACGGGTCGTCGGGCAGGTCATCCTTGCATCTGCGATCATCGACGACAGCATCGGCTGGATCATCGTATCGATCATCTTCAGTCTCGCCTTGCATGGCTCGATCGAAGCTGGGTCGTTGGCGCAAAGTGTCATCGGCACTCTCTTGTTTATGGCGGCGAGTCTGACGATTGGGCGCCGTGCGGTCTTTTTTATCATCCGCTGGGTGAACGACCGTTTCATGAGTGAATTTGCCGTTCTCACCGCCATCCTTGTCATCATGTGTCTGATGGCGCTCATCACGCATCTGATCGGGGTCCACACGGTCCTCGGTGCTTTCGTCGCCGGAATTCTGGTGGGTGAGTCTCCTATCCTGACGCGTCATATCGACGAGCAATTGCGCGGATTGATTACCGCTTTTTTCGCACCGGTCTTTTTTGGCATCGCCGGCCTCAGCGCCGACCTGACAATCCTCGCCGATCCACAGATTGCATTGTTCACCGCCGGGCTCGTGCTCGTCGCCAGTTTAGGGAAATTCGGCGGCGCGTTCCTGGGGGCCGAACTCGGCGGCCTGACCCGTCGCGAAGGGCTTGCACTCGCCTGCGGCATGAACGCCCGCGGTTCAACCGAGGTAATTATCGCGACAATCGGACTTTCGATGGGCGCTCTCAGCCAAGACCTCTTCACGATGATTGTTGCCATGGCCGTGCTGACGACCACAGCCATGCCGCCAACGCTGCGCTGGGCTCTCAGCCGTGTTCCGATGCGGAAAGAAGAAAAACAAAGACTCGAGCGCGAGGAGTTGGAGGAAAAAGGCTTCGTGCCAAATCTCGAGCGCATTCTGGTCGCCGTCGACGACAGCCCCAATGGCAAGTTCGCTTCGCGCGTTGCCGGCATATTGGCTGGAACGCGTGGCATGCCGACGACCGTCCTGCATATTCCGGACGCCAGCAAGATCGAAAGCACGATGCCAGAGGACCCGAACAAGCTCAGCGCGGCCGGGTTCAAAACGGTGGATAAGAAGGCGGAGCAGGAGTCTGAAGAAAAACAGGTGAACGGCAAAAAGAACGGCAAAACGAATCAGAAGTCCGAGAAGCAGGAGGAGAAAGCGGAGGAAGCCGGCGAAGCCGTCCAGCAGGCGGCGGCGCAAATCAAAAACAAGCAGAAAAAAGAAGAACAGGTGGATGCCCCGGTAGACGTGACCACGATCGTCCACGAACAACCAAGCCAGGCTTTGATCGCCGAGGAGGCCGAAAAGGGCTACGACATTTTCATTATTGGACTCGAGAAAACCTCCAGGAAAAGTCACGTGTTCGACCACGGCGTGACCTACCTGGCCAAAGGATTTGACGGGCCCTTGATCGTGTCAGCCGTGCGAGCCGTTTTGCAAGAGAAGCCGGAGGGCAAGCTCAGCATTCTCGTTCCGGTCAACGGCACGGAAGTTTCGCGGCGCGCGGCGGAAGTCGCCATCACCATGGCGCGGGCAACAAATGCACAGGTCACCGTACTCTACGTCGCGGTGCGGACCGCGACCCGGCGCGGCATCCGCCGCGGGATTCGTAGTCGGCGCAATGAAGAGGCGATTCTGAAAGATATTGTCGCAATCGCCGACGGTTACAATTTGAGTATCCGCACTGCTGTAGTAACCGAGCGGACCGCCGACGAGGCGATCCTCGGCGAAGTCGAACGGCGCAATCATAATCTCGTGGTGATGGGCGTCGGGCGCCGACCGGGTGAAAAACTTTTCTTCGGCGATACGGCTGCGGCGCTGCTCGAGAAATCGGAACGCTCGCTACTTTTCGTGGCGAGCTGATGTCGCAAGGCGGAGGCTACTCGCCGCCCTCCTCGCTCTTACCGTTGTTAGGCAAACTGCGGAACTTGTTGTTTTTTGGAAAACCTTTCGGCGCAATACGGCCAGCATCGGCGCGATTGCCGCGCCAATCCTTCAACTCCTTCATCGGCAGCGTGAAGCTTCGTCCGGCAGTATCGCTCCAAGACAGTCCTTCTTCGCTCTTGAAGGTCGTGACGTCCGAGAGCCCCTTTTCCTTGTAGCGCTGCAGACGCACCCCGCGCCCGCGCCCCATTTCCGGCACCTGATTGAGCGCGAAGATCACCATCTTCCGGTTTGCGCCGATCGCCGCCGCCAGTTCGCCGTCCACGCTCGTCAGCGCCGCGGCCTTGTCGGGCGCCTTGAGGTTGAGCACCTGCTTGCCCTTGCGGGTGGTGCCGAGGCATTCATCCTCGGCCACCACAAAGCCATTGCCTGCGTAGCTCGCCACCAGGAATTTGCGGCCACCCTGGTAGGCCAGCGCCGCGACGACGTCGGCATCTTCGAGGTCGATGAACAGGCGCACCGGCTCGCCGTGCCCGCGTCCACCTGGAAGCTTCGAGGCCTCTATGGTGTAGAAGCGACCATTGCTGCCGAAAATCATCACCTTCGCCGTGGTCTCGGTCGGGAACGCGAATTTCAGCGCGTCATCGGTCTTGAAGGTAACGCCTGAGAGATCCGTCACATGACCACGCAGCGCACGGATCCAGCCCTTCTCCGAAACGACGATTGTGATCGGCTCGCGCACGACCATCGCCTCTTCGATCGCAGCTTCGTCGTGCGCCGGCGCTATGCCGAAGGTCGTCCTGCGTTTGCCGATTGCGGTCTTGGGACCGAAGGTCTCCTTGATCTCCTTGATCTGACCGGCGATCGTCTTCCATTGCTGCGCCGGCGAGGCGATCAGCGCTTTGAGCTTGGTGCGCTCTTCGCGCAGCGCCTTGTCCTCGGCGCGGATTTCCATTTCCTCGAGCTTGCGCAAGTTGCGCAGCCGCATGTTGAGGATGGCATCGGCCTGGACGTCGCTGAGCTTGAAGGTCTTCATCAGGACGGGCTTCGGCTCGTCCTCTTTGCGGATGATCTTGATCACCTTGTCGAGATTGAGATAGGCGACAAGATACCCGCCAAGCACTTCCAGGCGGTGTTCGATTTCCGCCAACCGGTGCTTCGAGCGCCGCAGCAAAACTTCGCGCCGGTGGTCGAGCCATTCGCGCAAGGCTTCGGCGAGGCCCAGCACCTGCGGGATGCGGCCCTTCACCAGCACATTCATGTTGAGCGGAATGCGGCTCTCGAGCTCGGTGAGCTTGAAAAGCGATTCCATCATCAGCTCGGCGTCAACGGAACGCGAGCGCGGCTCGATCACCAGCCGGATGTCCTCGGCCGATTCATCGCGCACGTCGGCGACCAGCGGCAGCTTCTTCTCGTTGATCAGCTCGGCGAGCCTCTCGACCAGGCGCGATTTCTGCACCAGCCATGGAATTTCGCTGATGACAATCACGTAAGTGCCGCGGCCGGTGTCTTCCTGCTTCCATCGCGCGCGCACGCGAAAAGAGCCGCGGCCTGTGTTGTAGGCTTCAGCGATCGTTTCGGGGGTATCGACGATGATGCCGCCGGTCGGAAAATCCGGCCCCTTGACGTATTTGAGCAACGTCTTGCTGCGCGCTTTTGGATTATCGATAAGAAAGAGCGCGGCATCGCACAGCTCTGCGGCATTGTGCGGCGGAATGGCCGTCGCCATGCCGACCGCAATGCCCTGCGAGCCATTGGCCAGAAGGTTGGGAAATGCCGCGGGCAGCACCACCGGCTCTTGACTGGTGCCGTCATAGCTCCCGCGGAAATCGACGGCATCTTCATCGATGCCCTCGATCAGCAGGCGCGCGACTTCGGTGAGCCGCGCCTCGGTGTAACGCATGGCGGCGGCATTATCGCCGTCGATATTTCCGAAATTTCCCTGCCCGTCGACCAGCGGATAGCGCTGGGCAAAGTCTTGCGCCAGCCGGACCAGCGCATCGTAGATCGCCTGGTCGCCATGCGGGTGGAAGTTGCCCATCACGTCGCCGACAACTTTGGCGGATTTCTTGAAGGCGGACCCTGGATCCAGGCGCAGCAGGCGCATTCCGTAGAGAATGCGGCGGTGCACCGGCTTTAGCCCATCGCGCGCATCGGGGAGCGCGCGGTTCATGATCGTGGAAAGCGCGTAGGCGAGGTAGCGCTCTTCCAGAGCCTCGCGCAGCGCGACCTCTTCGACCGCGCCTTTATCGGGGGGAATCAGTCTCTTTCCCATGCCCGATAGCTAATCGGTTGTGTCGCGATGAACAAGCGATGAACGCAACAGCCACCTATTCTTCCAATTTTTTCAGCTACTATTGGCGAACCCGTAGGCCTGTACGGTGTTATCTTGCACTGACTCGTGGGATACAGGCTGTTTACTAGGATGGAGGAAGCAATGCGCCGGCTTGTTCTTGCAACTGCCGCCACGCTCGCCATTCTGCTGGTGGGCTCTTTCGTTCCGAATCGCGCCGAGGCCATGACGGTCACGACACCGACCGGCCTTCAGGCCGCCATTGAAGACACCAACCTGCTGCAGGACGTTGCCTGCCGCCGGGTTTGGCGGTGTGGGCCCTATGGCTGCGGCTGGCGCCGCGTATGCTGGCGAAGTGCCCCTTACTACGGCGGCGGCTATGGCGTCTACGGCGGCGGCCCCTTCTACGGAGGCTACTATCGCCCGTACCGTCGTTACTGGTGGTAAGTTAAGCAACGCTCGGCAGAACGCGGGTTAGCGCGGCGATGAAATGCGCGCGCTCATCTCCGAGCGCGAGGCCGCGCGCCTCCAGCACATGGCGGGTGAGGAAATAACCCGTGAGCGCAAACCCGTCGGCCAGATCATGGCCGGCGGGTTTAGCGTCGCGCTCGCGCAGGAACACCGGCAGCCGCAGCATTCTGTCGGCCCAAGGCTCGCCGGCCGTGCGCGATACCGCCCGTCCGGACTTTGGCGATACAAAAATCAGGTCGCCCGAAGCACCGGTCGCGACACATCGCTCGAGATCGAGACCAAAGCCGAGCTCGGATAGAAGCTGCAATTCAAAACGGACAACCATCGGAGCTGCGAGGCTCGCATCTTCGAGATGGCCTAGAATTTCATGGAGCGCCTGGTAGAGGCCGGCATGCGGGTCGCGCTCGGGCAATAGCCGCATCAGCGCGGCGAGATGGGTAACGCCATAAATCGCGTGCGCCACAGAGAAAAAACTGGCAGCGCGCAGTGAGAGCCCTTCCACCGTGTAATTGCCGAGGTGCTCATCGAGCCGTGCCCGCCAAGTAGCATTCAGGGTATTGCCCGGCTGCAGCACCGGCTTGAGCCGCGATCCAAAGCCGCCACGCACGAGGCCGAGATGCCGGCCGTGCTCGCGCGTCATCAGCTCGAGGATGGCATTCGCCTCCCCGTGACGCTTGACGCCGAGCACTATGCCCTCATCGGTCCATTGCATGTCGGACTCGCGATTCCCGGCTAGTTCTACGTCAATCCTTCGGAAACTCCAGGCCCATGGCGCGGTAGCGCTCCGGATCCTCGCCCCATCCCTCGCGTACCTTCACGAACAGGAACAAGTGAATCTTGGCTTCAACGATTTCGGCGATTTCCTTGCGTGCAGCTTCGCCGATCGCCTTGATGGTCTGCCCGCCCTTGCCAAGCACAATCTTGCGCTGGCTCTCGCGCTCCACATAGATGGTCTGCTCGATGCGGATGTCGCCTGCACGTAGCTCCTTCCACACTTCCGTTTCCACCGTCGAGTGATAAGGCAGCTCCTGATGCAGCCGCTCGAATAATTTTTCGCGGGTGATTTCAGCGGCAAGCTGTCGGAGGGGCGCGTCGGACATCTGGTCGGGTGGATAGAGCCACGGCCCTGCCGGCACGCGTCCTGCCAGCCAGGCCTTGAGATCAGCGACGCCATCGCCGGTCAGCGCCGAAATCATGAACGTCGCTTCGAAGTTTGCAGTCGTGTTGGCTTCACTTGCCAGTTTAAGCAGGAGATCTTTGGCCACGAGGTCAATCTTGTTGAGGACAAGCAGCTTCGGCGCCTTGACCTCGCTTAGGCGCTTCAAAATCTGATCTGCTTCCTCATCGAGGCCTTTGCGTGCGTCAATCAAGACGCCCACAAGATCAGCGTCGTGCGCCCCGCTCCACGCCGTCGTGACCATCGCACGATCGAGCCGCCGTCGCGGCGAAAAAATTCCGGGCGTGTCGACAAAGATGAGCTGCGAATGGCCCTCAATTGTAATGCCGCGGATCAGCGCGCGGGTGGTTTGCACCTTGTGCGATATGATGCTGACTTTCGACCCGACGAGCGCGTTGAGCAGCGTCGATTTACCGGCATTGGGCGCGCCGATCAGCGCGATGAAGCCGCAATTTGTTTGAGTGCCTTGCGCAGGAACTTCAACCATCAATTTTATCCGCCGACACGCCGACGCGGGTGAGCATGGCGGCGGCGGCGGCCTGTTCAGCTGCACGCTTGGAGCTGCCGAGCCCTTCCGCCGGCGGCCGATCGGGCAAGACAACGGCGACACGGAATTCGGGATCATGGTGCGGTCCCGTCCGCGCCAACTCGCGATAGGCCGGTGTTGGGAGACCGCGAGCCTGCGCCCATTCCTGCAATATGGTCTTCGGATCGCGAAGCGGACGAAGCGGCTTGAGCATTCGCTCTTTCCAGAAGCGTCCTATCAATCCGTCCGCCGCCTCATAGCCTCCGTCGATAAACACGGCGCCGACCAAGGCCTCGCAGACGTCGGCGAGAATTGTGGTGCGGCGGCGACCGCCGGCATGCGATTCCGAATTGCCGAGCTTGAGCGCCGGCCCAAGGTCCATCGCGCGCGCCACCTCGGCGCAGGTTTCCTTACGCACAAGATCTGCCAGGCGCCGCGAAAGCTCGCCTTCGTTCGCCCTTGGAAAGGCGCGATAGAGCATGTCCGAGATAACCAGACCAAGAACGTGATCGCCGAGAAATTCCAGTCGCTGATAGCTGGCCGCGCGATTGCCCCCCGACAGCGCGGAAATGTGCGTAAGGGCCCGTTCGAGCAAGTCCTTATCGGCGAATTTGTAGCCGATCCTGCCCTCGAGCGCGGTCCTGTCCTTGGCCTTGCGGCTCATCTGACGATCGTGAACAGCCTGCTCCAGCGCACTGATACCGGCCAACGCCAGAATTGCCAGGCGCGCTCGCCCTCAAAGACCGAGAAGAAGATGATCTGTGCCTTACCGACTATATTTTCAAACGGCACCATTCCGACCTGGCTGAACCGGCTGTCAGTCGAGTTGTCGCGGTTATCGCCCATCATGAAATAATGACCGGCCGGCACAGTGTAGACCTGGGTGTTGTCGGCAAATCCATTGTCCACCAGGTCGAGTGAGTAGTAGCTCACGCCGTTCGGCAGCGTTTCCTTCCACCGTTTGACCGGCGCATCGCGCGTGCCTTCTTCCGTTTCGATAAAATCGGGAGCGCGTTCACGTTTGACGGGAACGCCGTTGATGTTGAGAACGCCGTCAACCACCTGAATCTTGTCGCCCGGAAGCCCGATCACGCGTTTGATGTAGTCAGTCGAAGGATCCTTTGGCAGCCGAAATACAACGACATCGCCTCGCTCGGGCAGCCAGCCGCCCGGAAGCCGTCCGGAGAATAACGGCGGCGACAGGGGAAGCGAGTATTTGCTGTAACCGTAGGTGTATTTCGAGACGAACAGGTAGTCGCCGACGAGCAACGTCGCCTTCATCGAGCCGGAAGGAATATTGAAGGGCTGAAACAGAAAGGTTCGGATCACGAGGGCGATGATCAGCGCATGAATGATCACGCGCACAGTTTCGGCGACGCCGCCCTCTTTTCGCTTAGTTCCAGATGTCACACTCATCGGCCTTTCGTCCCGCCAATTGGCTTAATGCACCCCGGCGACCTTGTAGCGGCTGAGACACTGGCAGGCAATGAACAAGGCCGGAAAGTTACAAACGTTTGATCCGATTGGAGGACCTATTTTCAACGCGAAACTCCCCGCGTTGGCACAGCGGATATAATGACAATGGCCTGAGCGGTCGGACCTTCGTCTGTCAGCGAGACGTCGATTCTGGCTTCGCAGCCCGGCGGCGTGATCGCCTGCAATCGCGTGAGCGCGCCACCGGTAAGCTTCATCGTGGGGCGCCCGCCCGCGAGATTGACGACGCCCATATCGCGCCAGAAAACGCCGCGCCTCAGCCCTGTCCCCAGTGCTTTGGCACAAGCCTCCTTGGCCGCGAAACGCTTGGCGTAAGTTTCAACGGTATTTGCGCGGCGCTCTGCCTTGTCACGCTCGGTTGCGGTAAATATTCTGCCGAGGAAGCGCTCGCCATGCCGTTCGATCACGTCGGCGATCCGTCGGACGTCGACGATATCGGAGCCGAGTCCAATGATCATGCGATTTCCCTGCGCATGATCTTCTCCGAAAACCGGTTCCCACTTTTCGGGATCATGCGTGTGCCTTCTTGCGGCCACGATCCATTGCGTAACGCATCATTTTCACAGCCTCACCGAGGCCCTCAAACACTGCTTCTCCGATCAGGAAATGACCGATATTGAGTTCAACGACCTGCGGTAATGCGGCGATCGTCTCCGCAGTACCATAATCGAGCCCGTGGCCGGCATGCACCTCCATGCCCAGGCTCGCAGCAAGCTGCGCCCCGTCGCGAATAAGCTGCCACTCCGCATTCGCCTCGGCGGATCGGCCTTCGGCCAGTGCGTCACACCAGGAGCCGGTATGGATTTCAATGACCGGCGCGCCGAGCGCGGCGGCAGTCTCGATTTGTACCGGCGCTGCTCCAATAAAGAGCGAAACACGAATTCCTGCATGCTTGAGTTCGTGCACAACGGGACCAAGCTGTGCACGCTGCCCGGCCGCATCGAGCCCGCCCTCGGTCGTGCGTTCGGTCCGTTTCTCCGGCACCAGACAAACGGCCTGCGGCCTGGTCTTGAGCGCGATGCCGACCATTTCTTTGGTCGCCGCCATTTCCAAGTTGAGCGGCCTGTCTATTTCCGCCTTGAGCCGCGCGATGTCATCGTCACGGATATGCCGACGGTCTTCGCGAAGGTGGGCTGTAATGCCATCGCAGCCGTTCGCGATCGCAAGCTTGGCTGCGCGCACCGGATCGGGATGGCGTCCGCCGCGCGCATTGCGGATAGTGGCAACGTGATCGACGTTCACACCAAGGCGAAGCCGTTTCATGCGTTTTCCCTGCGCACGATTTTCGTCCGGAACCGGTCCCCAATTTTTGGGATCATGCGCTAGCCGTTCACGCGTTCCGCCTTCGCGACCACCGGCTTTGCGCGCAGCTGCGCAAGAATGGCGGTGAGATGCTTGAGGTCATAGACCTCGAGATCGATCGTGACGTCGGTAAAATCGGGCGCCCGTCGGGTCATGCGGATGTTGTCTATGTTGCCGTCATGTTCGGCGATGACTTGTGCAATTTGGGCAAGCGAACCCGGTTCGTTAACTGATTGGACGGCGATACGCGCAGGAAAACGCCGCGGCGCGCGCTCCTCCTCATCCCAGCGCACGTCCAGCCACCGCTCGGGCGTATCCTCGAATTCACTCAAGGCAGGAGACTGAATCGGATAGATGGTGATCCCCTCGCCCGGTGTGAGAATGCCGACAATGCGGTCGCCGGGCACTGCGCCTCCGTCCGGCGCGAAACGCACCGGCAGGTCGCCGTTGATGCCACGAATCGGAATCGCCTGCCCTACCGCGTTGTCAGGCAGCTTGAACTTGACCGAAGTGAGTTTCTTCAGTCCGAACCAGCCGCTCTCCGATTTGGGCTTTGCGGCCATGGCGGCAGCACGCTCTTCCTTGTAGTCGGGATGCATGGCGCGTGCGACATCGGAGGCCTTCAATTCGCTGCGCCCCACCGCCGCCATGACATCATCGACAGATGCACGCGCGAGCCGAGACAGCGCGCCCGTAAGATTCTCGTCCGAATAGGCAATCTTGGCACGCTGGAAGAGCCGTGCGACAATGCGGCGGCCAAGGCCGGCATATTGTCTGCGCACGGCCGCTCGTGTTGCGCGCCTGATCGCGGCGCGCGCCTTGCCGGTGACGACGATCGATTCCCAGGCTGCCGGCGGCGCCGTCTGTGCTTTCGATGTAACGATCTCAACCTCGTCGCCGTTGACGAGCTCGGACGTGAGCGGTGCGATCTGCCCGTTGATCTTGCAACCGACCGCAGTATTGCCGACGTCGGTATGCACCGCGTAGGCGAAATCGATCGGCGTCGCCTTTCGAGGAAGCGCGATCAGCTTGCCCTTCGGGCTGAAACAGAAGACCTGGTCGTGGAACAGCTCAAGCTTGGTGTGCTCGAGAAATTCTTCCGGATTCGAACCTTCTGCCAAAAGCTCGATGGTGCGGCGCAGCCACGCGTAAGCGGTCGATTCCCGCGAGAGCAGCTCGGTTGGCGAACCAACATTGTCCTTATAGAGCGCATGCGCCGCGATGCCGTACTCGGCGATCTCGTGCATCGCCACGGTCCGGATCTGCAGTTCGACGCGTTGCTTGCTGGGGCCGATCACAGTCGTATGGATCGAGCGATAGTCATTGCCCTTGGGCGTTGAGATGTAATCCTTGAAGCGCCCGGGCACCATCGGCCACGTGCTGTGCACGACACCGAGTGCCTGGTAGCAGTCGGTCAATGTCTTTACGAGAACACGAAATCCGAAAATATCGGACAGCTGCTCAAAACCGACCGATTTTCGTTCCATCTTCCGCCAGATCGAATACGCACGCTTGCGGCGTCCGACGACCCGGGCTTCGAGGCCTTGGTCGGAAAGTTTCTTTGCGAGTTGTTTTTCAATGTCGGAGATCAGCAACTTGCTGCGCTCGGTCAGCGCGTTGAGCCGCGCTGTCGCCACTTCGTAGGCTTCGGCATAGAGCTCGCGAAACGCCAGATCGTCGAGCTCCTCGCGCATCTCATGCATGCCCATGCGGCCCGCAAGCGGCGCATAGATTTCGAGCGTCTCTTCCGCGGCGCGGCGGCGCGTTTCGGGCGGCATGTAAGCAAGGGTGCGCATATTGTGCAGGCGGTCGGCGAGCTTGATCAGCAGCACGCGCACATCGTCGGCGATTGCCAGCAGCAGTTTTCGGAGATTTTCTGCTTGCTTGGCTTCCTTGGTGACGAGGTCGAGCTTTTTCAGCTTGGTCAGACCCTCGACCAGCGCGCCGATATCGCGTCCGAAGAGACTGTCGATCTCCGCGCGGGTGGCCTCGGTATCCTCGATGGTGTCGTGAAGCAGCGCCGCGGCGATCGTGGCATCGTCAAGCTTGAGATCGGTGAGGATCGCGGCCACCTCAATCGGGTGCGAGAAATAGGGATCGCCTGACGCTCGCCTCTGCTCGCCATGGGCCTTCATGGCGTAGACGTAGGCTCGATTGAGCAGCGCTTCGTTGGTATCGGGATTGTAGCGCCGCACCCGTTCGATCAGATCGTACTGCCGCATCATTGGCAGCTTTCTCGAAACGGTCGGCTTTTCAACGGCCTGAGTAGAGGCGGCAACAGCGGGAGGACGCGGGGCCCTGATCGGAGCCTGCTTCTGCATGCGCGGAAGATCTGAGCGCGTACGCGCCATATCTGGGCCTCGCGGCTACGCCTGACGATACCACCTCAAGATATCATGCCGTTTCATCATGACGGCAAGGCTTTACCTAATTGATAAACAGCCAACGGCCCGGCTTTTGGCCGGGCCGTCGTGTAGAATTAACGCAAAAACCGGATGATTATTCCGCGTCTTCTTCCGGCGGCTCCTCGGGCGGCGCCAGACCCTCGAGACCCTTGAGCAGCTCTTCCTCGGTCATACGGTCCGCAGTTACCTCTGTGTCGTCGGAGTCGACGCTGGCACCCGCGCCGGCACCGATCAGCGGCACTTCCGGCTCTGGCTCGTCGACCTCGACGTATTTCTGCAGGCTGTGAATGAGGTCTTCCTTGAGGTCGCCGGGCGACACCGTGGTCTCCGCGATCTCACGCAACGCCACGACGGGGTTTTTGTCGTTGTCGCGCTCGATTGTGATTTGCGAGCCGGATGAAATCATGCGCGCCCGATGACTCGCCAGTAAGACGAGATCGAAGCGGTTCTCAACTTTGTCGATGCAATCTTCAACGGTGACACGGGCCATAGGCTCGTCACTCCTATCTGGTGGAACTTGTCCTGAATTTGCTTGCTAGGTATCCTCTTGCGTAAGCAATTTCAAGCATTTTTGTCTTGGTTTAGCCGCAACCGTCTGTTACTCGAACATTTGCGAGAGCGCAGGAAGCCGATGGCGCGGATTTTGTCGGCACTGTGTAATTGCGCAGGCGGCGCACCAATTAACTGGGGAGGCCGCAATGCTCAGTTAACGACGATCCGAAACCGCGTGCGCGGCGCATTTTGCGTGCGCGCGGTCAGGATCCGGGCTTAAACCCTAATGATTTGTGAGAGAAAACCATGACGGTACCCGGCGAAAAAATCGCTTTATTTATTGATGGAGCCAATCTTTACGCCACCGCAAAATCTCTCGGTTTCGACATCGACTACAAGCGCCTGCTGCGTGAATTTCAGTCGCGCGGCTATTTGTTACGCGCGTTCTATTACACCGCGGTCATCGAGGATCAGGAATATTCATCGATCCGTCCCCTGATCGACTGGCTCGACTACAACGGATATTCGGTCGTCACCAAGGCGACCAAGGAATTCGTCGACCAAACCGGACGCCGCAAGGTCAAAGGGAATATGGACATCGAACTCGCGGTCGACGCCATGGAAATTGCGGGCACGATCGATCACATGGTGCTTTTCTCCGGTGACGGAGATTTCCGATCGTTGGTCGAAGCGGTGCAGCGTAAAGGCGTGCGTGTCACGGTCGTGTCGACCGTATCCACGCAACCTCCGATGGTCGCCGACGAATTGCGCCGTCAGGCCGACGTATTCGTCGATATCGTCGAGTTGCAGAGCAAGATTGGACGCGATCCGTCCGAGCGTCCGGCGCGGGAAGCCCGCCCGCCGCGCGACGATCGCGCCGCATCGCATACGCCCCAGTTTCTGCAGCGCCCGCCGACCACGCCGCAACGTGCCGGCGCGCATGTCGGGGCTGACGAAGACGAAGAATCCTTCGAATAGCGGGGCGCGATGGCTGGGGCAGACGGCAAGCCTGGGCGCGACTGCCCGCGCTGTCCGCGGCTTGTTGCGTTCCGCAAGACCTGGCGCGCCAAAGAGCCGACCTGGTTTAATTCACCCGTGCCCTCGTTCGGGCCCATTGATGCTCGCGTGCTGATTGTCGGGCTCGCGCCGGGACTGCAAGGCGCCAATCGCACTGGCCGTCCTTTCACGGGCGACTATGCCGGCGTGCTGCTGTACGAAACGCTTGGCAAGTTTGGCTTTGCGCGCGGTGACTACGGCGCGCATCCTGACGATGGGCTAGAACTGATCGATTGCCGCATCACCAACGCCGTTCGCTGTGTGCCCCCGGAGAACAAGCCGACGCCGGAAGAAATCAGGACCTGCCGCGATTTCCTGGCACCCACCCTTGCCGAGATGAAAAAGCTTCGCGCCATCGTTGTTCTCGGCCGCATCGCGCATGAGACCACGGTGCGCGCGCTGGGCGGCAAGCTATCCGACGCCGCGTTCGGTCATGGCGGCCGACATCAGCTCGGTCCGCTGACGCTTTTTTGCAGCTATCACTGCTCGCGCTACAACACGAACACGGGCGTGCTCACGCCCGAGATGTTCCGCGCCGTGTTCAAAGACGTACGCGCCTACCTTGATAGCTGAAGCCAGGCAATCACTTCCTCGGCGTTCTTGTCCGGCGGGAATACCGGATAGAAAACCTTGGTGATCGTGCCGTCGTCGATGACGAGGGCCATGCGCTTGAGGAGGGTCATTCCCGCGGCGGTAAAGGTCGGCAGATTGAGCGCCTTGGCAAGGCCGAGCTTTTCATCCGACAGAATTGGAAACGGCAAATGTAAACGGCTCGCCGCTTCTCGCTGATAGGCCGTGTCCTGTGTAGAGAGCCCGAACAGTTGCGTCACTCCAAGGCGCCTGAGCTCATTGAAATGATCGCGGAATGAGCAGGACTGCGGCGTGCAGCCTCGCGCGCCCGGAATCTGGTCCCAGCCGGTCGGCGGATCGACGCCCGGCACGCCCGTCCGCGGATAAACGTAGACGACGGTGCGGCCTTTCAGCTTCGACAAATTGACCCCTGGGCCTTCGGTGGCCGGCAAAGTCACATCGGGCAGCTTCAAGCCGGCGAGATGGCGGGCAGCGCCGTCGTCCTGCGGGACCGGAATATTGGGCGGCAAAAATTGCGGATTGTGAGTGCCGGGGGCTTCGCTCATTTATTATCTCCGTAGCTCATAAATTCCATCAACGAGCCGTCCGGATCGCGGAAGTAAACCGATGTACCCGGCCCTTTTGCGCC
>Ga0184625_10000297_pt1 | contig 17589 bp, 17 predicted proteins | sample PLM3_30_b1_FD_133151 | JGI IMG/M metagenome (GOLD analysis project Ga0184625, IMG submission 133151) | Groundwater sediment microbial communities from an aquifer in East River, Colorado, USA - PLM3_30_b1 | ecosystem: Environmental > Terrestrial > Soil > Riparian zone | place: USA: East River... | reverse complement strand
TTGGCAAGCTCCTCGGGGGTCGGCTCCCGACCGAGGTCCTGCAACATCTGGCGCTGAACGCGGGCGAGCTTGTTGATCACCTCGACCATGTGCACCGGAATCCGGATGGTCCTGGCCTGGTCGGCCATCGCCCGGGTGATCGCCTGCCGGATCCACCAGGTCGCGTAGGTCGAGAACTTGTAGCCCTTGGTGTAATCGAACTTCTCGACCGCCCGGATCAGGCCGAGGTTTCCTTCCTGGATCAGGTCCAGGAACAGCATGCCGCGGCCGGTGTAGCGCTTGGCGAGCGACACCACCAGCCGCAGGTTCGCCTCCAACAGGTGGTTCTTCGCCCGTCGGCCGTCCTGCGCGATCCAGTGCAGCTCATTGCGCAGTTTGGGCGGCAGCCCGCCTACGTCCCGGGCCAGCCGTTCCTCCGCGAACAAACCAGCCTCGATGCGCTTGGCTAGCTCGACCTCCTGCTCCGCGTTGAGGAGTGGGACCTTGCCGATCTGCTTGAGGTAGTCCTTCACCGGGTCGGCCGTGGCGCCCGCGACCGAGACCTGCTGCTCCGGCTCGTCGGCGTCGTCGGCGTCGGAGTAGATGAAGCCTTCGGCTTCCTCCTTCGCGGCCGCCTCCTCGGGCGCGGCAACCGTAGCCAGGTCGGCCGGGTTGGGCTCGACGTCCTCGAGGCTTACCAGGTCTGCATCGGTGAAATCGCCGGCGACATCCGCGAGCGGTCCGGCAGCGACGGCAACCTCGACGATCTCGGCCTCCTGGGTCGACGTGCCAGCAACCTTTCCCGGTTCTTGTGCCGCCGGTTCTTGCGCCGTTCTCTTCTTCGTCGAAGCCTTCGCGGGTGCCTGCTTTGTCAGCCCCTTCGCCGGCACCTTTCTGGCCGGCGCGCCCTTGGTCGGCACGCTCTTGGCCGACGCCTTCTTCTCCGCCGGTGTTGGAGATGTCTTCCCAGCCCGCTTGGCCGCTGGCTTGGCGGCCTTCTTCCTGGCCGAGACATCGACCACCTTGCCGTCCGTGCCGGCCTTTGGTCGGCTCGCGCTTTTTTTCGCGGCGGGCTTGCGCGCTCGGCTCGGCGGCTCGGTCGCGGAGTCGACGACAGCGGCGGTGGCTGCCGAGCGTCGGGCCGCAGCGGCGGGAACCCGCCGACGGGTTCCGCCTGCTTTTGTCTCCACCCCGACCGACTTCAGGTCCTGCGCCGCTGGCAGCTCGTGGGTCCGGGCCTGCGCTGGGCGCGACGAACTCGACGACACAAACGACCTCTCGATGACGGGCGATCAGGGGTATGAGCGTATGACGACACGCAACTCAACATTCTGACACGGCCGGTGCCTCCATGCACCGCGGCGCAACTCCCTGTCCAGGGTAACCCGAGAACGGTCTAGTCGTCGCACGGGCCGGACTCACCATCGTCGCGACCGCCGGACGCATCGTCACCTCTGGGGCGCCTGCTTGGTCTCACGCTTGTATTGGCGGACCTCGGCCAGCGATTGTGCATCGACCACGTCCGCGATCGACCGCCGGGATCCTTCTTGGCCGTAGGCACCCGCCGCCTCTCGCCACCCGGTTGGCCGGACATCCAGCTGCTTGCCGAGCAGAGCGATCAAAATCCGGGCCTTCTGGTCACCATAACCTGGCAGGTCGGCCAGCCGCCGGCGCAGCTCTTCGCCAGAACTGGCCTCCGTCCATACCCGGGACACATCCCCGCCGTAGCGGTCGACGACGAACGCCGCCAGCTTCTGCACCCGAGCACCCATGGACCGTGGGTACCGGTGCACGGCCGGCGGGCCGGTCATCAGCGCCACGAACTCGGCCGGGTCGAAACGGGCGACCGCCGCCGGATCCAAGTCTTGGATGCCCATCCGGGCGGCGATCGTCGCCGGGCCCGTGAACGCCCATTCCATCGGGATCTGCTGGTCCAGCAGCATGCCGACAACCAGTGCGAACGGGTCTCGGGCAAGGAGCGCGTTGGCGCGCTCGTCTTGCGCCAGCCGTAACGTCCGCGCCGTGCTCACGGCTCCTCTGCCTTGACGGCGAGCACCGGGCATTGTGCGTCGAGCAGGATCCGCTGAGCGTTGCTGCCCAGGATGAGCTTTCCGACGGGCGAACGGCGACGCAGGCCGATGACGATGAGGTCCGCCGCCACCTCCTCGGCGACCGCGATCAGGTCGTCGGCTACGTCCTGCCCTCGTACAAGCTGGCGGACTTCCGCCTCGATGCCGGCGTCGTCCAGATCCTTACGGACGGCGTCGAGCTCCGCTTCGGAACGGATCTCCTCGTCCGCGTCGAAGTCGCGGCCGCCATGGGCCGAATTGATGACCACCAGCCGCGCACCTCGCAGCTTGGCCTCCTCCGCGGCACGCCGCAACGCGGCCTTGCCCTCTGCCTTGGGGACATATCCGACCACGATCGCGGGCATTCTCGCGCTCCTCTCGACCAGCCACCGCAACATTGCGGCTTGCGGCACGCTACTCCTCTTGCCCCACCGTTCCCCATGGTCGTGGGACGATCGCGCGGTGCCCGACGTCGCGTTCGTGCTCGGCGGCGGGGGGCTGCTCGGCGCATCAGAGGTCGGCATGCTGCGTGCCCTCGTCCACGCCGACGTACGGCCCGATCTGATCGTTGGCACCAGCGTCGGTGCCATCAACGGTGCGGTATTCGCGGCGGCCCCCGGCGGGCACGTCGTCGATCGACTAGAAACCATGTGGAACTCGTTGTCCAGGGACGACATCTTCGGCGGCTCTGCCCTGAGGCAGGTCTCGACGCTGGCTCGAACCCGGACCCACACGCACAGCAGCGAACCACTGCGGGACTTGTTGGCGAGCATCTTGGGTGAGGACCGACTGATCGAGGATCTCTCCATTCCGTTCCAGTGCGTCGCTGCGAGCATCGAGCGAGCCGCGGAGCACTGGTTCAGGCGCGGCAGCGTCGTCGAGGCCGTGCTTGCCAGCAGCGCGGTGCCCGGGCTTTTTTCCCCGGTCGAGATCGGTGGAGAGCACTTCTTCGACGGCGGGTTGGTCCACTCGATCCCGATCGGCCGGGCGGTAGCTCTCGGCGCTCGCACGGTTTATGTCTTGCATGTGGGACGGATCGAGCGTCCGCTCCAGCCGCCCACCCGGCCGTGGGAGGTCGCGATGGTGGCGTTCGAGATCGCCCGACGCCACCGGTTCGCTGCCGACATGGCGGCGGTGCCAGACAATGTGACCGTGCACGTCCTGCCGACAGGCGACCCGGAACCACCCAAGTACGCGGACCTGTCGACGCTGAGGTACCGCGACACGGCACGGGTCGCCGAACGCATCCAGCTGGCACAGCAATCCGCCGCGGCCTATCTGGCCAGGCAATAACGTGCTACCCCCGCGCTGGCTCAGGCGGCTACTCATCGCCCCGGCGTTGTTCGTCCTGATCACGATCGCCCTGGTGAGCGCGCCCTTGTGGCTGTTGGGCGCGGCCGCGGTGTCACCGTGGCTGCCCGGTCGGTGGCGGCCACTGCGGTTCCTCTGGTTCGTCGCGCTCTACGCGATCCTGGAGCTCGCCGTGCTCCTGGCTTTGTTCGGACTCTGGATCGGCGCCGGACTAGGGCTCGAGATCCATTCGCCTCGGTCCCAGCGGACGCACTACGCGCTGATGCGCTGGTTCCTCCGGGTGCTCGAGTGGGAGGCCAAACGCGTGCTGGGCGTGCGGTTCGCGGTCGAAGGCCCGCCGCCGTCGGAGTACCGCGACCGGCCACTGGTCGTCATGGCCCGGCACGCTGGTCCCGGCGATTCGTTCCTGGTCGTCCACGCGCTGCTGAACTGGTACGACCGCGAGCCGCGGATCGTCCTCAAGAACACGCTCCAGTGGGATCCAGCGATCGACGTCCTGCTCAACCGCCTGCCCAACCGCTTCATCGCCCCGAATCCGGGCGCGGCGGGCGACGAGACCGAGCGCCATATCGCCGAGTTGGCCACCGGGCTCGACCACAACGACTCGCTGGTGATCTTTCCCGAGGGTGGCAACTTCACCATTGCCAGGCGCCACCGGGCGATCGCCAGGCTGCGCCGCGGCGGCCATCAGAAGGCCGCCTCTCGGGCCGAGCGGATGGTGAACGTCCTTCCACCTCGTCCCGGGGGCGTCACAGCCGCGTTGCGTGCGGCGACAGACGCCGACGCGGTGTTCGTCGCACACACGGGGCTCGAGCACCTCGTGACGGTGGGAGATCTCTGGCGAGGGCTGCCGATGGACACCGAGGTCCGGATGCACTGGTGGCGGGTACCTGCGGCCGACGTACCCCGCGACGAGGACGGAATCGTCGAGTGGTTGTTCGGGTGGTGGGAAACCGTCGACGCGTGGATCGGGGTGCACAAGCCGGTTCCGTAGCCCCTTTCCGTCATGCCGTGCCTGCGACGATGGCCGAGTGCGCGGGAGAGTGCGGACTGAGCCGAGCGTGCTCCATCTCGACCTCGACGCCTTCTTTGCCGCTGTGGAGCAACGGGACAAACCTTCGCTTCGCGGGCGGCCGGTCATCGTCGGCGGCCTCGGCCCCCGCGGCGTGGTGGCGACTGCCTCGTATGAAGCCCGCACCTACGGCGTGCGGTCCGCGATGTCGATGGCCGAGGCGCGGCGACGGTGCCCGCACGCGGCGTTTCTGGCCGGCCGCTTCTGGGCGTACCAGGCCACCAGCGAGATTGTCATGGCAGCGTTGCGCGACCTGTCCCCACTGGTCGAGCCACTGTCCCTCGACGAGGCCTTCGTCGACCTCGCCGCCGGACCGCCTCGGGATCTGTCCGGCGCAGGGGTCCGGGCTATCGCCGAGGATCTCCGCCGCGACCTCCTGGACCGGACCCGTTTGACAGCGAGCGTCGGCGCAGCGACGTCGAAGCTGCTCGCCAAGATTGCCTCTGAGCAGGCGAAGCCCGACGGCCTGGTGATCGTCGAGCCAGGTGCGGAGCTCGACGTCCTCCGCCCGCTGCCGGTTCGCTCGCTGTGGGGAGTCGGGCCGGTCACGGCCTCCCGGCTGACCCGGCTTGGCGTGCGAACCGTCGGCGACCTGGACCGGATCACCCGCCGCGAGCTGGTCGATTTGCTGGGCGAGGCCCACGGCGTGTCCGTGTACCGGCTGGCCCGGGCCGACGACCCCCGCCCGATTTCCGCCGAACGCGAGTCCAAGTCGGTCAGCGTCGAGGACACCTTCGACCGGGACATTGCCGATCCGGCGCTGCTGACGGCACTGGTCGACCGATTGTCCGGCCGGGTCGCAGATCGGCTCGAAAGGGCGGGTCTGTCCGGGCGAACGATCACGCTCAAGATCCGGCTGCACGACTTCACCACGCTGTCGAGATCGGCAACGCTGGCCGCGCCGACCGACGACGCCAAGGTCCTGGCGCGGATGGCCGCCCGCTTGCTGCGGGAAGTCGATACCACCGGCGGCATCCGGCTGCTCGGAGTGGGCGTGTCTGGATTGGCCGACTGGGTGCAGGGGGATCTGTTCGCCACCAGTGAGGCACTGCCTGCACCGGAACGGCCGGACGCCGCTGACCAGGTCGCCCAGACCCGTCGATGGGTGCCGGGAATGGATGTCGTGCACGCCGAGCACGGACCCGGCTGGGTGTGGGGACATGGGCGCGGGCGGGTTACCGTCCGGTTCGAAGCCGCAGACACGGGTCCAGGTCCGGTTCGCACCTTTGCCGACGACGACCCCGACCTGTCTGCCTCACCGCCCTGGCAAGCCTGATGATGTACAGGCAGGGATGGTGAACGCGGTCAACCCGGCAGGGTGAACTCAGCAGAGCGCGTGACCTCTCAGGCTTGTCTCAGCCGGCGCGGGCACACTGGGCACATGCGCGTCCTCGTGGTCGACGACGACCCAGCGGTGCGCGAGTCGCTCCGCCGGTCACTGGCATTCAACGGCTACGAAGTCGAGCTGGCCGACGACGGTGAGCAGGCGCTGCGAATGGTTGGGGCCACCCATCCGGATGCGGTGGTCTTGGACGTGATGATGCCCCGGCTGGACGGTCTTGCCACCTGCCGGGCGCTGCGCGCCGCCGGCGACGACGTTCCCGTGCTCATGCTGACCGCGCGCGACGAGGTGAGCGATCGGGTCGCCGGGCTCGACGCCGGTGCCGACGACTACCTGCCGAAGCCGTTTGCGCTCGAGGAGCTGCTCGCTCGCCTGCGGGCGTTGTTGCGTCGGATCGGCCCGTCGGACTCCCGGTCGGTGCTGCGCCTTGCCGACCTGTCTCTCGACCCCGTCACGCGAGACGTAGCGCGCGGTGAGCAATCCTTGCGGCTCACCCGGACCGAGTTCTCGCTGCTCGAGCTGCTGCTGCGACATCCACGTCAGGTGTTGCCCCGCGAGCGCATCCTCGAAGAAGTGTGGGGCTACGACTTCCCGACCACCGCCAACTCGCTCGAGGTCTACGTCGGCTACCTACGGCGCAAGACCGAGGCTCACGACGAGCCGCGGCTGATCCACACCGTCCGCGGCATCGGCTACGTCGCCCGGGAAACCCCGCCGTGACCGGGCTGCAGGCCCGCATCGCCCGCCAGCCGCTCCGGCGCCGGGTCGGTGTGCTCGCCGCGCTCGGTGTTGGCCTGGCAGTGCTGGTAACGGCGACCGCGGCTTACATCACGGTGTGGATGCAGTTGACCCGAAGCGTCGATGACAGCCTGCTGGACCGGGCTCGGGAGGCAGTCGGCTCCCAGCTGGGGGACCCGACGCAGCTTGGTCGGATGCCGGCAGAGCCGATCGTCCTCGCCGACGTGCGTTTCTCCCTGGTCCGCGCCGATGGGGCGGCGTTCGTGGCCCGCGGTGACGACGACGATCCGACCTGGGGCGAGCCGGAGGTTGCTGTCGCGCAAGGCCGAGAGCCGCAGAGCGTCCGCACCGTCACGGCGAACGGGGACTCGTATCGCGTGGTGGCCGTACCCGCTGGCCGAGGACTCGCCCTCGTGCTCGGCCAGTCGACCGCTACGGTCGACCGGGTCCTGCGCACCCTGGGGCTGGTCTCGCTGGGCGCCGGTGCCGTGGGCATCGCGCTGGCCGCGTGGGCAGGGGCGTCGATCGCGCGCACAGGTTTACGACCCGTCGAACGCCTGACCGCCGCAGCCGAGCGGGTGGCCGCGACCGGCCGGCTCGAACCGATCGAAGTCGAGGGTGACGACGAGATCGCCCGGCTGGCCCACGCCTTCAACGCCATGCTCACCGCACTCGACGAGGCACAGGTTCGACAACGCCGGCTGGTCGCAGACGCGGGCCACGAGCTGCGTACGCCGTTGACCAGCCTCCGCACCAATATCGACCTGCTCGCGCAAAGTGACCGCGAGGGCGGACTCGATCCGACCGAACGGGCTGGGTTGCTGGCAGACGTGCAGGCCCAACTGGAAGAGCTCACCACTCTGGTGACCGACTTGATGGAGCTCTCCCGAGAGGATCCGCCAGCTGCCACCCGCGAGTCGTTCGACCTGGCGGACGTCGTCCGCGACGCGGTGACCCGAGTCCGCCGGCGAGCCCCCGCGGTCACGTTTTCAGCAGACCTCCGGCCGTGGCCGGTCGAAGGCGACCCGCAGCTTCTCGGGCGGGCGGTCACCAACCTGCTCGACAATGCGGCCGCTTGGAGCTCGCCGGGGGCAACCGTGACCGCGACTCTCCGGGACGGCACCCTGCAGATCGATGACGAAGGGCCCGGTATCGACGCCGCGGACCTGCCGCACGTGTTCGAGCGGTTCTACCGTTCCGCCGAGGCCCGTGGGCGACCCGGCTCGGGGCTCGGTCTCGCGATCGTGCAATCTGCCGCCGACCGGCACGGCGGAACGGTGCGCGCAGACCGCTCACCAAACGGCGGAGCCCGGCTCACCTTGACGATCCCCGGTGCGATGAAGCTCGACGTCCCGGGCCGGTCAGCGACGAATTCTTCGTCGGCTCTTGCCTGACTCTCAGTGTCTTCTCAGCCGAACGAGAAAAGCTGTCGTCATGGACGAGACGCGAAGCTCCACTACAGAACACACCGGCTGGTCGTCGCAGGGTGCATTCGGACAGCCGACCAACCAACCAGCCGAGCCATCCGACCCGTGGGCGCCGCGGGCCGAGGACACCCGACCGGTCTATTCGCCACCGGCCGAGGCGAAGCCGCGACGAGGCATGGCGTTTCTCGTCGCGCTCGCTCTCGGGGCCGGTCTTATCGGCGGTGCGGCTGGCGCCGGCGTCGTGACGGTGTTGGACGACGACCAACCGGCCACCCAGAGCACTGGCACCGGGAACAGCCTGGACAGCTCCGGATCGGAGTCGAACCAGTCGGCCTCGTCCTTCTCCAGCGTCGAGGACGTCGCCGCCGAGGTGCTGCCCAGCGTGGTCTCGATCTCGGTTCAGAGCCAGGCCGGTGTTGGCACAGGCACTGGGGTCATCATCTCCTCCGACGGGCGGATCCTCACGAACAACCACGTCGTCGAGAGTGGCGGCGAGCTCATGGTGACCTTCCACGACGGCACGACCGCAACCGCAGAGGTCATCGGCACCGACCCAGTGACCGACCTGGCCGTGATCCAGGCGAAGGACGTCAGCGGACTCGACCCCGCCGAACTCGGTAGCTCCGGTGATCTCGAGGTTGGTCAGCAGGTGGTGGCGATCGGCTCGCCGTTCGGGCTGGAGGGCACGGTCACGGCGGGCATCGTTTCCGCGGTTGGCCGACCGGTGTCCGCTGGACAGACACAGGACAGCCGGGCGGTCATCGACGCCATCCAGACCGACGCTCCGATCAACCCCGGCAACTCCGGGGGGCCGCTGGTGAACATGTCCGGCCAGGTCGTCGGCATCAACAGCGCGATCTACACGCCCAGCGCCGGCTCCGTCGGCCTCGGCTTCGCCATCCCGATCGACCAGGCAAAGCCGATCGCCGAAGAGCTCATCGACACCGGTCAGGCCACGCACGCCCGGATCGGGATCAGCGTCGGCAGTGCGAGCGGCGAGACCCGCGGTGCGTTGATCGCGTCCGTCGAGCCCGGCAGCGGAGCCGACGACGCGGGTCTGGCCGAGGGCGATGTCATCACCAAGATCGACGACCGGCTGATCACCGACGGCGAGTCCCTCATCGCCGCCGCCAGGTCCTATCGGCCGGGCGACACCGTCACGGTCACATTCGTCCGTGACGGCGAGACCCAGACCGCGGAGATCACCCTCGGCAGTGACGCCGACGCCAGCTGAGCCCCGGTGGTTAGGGCAGACTCGGCAGTTGTGCTGCTCGACGACCTGGCCCAGACCTCCGCGGCGGTCGCCCGGCAGCCTGGCCGGTTGGCCAAGACCAGGCTGCTGGCCGACTGCCTGCGCCGGGCGGGTCCGGACGAGATTCCCATCGTCGTCGCGTTCTTGTCCGGCGAGTTGCGCCAGCGGCGGACCGGCCTGGGCTACGCCGCGCTCCGCGACCTGCCCCCACCGGCGGTGCAGCCGTCGCTTCAGGTCCGCGAGGTCGACGCCGAGTTCGAACGGATCTCCGCCGAAAGCGGCCGCGGCTCCACGACGGCCCGCCGGGATCGGCTCCGGGGGGTGATGGCGCGGGCAACGCCGGCCGAACAGCGACTGCTGGCCGGCCTGGTCAGCGGCGAGCTGCGCCAGGGTGCCCTCGACGGCGTGCTCACCGAGGCCGTCGCCACGGCCGCGGAGGTGCCGGCGGCCGAGGTCCGCCGCGCGGTCATGGTCGCCGGGACATTGCGGCCGGTGGCCGAAGCGGTGCTCGCCCACGGAACCCCAGGGCTGGCCGGCTTCCGGCTCGTCGTCGGGGCCCCTGTACGCCCGATGCTGGCGCAGTCCGCGCCCACGCTGGCCGAGGCATTCGCCCGGACCGGTCCGGCCGCTATCGAGTGGAAGCTCGACGGCATCCGCGTTCAGGTGCACCGCGATGGGTCCGCCGTGTCGGTTTTCACCCGAACTCTCGACGACGTGACCGAGCGCGTCCCAGAGCTGGTCGAGGTCGTCAGCGCCCTCCCGGTGCAATCAGTCGTGCTCGACGGCGAAACGATCGCGCTCGACCACGACGGGCGTCCGCTGCCCTTCCAGCAGACAGCAGCCCGGATCGGCCAACGGCTCGACATCGCCAGCGCCCGGGCGCGGGTACCACTCTCGGCATTCCTGTTCGACTGCCTCCATCTCGACGGCGAAGATCTCGTCGGCACCCCGGGAGTGCGCCGGTGGGAGGCTCTGACCGGGATCGTGCCCGCCGGACAACGTGTCCCAAGGCTCGTTACCGACGACGTCGAAGCCGCCCAGGCCTTCTTCGACACCGCTCTCGATCGCGGCCACGAGGGTGTGGTCGTGAAGTCGTTGTCGGCGCCATATGACGCGGGCCGACGAGGCGCCGGCTGGGTCAAGGTCAAGCCGCGGCACACCCTCGACCTGGTTGTTCTCGCGGTCGAGTGGGGCCACGGCCGGCGGCAGGGCAGTCTGTCGAATCTTCACCTCGGCGCCCGCGACCCAGCCGGCCGGTACGGCCCGCCGGACGGCTACGTCATGCTCGGCAAGACCTTCAAAGGGCTGACCGACGCCATGCTGGAGTGGCAGACCACGGCGCTACTCGAGCTGGCCGAGGGTCCCATCGACGACTGGGTCGTCACGGTGCGCCCAGAGCTCGTGGTCGAGGTCGCGTTCGATGGCGTGCAACAGTCACCGCGATACCCGGCCAGGATGGCCCTGCGGTTCGCCCGGGTGCTCCGGCACCGACCAGACAAGTCCGCTTCCGATGCAGACACGATTGATGCGGTTCGCGCTGTCCATGACCAGCAGGTGCACTAGGCGTTACGAACGCCGGGCGTTGACCAGCCGCTGCACACCGTCAGCCAGCACCTCGACGCCGGTGTGGTCTGATGATCTGAGCAGCAGCCCGGCCGCCTCCCACAGCGCACCCTGGACCGCTTCCTGACTCTGGCCGTCGGTCTCCGGGTCGTGGCCGACGGCCATTGCCTCCAGCAGCGTCGACGCTTCGACGAGTCTGGTCCAGTCCGGTGGGGCGTACCGGCCAGTAACCGTCCGGACGTAGTGCGATTCGGACAGCACGGCGGTGCGACTACGGGCGAGCTGGTGGTCGGCAACGGCACCACCAGCGACACCGCCGAGCACAGCGCCGAACACGGCCGCGACGAGAACCACCAGCCATCCGGCACCGACCAACGCCGCGACGAGTGCGGTGAGAACCCAGCCACCAACCGCCCCGAGCGTCACAGCTCGAACTTGGTGTTCGCCGACGCCAACACCGGCCACGCGGCTCACCGCAGGCCGCACCGTGAGCGCTTCGACGACAGCATCCTGAACAGCCGCGTCGACGACATCGGGCCGGAGCACCGCGAAGGTCTCGGGAACGGCCTGCCCGGTCGACGCGGCGTAGTCCGGGCGGCCCGACGTCCAACGCAACGCGCCCCACGGTCTGGTTTCAACGACGTTGGGCAGCCAGGTACCCCGACCACCGGGGAGGCTTTTCAGCACGCGTTGCTGTTCTTGCCAGGCAAGGTCCCACTGCCGCTCGGACATGGCGGTCAGCGGATGAGGTCGAGTCATCCCTGTTGTCTCTCCATCGACTCACCGGCCGGCGGGGGGCGCCCGGCTTCGACCACCCTGGCAGCTACCCGTCGGTAATGACGTGACTCTGGACGACCTGAGGCTGCGTGTTCTCCCAGTCGATGAACCGCTCCGTGCCATCCAGCGCTGAACCAGCCAGCCAGGTGGCGACGACTACATCGTCGACCAGTCCGATCGCCAGTAACAAGCCCTCGGGCACCAGGTCGACGGGTGATAGCAGGTAGAGCACGGCCAGGCCCATCAACGCCAGCCGGCTCTTACCCATGCCGTTCCATCGGCCCGATGTCACTGCGCCGACCATCCGGGGAAACGCGTTGATCCGAGTGGTCAGGCTCGGCGCCCCGGGACGATTTTGTCCGCGTATGAAGTGCCACAGTGCGACGAACGCAGCCGTGCGCCGGACTCGGCTCATCACCGGCCTCCTCATTGCTGATCCCCTCGGATGACTCTATAGCCTCCAAGAGGTGCCCTTAACCCTGCTCACCCCCCGATGGATCGCGCTGCACGTCACGATGGTGGCTGCCGTGGTGATCTTCCTGGCGCTGGGGTGGTGGCAATTGGGGGTGTACAGGGACAGTGCGGCTCGGCAGGACCTACGCGACCTCGCCCCGGTCGAGCTGGCCGATCTGGCCGCTCCCGGCCGAGACCTCGGTGCCGCGGCCGAGCGAGCCGTGAGTGCCACGGGCACGTACACGTCCGCCGCGAGTCTGGTAGTCCCCGCCCGCGTGCACGAGGGCGTCCTGGGGTCGTATTCGGTCGGAGTACTGCACACCTCCGCCGGTCACGTGCCGGTGCTCCGCGGCTGGCTCGACGGGGCCGCGGATCCGGGCGGCGTCCTGCCCTCGGGTCAGGTCCGGGTGACCGGGCACATGGTTCCACCGGAGACCAGCCGGGATGCGACCGATCCCGACGCCGACCTCCCTGCCGGTCAGATCGGCTTCATCGCGCCAGAGCAGGTGGCCGATGCGACTGGCATCGACCTGAACGACTTGTTTCACGGCTACCTCGTGCTCAGCTCCGAAGAACCCCGACCCGAGTTCGCGCCCGAGCGCCTGGAACTCTCCGCCGTGGAACCGATCCGGCACGTCAGTCCGCTGCAGAATCTCTCGTATTGGGCGCTGTGGTGGGTCTTCGCGGGCGCCGCTGCCGTGTTCTGGTTCTCCTCGGCTCGGGCGGCGGCGCGGGAGCACGATCGGCTCAGCCGGGACTGACGAGTTCTGGGTGTTCGGCGCGGACCTTTGCGACGACCTTGCGTTCGGCCACGAAGGACGCGAAGGGAATCGTCCCGGCCAGAATCACCGGCACGGCCCACCGCCAACTCCACCGCAGCGCGATCGCCAGGTACGCGCTGACCAGGAAGTAGAACATGTAAATCCAGCCGTGCACGATGGCGATGAACTCGAACCCCTCGACGTGGAACACGTACTTGAGCACGATCTCGGCGGTGAAAACCAACAACACGACGCCGGTGGTATACGCCAGAACCCGATAGAGGGTCACCGTGCGGGGGCTCACCTGGTCGAGGGTATCGACCAGCCGTGTTCAGCTTCCGTCGGCAGGGCGGTCCTCTGAGGTCCCGTCGTCGCCCAGGTCGGCCAGGAAGCGCTCGACTTGGGCGCCGATCTCGTCCGCACTCGGCATGGCGGCCTGGTCCGCGAGCAGGCTGCCACGGTCGGTGCCGCCGACGAACGCGTCGAACTGGGTTTCCAGCGCCCGCACCACCCGGCCGACCTCCTCGGATTGGTCGACCTGCTCCTGCACGAGCTTGCGGGTCACCCCAGCGGCCTCGGCGAGGGCGTCGGCTGGCAGGGCCAGACCGGTCGCCGCGGCAATGGACCGGAGGAGGACAAGCGACGCGTCCGGATAGTCGGCCTCGGCGAGGTAGTGCGGCACGTGGGCCACGAAGCCCATAGCGTCGTGCCCCGCCTCCCCCAGACGAAGCTCGAGCAGGGAGGACATGCTCGACGGCAAGCGAATCTCGCCGCGCCACGGGTTCACGACCGTCACCAGCTCGCGCCGGGTCGCGTGCGCGGTGACCCCGAGTGGACGCGTGTGCGGAACGGCCATCGGGATGCCGTGAACGCCGATCGTCAACCGCACCCTGAGCTGTTCGATGAGGCCGATGACGGCGGCCGCGAAACGCTCCCACTGCACGTCCGGCTCCGGCCCAGTCAGCAGGAGGAACGGTGTGCTGTGGGTGTCATGGACCAGCCGGAGCGCGAGTTCAGGCGCCGCGTACCGCTCGAAATGGTCCTCGACGAATAACAGTTCCGGCCGGCGGGCCCGATAGTCGACCAAGATGTCGGCGTCGAAGCGGGCGACGGTTCGGTGCTGGAGGGTGGAGAGCAGGTTGTCGACCAGGCCCTTGCCGGCGGAACCGGCGTCCATGAAGCCCTCGAGCGAATAGACGAGCACGGGAGCATCCAGCTCCGGAACGTCTCCGACGAGCTCGTACAAGCCCTTCGGGTCGAGCATGGCGGCACTCCAGGTGTCGAGAGCGGTCCAGTTGTGAATGACAACGCCCGAGTACCCCTTCAGCATCCCCGCCCGGCGACTATCCCGCCAGTCTCGCGACAGCACCGGACAGCGGCTCCTGGTGCGGCAGCCCGAGATGCGCACAGACCAGAGCCAGGAAGGCCTCGGCGTCGCGCAGCAGGTCATCAGCCTCCCGGGTGGTGACTGCGTGGGGCAGGCCGGCTTCGGCAGCGGCCCGTTTGGCTGCGCCGGCGGCGAAGCACCCGGCCCACTCGGCGAGTTCCGGTGCCACCTCGGCGAGGACCGCCCAGACGCTGCGCGGACCGCGGCTGCGGGCACGTCGCGAGCCGCCGGCACCTGCGGCCTCGGACCGAGCGCGCGCCGCCAACACGGCAGCACCAGCGCGCAATGCCGCCAGATGGGCAGCGGCGAAGCGCTGCGTTGCCGTCGTCGCCGATGCTGCTTCAGCCAGGCAGCCGCGGGATTGATCGAGCAAGTCGAGTACGGCGTGACCGGTACGGCTGGGACGGAACCGCTGGACTGGCGTCGATGTCACGAAGAGCTCCTCACTGACGGTTGTGGTCTGCCAGCCGTGACGGTCGCCTGCGGCCCGGGGGTCGAGGGCCGAGCCACAGGCGGACCGTCACCAGGACTCGAACACGTGTTCGATCCTGCGACCACAGTACACCGGCTGACCGACAGTCCGTCAACACCGAGCCGTAGGCTTGTCGTCGGTGGCCCGTTGCCGGGTGGCGATGGAAGGATGAGCGGTGGAGTCGATCGCCTACGCCATCTCCGGCGGGTGGGCATCGGGCATCAGCGCCTACGGCACCGTGCTGATCGTCGGCTTGGTCGGCCGGCTGGGTCTCGCCGACACCCCTGAGGCACTGCAGCGCACCGACGTCCTGATCCTGGTGGGAGTTCTCGCCGCAATCGAGTTCGTCGCCGACAAGGTGGCCTATGTCGACAGTCTCTGGGACTCGGTACATACGGTCGTCCGGCCCATCATCGCCGGTGTGCTCGGCGTGCTGATTGCCGGTGACGCCTCGACCCTGGAACAGGCCCTCACCGCGACGCTCACCGGTGGACTGGCGTTGCTTTCGCACGCCGCCAAGGCAGGGCTGCGTCTTGCGGTCAACACCTCACCGGAGCCGGCGTCCAATGTCGGGGTCAGCGCGGCCGAAGACCTCTCCGTCGCCGGAGTGTTGCTGCTCGCTATCGAATACCCCTGGCTGGCTGCGGGAATCGCGCTGGTTCTGCTGGCGATCATGCTCGGGCTGGCGATCTGGTTGCTCAAACGGATCCGGCGAGGCTGGCACCGTCTTCGGGACCGGTATTTCGCCGACGTCAGCACGTGACCGCAGTACTCACCCCCAGCGTTGTCCCAGGTGTCGTGACGCCCGACTGTGGTTAGGCTCCGCCGTCGTGGCTCAGGTCGTCGTCGTCGGCGCCGGGGTTGCTGGCCTCGCCGCGGCCGTGTATCTCGCGGACCTCGGCCACGTCGTCACGGTGCTCGAGCAGGCGCCGTCTCTCGGCGGCTCCCTGGGGAGCTTCGCTCGTGACGGCTACACATTCGACACGGGCGAACCCACGTTGACCCTCCCGGCAGTCTTCCGCGACCTGTTTCGAGTGACCGGCCGTCCACTCGAGCGGGAGCTCGGGTTGGTGCCTGTCGAGCCCAGCTGGCGGTTCAGGTTCGCGGACGGGCTCGAGGTCGACCTATCCAATGCCAGCCGGGCGCGCACCTTGGCCGGCCTCGAGGACGCCCTCGGTGCACCTTCCGGCCGGCAGTGGGCGGCCCTGCTGCGAAAAGCCGGGCAGATCTGGCAGGCCGTCCGGGGGCCTTTGCTCGACCGTCCACTGACGGCCCGGAGCGCCGTTGCTTTCGCGGCGCGACCTGCCCGACTGCGCGCCATAGGCGCCGGCTCCTCGTTGCGGGAGTGGACAGAGCGGGTCCTTGCGGAACCGCGGCTCCGCACGATCGTGGAGAGCCAGGCCGTGTGGGCGGGATCCGATCCGCGCGGAGCACCGGCTGCGCTCGCTGTGCTTCCGTACCTCGAGCATGCCTTTGGCACGTGGTACGTGGACGGCGGGATGCACCGTCTCGTCGAGGCGCTGGCCGAGCGAGCTAGCGGGCGCGGCGCGATCATCCGGGCTGGCTGTCCAGTAAGGCAGGTGCTCGTGACCGACGGCCGCGCTCGGGGAGTGCGGTTGGCGACCGCCGAGACCGTTTCTGCCGACATCGTCGTGGCGGCGACGCACCCGGGGCACCTGTACGGCGAACTCGTCGACGTTTCGGCACGGACCGAACGGCGACTGTTGGCGCGAGCGGCCTCGCCGCCAGCGATCTTCACGCTGTTGCTGGCCCTGAGAGGTCGCACTGCGAAGCCGGCGCATCGGACCGTGCTTCTGCCCACTGACGGCGATGCCGAGCTGGACTGGGTCTTCGCTGCGCAGCCTGGACCGCCACCGGAGTTGACCATGCATGTCTGTATCCCAGGTGACACTGCGGCCCAGCCGGAGGGCGGAGAAGCATGGGCCGTGCACGTCCGTGTTCCGCGGCACGGCCGGGACGTACAGGGTGCACTCGACTGGGCGGCCGACGGTGTTGCAACCTCGTTCGCCGACCGGATGCTCGGCGTCTTGGCCACACGCGGGCACGACGTCCGGGAGCGGGTGTTGTGGCGCGTCATCCGGTCACCGGCCGACCGCGAGCGCGAAACCCGGGTCCCAGGCGGAGCCGTCGGGGGGCTCACGCTCACCGGGCTGCGGTCGACGTGGCAGCGGCCGGGTAACCGTTCGCCGATCCAAGGGCTCTACCTCGTGGGCGCGGCGACGCACCCGGGGCCGGGGCTGGCCTTCGCCGCCCGGTCGGCAACCATCACGGCCGACTTGATCGGCCGGGCAACCTGACTGGGTGGGTGAGGCCGACCTCAGGCCCACGACCAGCGGACGACGACGGTAGCCGAGACCTCTTGCTGCCCGCCCTCGAGACTTAACTCCGCCATCGGCATCGCTGCCATCCGCGGCAGCGGAACCGGCCCGCCGCCGGCCGTGTCGTCGATCATGAGCACAACACCGAGCTCCCGGCCGGCGAGCTCGGCGAACTGTCCGGCTTTGGCCAGCGCGTCTGCAAATGCCGCCGCCCGGGCAGCGGAGAACAGACCGGACGTGTCGGAGTGCTCGAAGAAGAGGCCGGACAGCCTGGCTGTCTCGCCCGCCTCGTCGATTGCGTTCTGCAAGATCGACCCGGCCGAGCCGACGTCGCGCACGGTAGCCGACAGACCAAGGCGGGCAACGAAACGCTGCGGGCCGTCGCCGCGTGGGCCATGGTCGGCATGCACCGATGTGTCCGTGGTGCGCAGGTCGGCGGGCGGCACGCCGGCGTCGAGCAACGTCGACCGGATCCGGGCCACGCCCTCCATAGCGTCGCTGAGCGCTTCCCGGACGGTGTCGGCGATGGCTTCGGCAGCAAGATCGATCCGTACGACGTCCGGCGGCGCCGCGGCAGTGCCGACACCGACGACCAGAACGCCGTCCCGGTCAGTGCGATCTGTCACGCGGAGACTATGCCCGATCGG
>Ga0184625_10000296_pt1 | contig 17634 bp, 17 predicted proteins | sample PLM3_30_b1_FD_133151 | JGI IMG/M metagenome (GOLD analysis project Ga0184625, IMG submission 133151) | Groundwater sediment microbial communities from an aquifer in East River, Colorado, USA - PLM3_30_b1 | ecosystem: Environmental > Terrestrial > Soil > Riparian zone | place: USA: East River... | reverse complement strand
CTCACCCGGAGCCCGCACCTACCACAAAACCCTGCGAGAACGCGGCACCGGCCACCAAGCCGCGCTGCGCCAACTCGGAAACCGCCTCGTCGGCATCCTCCACGGCAGCCTCAAGACCAGCACGCGCTACAGCGAAACCACAGCCTGGGCACACCACCAACAAGATCTTGAACCTGTATCTTGACATCTAAGAACATACGATGTCTGCTGCGATGCGCTCGGTCATGCCTGATATGCGGACGTTGCCATGGCGGGCCACATCACCTGGATGGTGACTCGCGGTATGTCCATAATAGTCTGGGTTGTGGCTGACCCGCGCCCGGCTTGGGAGGCAACGGCCCAGAGCGTGGGGAAGACCAGGCGACGGACGAGGGACGGCGGCCGGGGGCGACGGGGTTGCCCCTGCTCGACGCGGCATCGGCCTGGCGTAGGACTTGGCCAGCATGATGTAGCGATTCCTCGCCGCGTCGTGGCGGGTTAGCGTTCAAGCTGTGATTGTCGCGTTCGAGGACCTAGAGCTGGACCTCTCACAGGTCGAGTTGCGGCGCTCCGGCGTACGCGTGCCGGTCGAGCCGCAGGTCTTCGGAGTGCTCGCCTACCTCGTGAAGCACCGCGACCGGGTGGTACCTAAGGAAGAGCTGATGGACAGCGTCTGGGGTGGGCGGTTCGTCAGCGAGACGGCGGTCACCAGCCGGATCAAGCAGGCCCGCCAGGCGATCGGCGACAACGGTAAGGCCCAGCGGCTTATCCGTACTGTGCACGGCCGCGGCTACCGGTTCATCGGCCCCGCCCGCGAGACCCGGCCGGCGCCCGCGCCCCGGCACGAGCTGGTCCATTACGCGGTCAGCGACGGACTGCAGATCGCGTACCAGGTCACTGGGCGCGGCGAACAGGACATCGTTCTGGTGGCCGGGTTCGTTTCCCACTTGGAGCTCGACTGGGCCGACCCACGACACGCCGCCTTCCTCGACCGGCTCGGTACGTTCGGAAGACTGATCCGCTTCGACAAGCGCGGCACCGGTATGTCGGACCGGCCGAACGATCTGCCGGACCAGGAGACCCGTATGCACGACGTACTGGCCGTGATGGACGCCGCCGGCTCCCAACGGGCCGTCCTCTTCGGATACTCCGAGGGCGGCCCCATGACAATCCTGATGGCCGCCATGCACCCGGAACGGGTCGAGGCGCTCGTGCTCTACGGAACCTACGCCCGGCGGCTGCGCGCCGACGACTACCCCTGGGCGCACACGCCGGAGGAGCGCCGGGAGTACATCGAGCGGTTGGCCGTCGAGTGGAGCTGGGAGGCCGACATGCGGGCCATGTGCCCGTCGGCCGACGACGCGATGGCCCGCTGGTGGGGCCAGCGCGCGCGGGCGGCAGCCACGCCGTCTACGGTACGTTCGCTGATCGCCATGAACTCCTTGATGGACGTCCGCGGAGCGCTCGGCTCGGTGCGGGTGCCGACGCTGGTCATGCACCGCCGGGGAGACCGGGACAGCCGCGTCGAGGAGGGCCGCTATCTTGCCGAGCACATCCCGGGTGCGCGGTTCGTCGAGTTGCCGGGCTCGGATCACTTCGTCGCCATCGACGCGAACCAGATCCTCGACCAGGTGGAGCAGTTCCTCGCCGACCTCGGGTCGACGCCGGCCCCGCCTCGCGCGCTCGGCGCCGTCCTCGCCGTCGCCGGCCCCGCTGGGGTCGCCGGGTCGCTGTCCGCGGGCCGCCCGGCGCGCACGCCCGACGGGCAGACCGTCATGGTGTACGACGGGCCGGCCGCCGCGATCCGCGACGCGTTGTCCGTCCTGAGTAGACCACAAGGCAGGGGTACCCGGTTCGGCCTGCAGATCGCGGAGGTGCAACGGACCGGGCCGGTGGTTGACGGCCCGGGCGTTGATGCCGCCGTGAACCTCGCTGACCGGGCGGCGCCGGGCCAGCTCCTCGTATCGCCGACCGTCCGCGACCTCGTGGCCGGCTCCGGCCTGTCGCTCGTGCCCGTCGGTGACGGCGCCTACCGGCTCGCAGTGCCGACCTCCACCTAGGCGCCGCGCGCTGACCGAGCGGCGTCGGCAACGAGTCCAAGCGATCCGTCGGGTCGCTGGGACTCGTTGTCCACACCGGTCAGGCGGCCTTGGCCTCCACCGTCACCGGCACGCCGTTGGTCAGCATGTCGAATACGGCCGACCGTTTGCGCGACTGGGCGACCAGGCCCTGTAGCTGCTCCGGAGAGGCATCGCCGCGGATCGCGAAGGTGACCCGGATGCCCTGAAAGCCGTTGCGCACTTCGGGATCCAGGCCGAGGATGCCGCGCAGGTCGATGTCACCCTCCACGGTGGACGTCACCTCGATCAGCGGAATGCCCCGCGCGGCCGCGATGTTGGCCAGGCCGCTGCTGAGGCAGGCGGCCAGGGCGTGCAGCAGGAACTCGACCGGTGTGGGTCCCTCGTCTGCACCGGTGAGGACCGGCGGGTGGTCCGCGTCGTACCGGTGGTCGGTCGCCCGCGCGTACTCCTGGCCGGCGCCGTAGTAGCCGTTGATGGTGCTGCGGTTGTGCGTACCGCTGACCCAGCGGTTGGTCACCCGGAACTGGAACTTCGCCAGCTCCGGCTGCGCCTTCACCGCGTCGATCGTGGCGAAGAGGGTCTGGGTGTCGACACCGTTGATGGACATGACGTACTCCGTTCGTCGCTGGCCGCTCTCAGGCGGCCACAGGCATGTGCAGCGAGGCGAGGAAATCCGCCTCCACTTCCAGGGCGCGACTGAGCCGCTTCTGCAGCGCGACGAACTCGTCGAGCGCGGGATAGCGGGTCATTGCGCAGGTCAGATCGAAGGTCTCCCGCAACGCGGCGTCGCGGACGGTCTCGTACTCGGACAGGTTGGCGGCGTCACCACGCAGGTGGTCGTCGATGCTGCGGGTCAACAGCTCGGCGTCGCGGAACGCGTCGGTAATGCCGTGCCCGGTGATCGGATCACGGTGGTAGCCGGCATCGCCGACGAGCGCCCAGCCGGCGCCGGTGGCCTGGCGGATCTGGTTGGGCAGCCGCACCGCACCGCGGACCGGCGAGACGACCCGACCGGCGCGCGTCCGCGCGCCCAGCGTCGGCGACACCGTCGCGAGGAGGCGGATGAACGGATCCACCACGCCGCCCCGGAGGCCGCCGACCATCGACGTCGAGCAGCACACCCATACGCATGCCTTGCCGTGGTGAGTCGGAAAGACACCGGCGTATCCGGACTGTCCGTCGGCGAACTCTCCGACGTGGAACTCAAGACCGCGCCAGGGAACGCCGCTGACGTACGCGTAGAAGGTGGCGTTGTCTGCCGGGTGCGACTCGCGTACCGCCGATCCCAACAGCTCGGCCATCCGCGACCGGACGCCGTCGGCGCCCACGACCACCTTTGCCGGCAGGCATACGGCGGTGCCGTCGGCCGTCTGCGCGCGTATCCCCTGCACTCGGCCGTCGTCGGAGCGGAGCACGCCGGTGGCGGTCAGCCCGGTGCGGATCGTCGCGCCGGCCGCGATCGCGGCGTCGGCGAGGATGCCATCGAGGATGTAGCGCCGCGGCGCAACGAGGTGGTCGACCCCGGCTCGCGGCTTGACGGTACGGATCTCCTCGTCCTCGCCCGCCCGGAACACCACCTGGCGAATGGCCGGCGCGCCGCTCGCGAGCACCTGGTCCAGCAGGCCAAATTTGGCCAGCTGCACGACGCCGCCGCGAGCGATCCCGTGCGTGGAGAGCGTGTCGCTCGGGATGCGACCCCGCTCGACCACGGTCACCCGGTAGCTCATACGAGCGAGCAGCATCGCGGTCACCGCCCCGGCGCATCGGGCGCCCACCACGACGACGTCGTTCTCGTACTCGCTAACACTCATGGCAACAACGATGCCGGCGGCGAGCGCGTGGTCCTTGGAGAGGGGATGGAGAATTCGTTCTCCACCAACGGCCAGCGGCGGTGGGTGCGAGGGACCTAGCCGGGCATCGGGAGGACCTCGTAGTGCCCGATCCAGGTGTCCTTGAGGAGGTGCTGCTCGTCAGGGGTGATCACGGCTTCCTGCCAGCGGTCACCGGCGAACGCCCGGATCGAGTCGACGTCCTTCCAAACCGTGACGTACACATATTCAGTAGAGGACGGGTCACGGGATCTGCCCACATGCTGCGCCACCAGTCTTGCCTGCCGCGACACGAGCGGTACAGCCGTGTCGCGGAGAAACGACTCGAACTCACGCTCCTTGCCGGGGTGGATCGTCGGCCTGAAGACACGGATGATCATGGCCTTCTCCTTCTCGCTCCCGTATGCCACAAACGATGCCGGCGGCGCGCGCCTGATCCTTGAAGACAACATGGAGCATGCGTTCTCCACGAGTAGCGGGCGCAGATCGCGACGCCGACGCCCATCGCGACGGGCGGAGCCGGTCGTGACAGGGTTGAACCCTGCCCGCAGGCGCGCTGATTCGAGGCGAGGTGACATGCAGTTCGTCTACCACCGCCGGCCACCTGACTTGAGGGGCGAGATTCTCTACCCGCTGAACGCGCTGCGGGCTCGCTACCCCGACGCGTATGAGCGCCAAGCTGCCAAGTATCGCGGGCGGGAGAAGCGGATGGCCACGTCTGTTCCCCCGCTGGGACTGCTGTGGAACGACGTGCTGCACCTTGCCCCGATCCATCCACACCTTCTCTACCGAGCACTCGTGGCGTGCGGGCTCAGCCCACCGGATCATTCCTACTTCGCGATCCCGGTCGACCTGCTGCGTGGCCGGCCCGCGACCGTACTGATCGCACATGACCCCGACCTATACCGGCCATTCGATCCGGACAGATACTGTGAACTCGGACACGTACCGGAGTCCACGCTGCGCTTCTACGACGACGAGATTCGGGCCGGACGACAGCCCTTGCTCTATGTCGGCATACCGCACGTGTTGGTCGCAGACCCGATCGACACTGCCGGGCTAGTGCAGTTCTCCTGGTGCTAGCAGGCGGCGGATGTCCAAACAACGGCGGGCACATCGTCAACCCAGGCTGATGGACATCCGCACCTGCCGGGATGACAGGGCCGCTGGTGGTCTCGATGAGCCGCGGCGGCTTGGCGTCGGCATCCTCCGAGCTGGTGCGCGGATCGAAGTCGCGGGACCCGCCTCAGACCTTCGATCGGTAGAGGTCGCGCACGCAGCCGATCTCGGCGCCGTGGTGGGCGTCATGGTCGATCATGGTCCAGAAGATCTTCCATGCTGGCCACAGCTCGTCCCAGTTGGTGCGCACCGGGTCGTCGAGCGCGGCGTCGCTCAGGCCGGCCAGGTCGGTGCGGAGGAGCTGCTGTCCCTCGGTCAGTCGCGCCATCACCGCCGCCACGGTCGACGGCGCCTCGAGGTCGGGAAAGGTGAGCCGGCCCGCGCCGAACGCATACTCGTGATACATCACCTTGCAGTCGGCGATGTGCGCCAGCCGCCACGCGATCGTGGTGAACGGCGGGGGATCGGGGTCGGGCTCCTGGTAGTCGTTGACCCACGCCCCCGACTCGTCGCGCCGCACCGTCCAGCACCCCGGTACCGGCTCCCAGAAGTACTCGACCTCAGTGAGGTCGGCTACGCGGCGTCGGAGACGGCCGTAGACCTCGTCCAGCTGGCCGACCAGGAGATCAACACGTGACATACCGATCAACTCCCGTCGTACGTTCGACGCCAATCTATGACAGGAGCACCCAGGCGGTCACCCTTATGCAGCCGACCAAATTCAAACCGCACGGTCCCAGACGCCGTAGCCAGCGCACGTCCACTTCTCCCGCGAAGCGCGCACGGGGCGCCCGATCATGCCGGTGAGCGGACGTTGCCATGGCGGGCCGCATCACCTGGATGGTGACTCGCGGCATGTCCATAATCTAGGTTGTGGCTGACCCGCGCCCGGCTTGGGAGGCAACGTGCCCAGAGTGTGGGGAAGACCAGGCGACGGTGGGAGTAGGCATGAGTTGGGTGGACGCCAACGGAGCACGGCTGTACTACGAGCGGCGTGGCGCTGGGTCGTCGGTGCTGTTTATTTCCGGAGCGACCGGCGATGCCGGGCATTGGACCGGGGTCGCCGACGTGCTTGCGAGCGAGTACACGGTTATCACCTACGACCGCCGGGGCAACTCCCGTAGCCCTCGACCTGCGGGATGGACCACCACGACGATCGACGAGCAGGCCGATGACGCGGCAGCGCTGCTTGGCGCATTGGATCTCGCCCCGGCCATCGTGTTTGGCACCAGCGCGGCTACCGGAGTCCTGGCCGCCGTGTGCCTGCGACATCCTGAGGTGCTTCGTGGCGCGATTTTCCATGAGCCGCTGTTCCCGTCGGGCGCGTCCAATATTGACGCCGTCCGGGCCGGCCGCCGGGCAATCGTAGAGGAAGGCATGGCCGAGGGCGGTCCTCGGCTGGCAACGGAGCTGTTCCTGCGTAACGTCGCAGACGATCAGGTCTACGAGTCGCTCGATTCAGAACTCCGCGACCGGTTGCTCGGCAACGCAGATGTCCTGTTCGGGATCGAGATGGCTCCCTACGTGGCCTACGAGCCCACGGCGGACGAGATCAAGGCGTTCCGGGTTCCATGTGTAGTGACGGCCGGAGCCGTGAGCAGCGATCCACACGCCCGCGGCCACTGGCGATTCGAGGTGGCGCAGTGGCTCGCTGCTCATCTCGGGACCTCGGTCGTCGAGCTGCCCGGCGGACACATGGCCTACCTCGGCGAACCCCAGGGCTTCGCCGAGGCACTTCGACCACTCCTGCGCACGTTGACGTGAGAACACCGTCGTCACAAACTCCTCGGACTTCCATCCAGACACAAACCGGCCGCGCCGTCAGATGAGAGGTGACGCACTGTACTGCCGGCGACCGGGTGGTCATCCCGTGGGGCCAGCCCGTGCTCGTTATGGTGATCTCGGTCGTAGCGGGTGTGGCTAGGTCACTCGGTCGGAGTTTGGGACTGCTGGGCGGAGCCGGCCGGGCGAGCGGTCAACAAGCCAGCGTGGTAGAGCCACTGCATGGTGTCCCGATACATGTCCACCAGCGGTCGTGGTTGGAAGCCCAACTCCTCGCGGGCCGGTGAATCATCGCATCGCGTGTCGTAGGTATGAAGCAGAACGCCCTCGTACGGCGGCCGACCTGGGCATCGGCACGGGCACACGACGGTCAGCCGAGAACGGCCGCCAGCGTCCGCCATGACCACCACGATCGCCTTGATCGACACCGAGCGGGCCTACCTGCAGAGCCAGCCGCTCGGCCGCCTCGCCACCGTGGACGCCAGCGGTGCCCCCCAGATCAACCCGATCGGCGTGTTCCTCGACGAGGAGACCGACGACATCGTCGTCGGCGGGCACGCGATGGGCGCGACCCGAAAGTTCCGCAACGTGCAGGCCAACGCCCAGGTCGCCCTGGTGATCGACGACCTCGTGTCGACGTCGACGTGGGTCTGCGCCTGGGGACTCGACCCCCGACGTGCAATGCCGGCAGGTCCGTTCGAAGGCGGCGGAACCACGGTTCCGCACGCCTTCGCTCGGCCACCTCACGCCGGTCTTGATCGGTGATCTCCACTCCGACGACCCTCGGACTGGGGGTTCTGTTAGTAGTTCTACGTCGGCCGGCAGCCGGTTCGTCGCCCGTCTTCGTCAAGGCGCGTAGCAACTGGTTGGGGCGCAGGGGAAGAAGTATCGCTCGGCTTCGAGCCGATGGAATGGGTAACGATCCGCCGCCGAGTACCGCCCCCGGCAGTCGAAGACAGCCGTCGCGTCCGCCACGGACCAGATCATCCCTGAATGTTCGGGCAGCAGCGAACGCACCGATCGGGGATGACCCACGGACACGGCGCCCCGACTAGCGTCCATGGTCGAGGTCAGCGAACCGATTCGGAGCGCTTGGGTAGCTTCCAGTTGGGTCGCGGGTAGTGGCACGTGTAGCCGTCGGGGATCTTTTCCAGGTAGTCCTGGTGCTCCGGCTCGGCCTCCCAGAACGGTCCGGCGGCCCTCACTTCGGTGAGCACCTTGCCCGGCCACAGCCCCGACGCGTCGACGTCGACGATCGTGTCCTCGGCGACGCGCTTCTGCTCTCCGTTGGTATAGAAGATGGCCGAGCGGTAGCTGGTGCCAATGTCATTGCCCTGGCGGTTGAGCGTTGTCGGGTCGTGCACCTGGAAGAAGAACTCCAGTAGTTCTCGGAACGACATCACGCTTGGGTCGAACACGACCTCGAGCGCCTCGGCGTGAGTGCCGTGGTGACGGTAGGTCGCGTTGGGCACGTCACCGCCGGAATATCCCACCCGGGTGCTTAGCACGCCGGGCCGCTTACCGATGAGGTCTTGCATGCCCCAGAAACATCCACCGGCCAGGATCGCCGTCTCGGTGCTCGCTGTCATAGCGTCAACTCCTCTGCCACGCTTCACCCGATGCCCGTCCACCTCACTTCCGACGCTACTCCGGGCAGCAGCACGACGACGCGCGCCGCCCGCGGCAATAGCGGCAGAAGCGTGCGCCGCGCGCCGCACCCGGCTGACCACACCGACGGGCTGAACCGTGCTCAAAGTAGCGGTGCCCTCCTTGCTGATACCCCATCTAGCTCGGTCAAGGGAGGCGTCGATGACGGTGATCATCGGGATGGACCCGCACAAGCGCTCAGCGACCATTGAGATCGTGGACGAACGATGCCGCGTGCTAGCTGTGGGCATGCCCGCGAAACTGTCCGCGCAGGTGCGAGTTTTCGCCACCCGCAACGGTCGCAAGACCGACCAGTGGATGTGCACTCGGTCGCGATGGTTGCGCTACGCACCCCTCATCGCCGCAAGGCCGTCGGCTGACCAGTCTACGAGGGGGGGTCATCGACGGCGGCTATGAGCCGACGGGCTGAGGCTTCATCGGAGGGGGCAACCAGCACGCGAACACCATGTAACTGCAGCGGTGGCTCCTGTCCGCCGACATCGTCTGCCGACACGGCTGCTCTCAAGCCGTGACTGCGCAGCATGCCGACGATCAGTTCGGCCTCTGTGCGGCTGGCAACGACCGCCACAGATACAGTCGCGCCGTCCACGATCTCAGCTCCTCTGCTCTTGTTTACTGCCCCACAGGCCACTACTGGCATCATGGTCGCGCTTCGAGCGGATCCGCTCGAACCCGCGCCGTCGCCTGAGGAAGCCACGCCTGAACCGGCCAGGGCGATCCTCCCTCCGAGGCTAAATCCCGCTGACGTCTCGCACGGACTTTGTCAGAAATCGCCGACAGTTAACCAGGGCTCCGAGCGGAGGCGAGGCAGCTTCTTAGCTGCGATTTCGTGTTGGAGCTGGTGAGGGAATTGACGCCCCACTGTCAGCTTGGGAAGTAGCGATGCCGGGGGTACGCGGCGGCCTGTGGCAGGTCAATGCGAGTCGGTGTTGTGCGCTGCCGACCGGGAGTGCTGGTGGCTAGTGGCACACGACGTGCCACAACTGACCGGACGCAGCGCGTGCCTCCCCAACCCGCCTTGAGGGACGTCGAAACGTGTTGGCCACGGATCCCAGGATGACTTCAGGGTCATACAGCTAGCGTTCCTGTCTGGTCGGTCGACTCGCTGGTGTGACGCCCGCCGATTTGTCGTGCGTGCGTTTGCCGGAGCGCTGCCCTGCGAGCGTCGCGCGAGCGGCCGAGGCCGCACGCGCTCGTGCCAAATACGCTGTCCAGTCTGCGTACCCACGTTCGGCGTGGGTCAGAAGCGTTTGTGACCAGGACGGGCCGCCTGGGGCGGTGTGTGTCGAATGCCCCCGAACGTAGCCCTATGAGACTACAAATGAGACTAGCTCGCTGGTGTTCGGGTCCATGACTCTGGCCGGGCCGGGGCCCGTCCCGGAAGGACGGGCGGGATTGCTCGTATGGCCCGCGATCTCCCGGTAAGGCGTTCTACGCTTGGAGACGGGGCGGCGTGCTTATGCCGAGCTGGCGCAGAGTCCAGGCAGTCCGTTCATCCAAGATGCCGAGGCGAGACAGAGGCAGGGGCATGCCGTTTGTCACGGTTGGAGGGGAGAGAGGCGGGCCGAAGGGGCCCACCCCAACCTCATCTACTTCAACGAGGTCGACAGGGGTGGCCACTTCGCCGCTTGGCAAGAGCCGCAACTCTTTTCAGAAGAGGTCCGCGCCGGCTTCCGTTCGCTTCGGTAGGTGACCGTGTCCCAACGTCTGCAAATGCCCTCGCTCGACAGGGTGACCGAGTGGCTCAACTCCGAGCCGCTCGGCGGCGCCGAGCTGCGCGGCCACGTCGCCCTCGTGGACTTCTGGACGCTGACGTGCATCAACTGGCTGCGCACGGAGCCATACATCCGTGCGTGGTCGCAGGCGTACCAAAACGACGGGTTGGTTGTGATCGGCGTTCACACGCCGGAGTTCTCGTTCGAGCACGAGATCGACCGCGTGCGGCAGGCGACGAAGGAGCGTGGGATCGACTACCCGGTCGCGATCGACAACGACTACGAGATCTGGAGCGCCTTCGACAACCATTATTGGCCGGCGCTCTACTTCGTCGACGCGGACGGCATCATTCGCGACCACCACTTCGGCGAAGGACGCTACGAGGAATCGGAGCGCGTCATCCAGGGGCTGCTCGGCGTCGAGCGCGAGCTCGTCTCCGTCGAAGGGCTCGGCGTGGAGGTGGAGGCCGACTGGGACCACCTGCGTACGCCCGAGACGTATCTCGGCTTCGGGCGCAGCGAGCGGTTCGCGTCGCTGAACGGCGGCGTGTTCGACGAACGCGCCGCCTACGAGTTCCCGGGGTACCTGCGCTTCAACCATTGGGCCCTCGCCGGCGAGTGGACGATCGGGCGTGAGAATGCCGTGCTCGACCGGGCCGGCGGGAGCATCGCCTACCGGTTCCAGGCGCGCGACGCGCATCTCGTGCTGGCTCCCGGAGCGCGAGAGCCGATTCCCTTCCGCATGCTCCTCGACGGCGAGGCGCCAGGCCCGTCACACGGCGTCGACGTCGACGAAAATGGGAACGGCTTGCTCCGGGACGGCCGCCTGTACCAGCTCGTACGCGAGCACGACGCGGTCCGCGAACGGACCCTGGAGATCACGTTCCTCGAGCGCGGCGCCGAGGCGTACGTGTTCACGTTCGGGTAGCCAGAGATGGCGACATCCCTGATCAACCATCTCCCGCATCCTCGGCTGCGTCCCGAAGGTGGAAGGGCAAGAAATCAAGGCCGCGGACAGGAACGTCACGCAGCTCGTGACCGTCCGCGGCTCGGCGCTGCTGCTGGATCCCTCCTGGAACGGCAAAGGGGCGATCACGCCTGTCGTCCCGATGCGCCACCCGGTCGGGCGGCACCGGGGCCATGACCTCTCGATTGAAGATCATCGTCGGGTCGCTACGCGCGGATACCGATCGGATGGCCGCATCATATAGTTAGACGAGTCGATGTATTAGTTGTCGACACGTGCGCATCGCACACCTCTCGCATCGCCACGCTGCTGGGCGCGCCACTAGGAGAGCTCGGATTTCTGGGCCGAACGGGGGCGTGGCTACGTGGTGGATCACATGCAACGACGTCCCCCGGTGGAAGCGGCGGTCGAGGTGGAGTAGGACTTGGGACATGACGTCGCAGGATGCTGCCTCGGGCAGCCCCGCCGACCGCCCAAATTCGACGCACGGCTCGGTACGAGAACGGCTACGTCGGAAACCGTCGCCTCCCGTGCCGTGGCGGGTTGAGGGTACTCCTGGCCAGACGCCTCCGGGTCGACGCCCAAATTGGTCTCGATTGTGGTGGCTGTTGCTCGCGTTGCTCGTGGTGAACTGGATCGTGGCTTCGCTGATGCTTGGTCCGGAGGCGCGTACAAAAGTGTCTTACACGTTCTTTACGACGCAGGTTGATGCGGGCAACGTCAAGGAGATCACCTCCACCGCGGAAACGATCGAGGGCGAATTCAAGCGGCAGGTGGCCTACCCGCCGGATACGAAGGACGCCAAGCAGGTCGACCGGTTCACCACGCAGCGACCGGCGTTCGCCACCGACGACCTGTTCAAGCGGCTGCAGGACACAGGTGTTCCAGTCAACGCCAACCCGCCCGACCAGCCGGCGCCGCTATGGCGGCAGTTGCTGGTGGGGTTTGGTCCGACGTTGCTGTTCGTCGGCCTGCTGGTGTGGTTTCTGCGCCGTAGCGCGGCCGGTGGCGGGCTGGCCGGGATGGGCGGCTTTGGTCGGTCGCAGGCGAAGCTGTACGAACCCGGGTCGGGACCCCGTACCACGTTCGCCGATGTAGCGGGCATCGACGAGGTCAGGAATGAGGTCACGGAGATCGTGGACTTTCTGCGCAATCCCGAGCGGTACCGCCGGTTGGGTGCGCAGATTCCCCGGGGTGTGCTTCTGTCCGGTCCACCGGGCACCGGCAAGACGCTACTGGCCCGGGCTGTGGCCGGCGAGGCTAAGGTGCCGTTCTTCTCGATCTCCGCGGCCGAGTTCATCGAGATGATCGTCGGGGTCGGGGCAAGCCGGGTTCGGGATCTGTTCGAACAGGCCAAGAAGGTCGCTCCGTCGATCATCTTCATCGATGAGCTCGACGCGATCGGGCGTGCCCGGGGCGGCGCGCTGTCGATCGGCGGCCACGACGAGCGAGAACAGACGCTCAACCAGATCCTCACCGAAATGGACGGATTCACCGGCAACGAGGGTGTGGTCGTGCTCGCGGCTACCAATAAGCCGGAGGTCCTCGACCCGGCCTTGCTGCGGCCCGGTCGGTTCGACCGCCGGGTCACGGTCAGCCCGCCCGACCTGGCTGGGCGCCGGCAGATCCTCGACGTGCACAGCCGTGGCGTACCGCTGGCTGACGATGTCGACCTCGACGACGTAGCGGCGTCGACGCCGGGCATGGTCGGCGCGGATCTGAAGAACCTGGTCAACGAGGCGGCCTTGCTCGCGGCCCGCCGCGGCCACGACAAGGTAACTGCGTCGGACTTCAGCGACGCCCTGGAGAAGGTCGTGCTGGGCACCGTTCGCGGCATCATGCTCTCGCCGGAGGAGAAGGAACGCACGGCATTCCACGAGTCCGGGCACGCGCTGCTCGGCATGCTCACGCCCGGCGCGGATCCGGTACGTAAGGTGTCCATAATCCCGCGTGGCCAGGCGCTCGGGGTGACGTTCCAGAGTCCGCAGACCGACCGGTACGGGTACTCGGCGAAGTATCTTCGGGGCCGTATCGTCGGCGCGCTCGGCGGGCGGGCGGCGGAGGAGACTGTCTTCGGCGATGTGACGACCGGCGCCGAGAACGATCTCGACCAGGTCACCAACATCGCGCGTCAGATGGTCGGCCGGTGGGGGATGTCCGAAACCATCGGTCCGGTGTCGGTGTTGCCACCGCCTGGGCAGGAGTCGCCGCTCGGCTTGGACGGCGTTGCGCCCGCCACCAAGGAGCTCGTCGATACGGAGGTTCGCCGGATCGTCGACGAGTGCTACACCGAGGCTGTGGCCACACTCCGAGGCCATCGAGAGCAGCTGAACCGGCTGGCGCACACCCTGCTCGCGCGGGAGACGCTCGATGAGGAGGAAGCGTATGCGGCCGCGGGCGTCCGTCGAGAGAACGCCCCCGCGGCGGTTGCCCGCGGTGAGGTTCCCGGCACCAAGCCGGCGCCCGGGCTGCCGTCTGACCAGGGACCGGTCGACGGCCGGGACGCTCTCCCGGTGCGCACGCGATTCGACGGCTGACAGCGTGTACCAGCACGTCTTGGCCTGGCAGGAAGCCCTGACCGCGGTCGGGATCGACCTGGCCATTTGGAGGGTTCCATCGCCGCATCGGGATGAGCGGCGGGCTGTTTGTCACCGCGCTCTTGCGGGAAAGTGGAGGGGAGCTGTCATTCGCAGCGTCGCCGACTCGGCCACGACCCCCGACGCCGGGCGCTAGAAGTGCCCGATCCAGGACGTCAAACTGACTCTGTTCCTTTCTTCGGCTGGGGTGGCTGCATGAATCCCTGTGACATGACCCGGTTGGGTTCGACCGATGTGCGGGTGACCCGGCTCGGCCTCGGCATGGCGCCGATCGGTGGCCTCTACGGCAAGGCCGGGGACGAGCAGGCCAGGGCGACCGTCGCTGCTGCGTGGGATGCCGGTATCCGGTACTTCGACACGGCGCCGCTTTACGGCAACGGGCTCTCCGAACTCCGGGCCGGCGCAGTGCTGCGGGACAAGCCGCGTGGCGGTTTCGCACTATCCACAAAGGTCGGTCGTCGGCTGGGCCTGAACGCTGTGTCCGAACAGGACATCTGGGCCGATCCCGGTCCGGACGCGACCCGCTTCGACTTCACCGTCGAGGGCACGGCGGCGTCCTATCAGGAGAGTTTGGCCCGGCTCGGTTTGGATCGGGTCGACGTCCTTCACATCCACGATCCCGACGACCACTTCGAGGAAGCCCTCGCCGGTTCCCTGGTGGTGTTGACCCGCTTGCGGGCGGAGGGCAGCATCGGCGCGGTTTCGGCGGGGATGAACCAGGCGCCGATGCTTGCCGACTTCGTCCGCACCGGCGAGTTCGACTGCGTTCTTCTCGCCGGCCGGTACACGCTGCTGGACCAGTCGGGCCTTGCCGACCTGCTGCCGCTCTGCACCGCCCGCGGGGTTTCGGTCGTCGTTGGTGGTGCGTACAACTCCGGCATCCTGGCCGACCCCCGCCCAGGGGCGACGTATGACTACGCCCCGGCGTCGGCCACCGTGCTCGCCCGGGCGCTCGCCATACGGGAGGTCTGTGCACGGCACAATGTTCCGCTCCGGGCGGCGGCGTTGCAGTTCCCTTATGGGCATCCGGCGGTCGCCTCGGTGGTCGTCGGGGCGCGCTCGCCGGAGGAGGTGCGCGACGCGGTCGAGATGGCCTCCCACGAGATCCCTGGGCAGCTCTGGCGCGACCTCAAGGGCGCCGACCTGCTGCCCGCGGAGGTGCCGCTGCCGTGATCATGCGACTAGTGCCGGTGGCGGAGCAACCCATGCCGGTTGGTTATCTGGTAGCTGTGACGCTCGTCGCGTGGTCCACGTTGTTCGCCCTGGCCCCTGTGCGTCGGCCGCGGGCCCTCGGCATCATCAGCTGGCTGTTCGGCTTCTTGGTCAACGAGCTGCCGTTCGTTGCCTTCTACTTCCTGCTCGCATCGACGTTGCTGGCCATCGGTCAGGGTGATATCGGCTCGCCAGGCAGTTGGGTGGCGTTCGGCCTGGCTGTCCTCGCGACGGTCGGCCTGGTGGTCGTCGCTCGGCGAGGGCTGCAGGCGCGCCCGGCGGTCGACAACGCCTTGACCGAGGGCCTTGGTGGGGGTTGGCGCACCACCATCGACGCCGGGATGGCCGCTGGGCTTCGCCGCCGCCTTCCACTCGCCCGTATCCTGCTCGGGCCATTCTTCGTCCGCCGTCACGATGTCGAGCGATTGGCGAACATCAGCTATGGCGGCGCTGGTGCGAAAAACATGCTCGATGTATACCGCCATCGCTCCCATCCGGCGGGCGGCCCCACGCTGGTCTACCTGCACGGGGGAGGGTTCGTCAGCGGCAGGAAGAACAACGAGGCCCGTCCCCTTATCTACCGGCTGGCGAGCCGGGGTTGGGTGTGCATCAGCGCGAACTACCGCCTGAGTCCGGCCGCTAGGTTTCCTGATCCGCTTATCGACGTCAAGAAGGTGATCGCCTGGGTGCGTGAACACGGCCACGAGTACGGGGCGGACCCAGCGGTCGTTTTCGTGGCCGGTAGTTCGGCGGGTGGTCACCTGGCATCGCTGGCCGCATTCACGCCCAACGACCCCGCGTTCCAGCCCGGATTCGAGGGTGTAGACACCTCGGTCAGCGCCGCCATCTCGCTGTACGGCTACTACGGCCCCGTTGACGGCAACGGCGGGCCGCCCTCGTCGCCCCTGGCACACGTCACACCGGATGCGCCACCGTTCTTCGTGGCGCACGGCGATCAGGACACGTACGTACTCGTGGAAGGCGCCCGAAGGTTCGTCGAGCGGCTGAAGAATATCTCGTCGAATCCGGTTGTCTACGCGGAACTGCCCGGGGCGCAGCACTCGTTCGACCTGTTCCATTCCGTCCGGTTCGATACGGTCGTCGATGCGATAGAGGCCTTCACCGCCTGGGTGCGGTCGCGCGTTAAGGCACAGTAGGCGTGGCCCTAGCCCGCACCTCGCACCGCATAGGTCAGGTAGACGAACTCGGCCACCTGCTCCACGGAGGACAGGGAGAGCCTCGACGACAACAACCGCCTCGGCAGGACCGGCGCACCGGCACCGAGTGTCACCGGCGCCACGCCGAGGATCATCTCGTCGAGTAGCTCGTGGTCGGCGAACCTCCCGACCAGCTCACCACCCCCGACGAGCCACACGTTCCTGCCTCCCGCGGCGGTGACCATCGCCTCGTGCACCGGCCGGACATCTCCGCTGACGAAGGTGAGGTCCGCGCCGGGGATCGGCGGCAGGTCGCGGTGCGTGAAGACCCAGGCCGGGACGTCGCCGTACCACTCACGCCACCTTTGTGGTTGTTCGAGCAAGCGATCGTGCCCCAGCACCCACTCGTAGGTGGTCGCGCCCATGGCGAACGCCCCGATTCCCTCAAAGAACGGCCCGAACCGTTGGTTGCCTTGGGAATCGGCCTCGAACAGCCAGTCGAGTGAGTTGTGCTCGTCGGCGATGAAACCGTCGATGCTGGTCGCGGTGAAGTACTGCGTCCTGGTCACTGGTCCACCCCAGGATGATCGCCGGTCACGCCGTCGAGGAGCTCGCGCACGATGTCCATGTGCCCGGCGTGCCGCGCCGTTTCCTCGATCATGTGGATGAGTACCCATCGCATCGACACCGTCGCACCGGACCATGAGGTGCCAACGTCGTCGAGCTCGAGCTCGTGGATCACCGCGTCGGCCGCGGCCCTGGCGCGACCGTAGAACGACACGATGTCCACCGTCGTTTCATGTGACGCCGCGCGCATGTCGGCCTGGGGATCGTCCGGATCGAACGGCACCGCCCCGGAAGGTCGGCCGAACGTCTCGCAGAACCACCCGTACTCGACGGAGGCCAGGTGCTTGACCAAACCCAAGAGACTTGTCCCCGACGGGACCATCGGTCGCCGCACCTGCTCGTCGTCGAGGCCTTCGAGCTTCCACAGCACCACATCGCGGTGCCGGTCGAGGCTGACGTACAGGCTCTCCTTCTCAGCACCTGTGAATGGCACTCGTCTCATGTTCGGACCGTAACAGCGGGGTGTGACAGGATCGTCGGTGGCCAGCCACGGCGAGGCAGGTGTGAAGCGGCAAGCACTCACCACGTGCGGATGATCACCGGCTTTTGGTGCACGCCGCGGTGCAGTAGGATCCGGTGATCATGGGCACCGCAGACGGGCTCACACCGGTCAGTACTCTGGCACCATGACCTACGGTGCTGATGCACCCGCTGGGGCGCTGTCGGATCCTAAGGAACTACTCCTGGCGTACCTCGACTTCTACCGGTCGGTGATCGCGCGAAAACTCGACGGCCTGTCCGATGCAGAGCTTCGCGCCAGCCGCCTACCCTCTGGCTGGACGCTGCTGGAAATGCTCAAACATCTGGTCTACATGGAGCGGCGATGGTTGCGGTGGGGTTTCATGGCGGAGCAAGTACCGGCGCCGTGGGGCGACGACGACGCCACGGGACGTTGGCACGT
>Ga0184625_10000295_pt1 | contig 17650 bp, 17 predicted proteins | sample PLM3_30_b1_FD_133151 | JGI IMG/M metagenome (GOLD analysis project Ga0184625, IMG submission 133151) | Groundwater sediment microbial communities from an aquifer in East River, Colorado, USA - PLM3_30_b1 | ecosystem: Environmental > Terrestrial > Soil > Riparian zone | place: USA: East River... | reverse complement strand
TGGCATTGAGCAACAGACGCCGGCGACATGTTTTGCCACGCCGAGCTTCGTGTTTGCGGAACCGGCGCTCCCGGCCGGCGCGGCTTAGGCAAGATCGGGTTCCAACAGGAGACCAGGAGACTAGAAGCCTTCTGTTGATCAGTTCTGATTGATGATCTTCGTGATGTTGAAGACGTAGTGAAAACCCGAGATCAGCGTGATCGCCGCCGACGCGTAGATTCCGAACGTGACGATCGGCGAGGTGCGCTGCAGGTAGTTGAAATACATGATCGTGACGCACGTCATGATGTAGGTGGCGGTCGCAATCTTGCCGTAGATTGAGGGCCGGAACTCGCGGCGGCCGATGGCGAGGTTGATCACCGCCACCGTCAGCACAATCAGCAGATCTCTAGTGATAATCAGAATGGTCAACCAGACCGGCAGCTTGTTGACCAGACCAAGGCCTGGCAGCGTCAATACGCTGACCGTCGCCACGATCAGCAGCTTGTCCGCCATCGGATCGAGCCACGCGCCAAGGCTGGTACGCCGGCTGAACGTTCGCGCGATGAGGCCATCCAGCAGATCGGTGAGGCCGGCGACGGCAAACACGATCAACGCCCAGCCGAAGTATCCGTACACCGTCAGAATGACGAATGCCGGCGCGAGCAACACCCGTGTCAGGGTGAGCTGATTCGCCGGCGTGAGGACGCTCATTTGGACGCGTTGTAGAGACGCTCGATGCGGCTGATGGCGTCGACCGCCTCAGCGCCGTTCACCGGGCGCGACAGTTGGAACAATCCGCCGTCAGCAAGGGGGATGATTCCCGCGGCAACTGACAGCGACGCATCGGCAAAGTGCAGGTTGCTGACGCCGGCGTCGCCCATCTTCTGGGCACGGCTTTGCCAGTCCTTCAATAATTGTGGCCGGCCCGCGGCGATGATCTTCAGCATGCGCGCCACCGCCTGCGCCAGGTCGCTGCGCTGGATGGCATTGGTCGGTTGGAACGTGTGATTCTCGTAGGGCTCCATCACGCCGGCGCTGGCCGTCGCCATTATCCAGTCAGCCGCCCAGTGATTGCGCGCATCGGTGATGACGACGGGCTGTGCCGGGGCGCGGGTGATCAGCGGCGCCAGCCTGATGCCGATGAGCGACGCCAGATCGCCGCGTGTAATCGACGCCGCGTCGGGAATCGCCCGATAGTCCGGCGGGAGCTTCGAATACGCGAGGCGTGCGTCGATCGCCGCGATGCGCCGGCGCAGCTCGGCGCTCGGTTCGAGCGTATTGGCCTCGGTATACATCTTCATCGCGCCGGCAAGATCGCCGCGCGCGTCGAGCATCTCGCCGATACGGATCCTCGACGTCGCATCCGTCGGGTCCATCTCGATGACACGCTGATACCGCGCCAGCGCCTCCTCGGTTTTTCCCTGCTTCGCCTCGACTTCAGCGAGATCGCGTATCAGAAACGCGCTGTCCGGCGACGCGGCAATCGCCTGCGCGTACAAGCGCGCCGCTTCGTCCAGGCGATTTGCCTGCGCGGCCTTGCGGGCGTTGGCCACGTTCTCCTGCTGCGCCCGCGCGCGCAGCACCTCGACGCGGCGCGCGATGGCTTGAAGCTGTGGATCGAGCTTGACCGCCGATTCGAATGACGCGAGCGCCTCAACGTCGCGCGATAGCGCCAACAGCGCTTCGCCGCGACCTACCAGCGCCGGCACGTAGCCGGCGTTCGACTGCAGCACGCGGTCGAATCGCTGACCCGCCGTCTCGAAGTCCTTGCGCGCCAAATCGACGTATCCGAGTGCGGTGTCGCTCGGATAGAACTGGGGCGAGCGCTTGAGCACCGCGGCAAATCCCGATTCCGCGCGCCCGAGATCCCCGGCCTGAAACCAGCGCCACGCCGCGTCATGGTCACGAAGCAGGTCCGCCTGTTTGGGATCGGGCTGTGAGAGGCCAGGAAAGATGTAGTCGGGATAGCGGGGAGTGGTGACGACGGGAGGCGCAACGGTACGGGCGCATCCCGCGGTCGCGGCTGCAAGCGCCAGCGACAACGCGAGCGCTCTGGGCCATCGCGTCATCGTCCACCTGCCGTCTTGACGCGCTCGAGCACGCGGCGAGGCACGTCAGCTTCGATCTCGACGCGTCCGTGGTTGGTCACATGACTGACGACCCGGGCGTGCCGATACACCCGCGCGATTTTCTCGCGGTCTTCAGCGCTGGCCTCATCGAACTCGAGCATCACGCGGCGGGTGTCCAACTCGAGTTTTTCGGTGATTGCCTCGATCATCTCCGCGCGGCCCGTCTTTCTGAGCGCCGAAATGCACAGCGCATCGGGATACAGCCGGCGAAGCCGATCGACATCGCCAGGCTCAATCAGGTCGCATTTGTTAAAGACGCTCATCGTCACGACATTGGCGGCGCCCACTTCTTCCAGCACGCGCCGCACCGCTTCGATGTGGCGGTCCCGCTCGGGGCTCGCCGCGTCGATGACGTGCAGCACCAGATCCGCCTCGGCAACCTGCTCGAGCGTCGCACGAAACGCCGCGACCAGCGTATGCGGCAGGCGCTCGATGAACCCGACCGTGTCCGACAGCAGCAGACGCCTCTTGTCCGGCAGACTGACCTGGCGGACCAGCGGGTCGAGTGTCACGAACAGCGCGTCGGACGCTTCCGCCGACTCCTTCGTCAGCAGGTTGAACAACGTCGTCTTGCCGGCGTTCGTGTAACCGACCAGGGCAACCAGCGGCACCGACGTTTTCTGGCGGCGGGCCCGCGAGTGCCGCCGCCGCTGGCGAATCGAGTCGATCTCTTCCGAGATGGCGTGGATTCTCTGACGAATACGCCGGCGGTCGGTTTCGAGTTTCGTCTCGCCAGGTCCGCGGGTGCCGATGCCGCCGCCGAGCCGCGACAGTGCGGTTCCCGAGCCGGCCAGGCGCGGAAGCATATATTTGAGCTGCGCCAGCTCGACCTGCCACTTCCCTTCACGGGTTCGCGCGCGGCGCGCGAAGATATCCAGAATCAGCTGCGTGCGATCGACGACCTTGCGGCCGACCCGCTCTTCGATGTGCCTGAGCTGCGCGGGTGTCAGCTCGTTGTCGAAGATGACGACATCGGCGCCGACCCGCGCGCATTCGGACGCGAGCTCGTCGAGTTTGCCGCTGCCGATGAACGTCGCGGGATCGGGTGTCGGCCGTTCCTGAATCATCTTGAGCACGACCGTCGCCCCGGCGGCGTCGGCAAGCCCGGCAAGCTCATCAATCGAAAGCTCCGCGTCGAGCTTTTTCGCTCGCCGGACGATCAAACCGACGAGCGCGGCGCGCTCACGAGGAGATGTCATTTACTTCGAAAATTCTAGCACGCGGTCCCACGGAAACACGCCCTCGCGCACCAGTATCGGCGCGTCGCCGGTCGCGTCGACGATGGTGGACGGCAGTCCTGCGGGCGTGTCGCCCGCGTCGATCAACACATCGATGTCGGCGCCGAGCGAGCCGGCGACCTGTTCCGGCGTCGACGCCGGTGATTCACCGGAGATATTCGCGCTCGTAGAGGTGATGGCGTGGCCGGCACAATGCGCGAGCAGCCGGGCGACACGACTGGCCGGCACCCGAACCGCCACTCGCCCCGTCGACAGATGGACGTCGTCGCACAGGCGCGGGGATGCCGGGATAATCAGCGTCAGCGGCCCTGGCCAGCCGCGCCAGGCCAGCCGCCGGGCAAGCGGGGTCATGATGCCGACGTGATCGAGAATTTGATCGACGTCGTTCGCGATCAACGGCAACGGATGATCGGGAGGGCGGCGCTTGATGTCGAAGACCCGCTTCACCGCAAGCGCCGATCGCGGATCGACAGCGATCCCGTAGAACGTCTCAGTTGGAAAGACGACGACGCCGCCGTCGTGCAGCGCGGCGACCGCAGGCGAGAGCGCGGCAGCGCCGGCGTCTGGAGTAATGCGCAGGTGAATCATCGGCTGGCTCGACCCGTCTTCAGGACCGGACCGGCGGAAGCTCGCATCGAAGCGGCTTGTCGGTGCGATAGCCGAGCGCATAGTCGGCCTGCATCAGCTTATGAATTTCGCGGGTGCCTTCGTAGATGACGGCGCCTTTGGCATTGCGATAGTAGCGTCCGACCGGATATTCGTCCGAGTAACCGTTCGCGCCGTGTATCTGCACCGCATCTGACGCCGCGCGTTCGGACGCGACGGTCGAAAACCACTTAGCCAGGCCGGTCTCTCTCGTATTGCGGTGCCCCTGGTTTTTCAACCACGCCGATCGCAGCCACAGCAGGCGCGACGCCTGATAGTCGGATTCCATCTGCGCGATCATTTCTTTGACGAGCTGGTGCTGGGCGATCTCCACGCCGAAGGTCTTCCGTTCGCGCGCGTAGCTGACGCTGGCATCGCGGCACGCGCGAATCAGGCCGGTCGCGCCGGCGGCCACGGTCAGGCGGCCTTGATCGAGCGCGAACATCGCAATCTTGAATCCTTCACCCGGCTCGCCGACTATGTTCTCCGCCGGCACATCGACCCCGTCCATTTTGAAGAACCCGGTGTTGCCGGCGAGGATGCCCCACTTCTGCGTGAGCGTGCCGCTCGAAAACCCCTTGAAGCCGCGCTCGACGATGAACGCGCTCAGGCCCGATGGATCCTTCTTACGCTTTTTGTCCAGATCGCTCCACGCGATGACGAGAAACGTATCGGCGACGTCGGCGAGTGATATCCACATCTTCTCGCCGTTCAGCACATAACGATCGCCGCGCTTTTCGGCGGTCGACTGGATGCCCCGTGCATCGCTGCCGGCCGCCGGCTCGGTCAGGCCGTACGTTCCCACCAGCGTGCCCTGCGCCTGCGGGACAAGATACTTCTGCTTCTGTGCCTCGCTCCCCCATGTGAGCAGCGTCAGGCAGTTGAGCGCGACGTGCACCGAGAGGATGACGCGCAGCGACGTGTCGGCGTACTCGAGCTCTTCGCAGGCGATGCCGAGGCTGATGTAGTCCATGCCGGCGCCGCCATATTGCGCGGGCACGCAGATGCCGAGAAGGCCGAGCTCGGCCATCTTCGGAAGCAGACTGCGATCGAATGTGTGCTGGCGATCGAGCTGCTGGATGCGTGGAGAGACTTCGCGTGCCGCCCACTCGCGCGTCGACTGCTCGACGAGCCGGTGCTCTTCGATCAGATCAAAGTTCATTCAGCGAAATGCTAGCACTTCTATGTCTTAACCGCAGAGACGCGGTGACGCAGAGTATTGTTTGAAGACGTTCCTTGCGTCCCAGCGCCCCTGCGGTGAAGTATAGAAAAGTTTTTATGTCTTTCTGACAATCACTGGCGCGCCGCGGGAGAGATTCAGCCGCTCGCTCGCGCTGCCCGCGTTGACGGCGATTTCAAGGTGGTCGGTGCTGCCGAACAACGCGCAGACCTCGCCTGACGCGGCCTCGGCGTAAGTGGCGACGACCCGGCCGATGGTGTGCGTGGCCGCGGAAATTTCGATGCCATTTGCGTGGCTGAACTTGTCGAACAGTTTCCGATCGATGTTCGTCACGAGATTACCGAAGTGATCGATGCGCAGGACCTCTCCACTCAAGACGTCGCCGGTGATTTCCGGCGACGGAATCGCCAGCTGCTGAATGGCTCCCGCCGATCGGCCGAGCGCGGAGAGATCGACCCCTTTCGCGAGCCACCCCGCAGCCGGAGCGAATCGATCGCGTCCTTCGAATGTGCGGCTGACCGTCGGCCTGGCGTAGCGCCGCTCCGTCAGCTCGACCAGACGCTTCGCGGGCGTTTCCTTCAACACGGCCGTCAGCACGCCGTTATCCGGCGCGACGAAACGATAATCGCCGGTGTCGGCGGCAATGCCCCGGCGCGCCGATCCCACTCCAGGATCGACGACGACGAGAAAAATGGTGCCGGCGGGAAAATATTTGTAGCTCGCCGCAAGCTCGAGCGCCGCGGTCATCATGTCGTGCGGCGGAATGTCGTGGGTGATGTCGATGAGCGTCACGTCCGGGCAGATGCCGAGGACGACGGCTTTCATCGTGCCGGTGTAGTGATCGCGGGTGCCGAAGTCGGTGAGGAGCGCAATGACTGGTCGAGCCATGACGCGACGAGACCGTTACGCGGACTGCGCAGGCTTCCGGAAGAGGAATTCGCGAACGTTGGTCTTCAGGAGAAAGGACTCGGCGACTTTCAGCCCCTCGAACATCCGGATGATGTCGCGGTTCTGGAACGCCGTCTGCTTTTTGCCGCTCGACGAATACGGGCGCTGCTTGACCGAGTCTTCGTCGACGATCGAGTACTTCGAAAACCGCGAGTCAGGCACGCCGACGGTCGTGAAGAATGCCAGCACCGCGCCATCCGGACGCAGCAGCTTTGTCAGCGATGCCGCGAGCGCCTGAGCAGACGCCAGGTCGAGGAAATCGAAGAAGTTCCAGCACAGGATGCCGTCAACCGACGCCTCCTCGTGCTTCAACCGTGTCTTGAGGTACTGAGAGAACGGCGTCTCGGCGTTTTTCGGATACCGCTCGAGGTCGCCGAACAAGTCTTCGAGGATGATCTTGCAGCCCAGCCGCTCGCCGAAAAATGTAACGTTGGGGCCGACTACGGGACCCAGGTCCATCAGGACCGGGGAGTCGCGCAGCGTCAGGCTCGCGAGGAACTTGCGCAACGCCTTGGTCGGAAACGTCTGCCCGGCGTCCGCGAGCGCGGCGGCCGGAGCCGCCGCCTCGCTTCGTTCTTTGCCGCGCGGATCCCAGAGCAACTAGCCCACCTTTTGCGCCTGCTGCGGCTGCTGCTGCGCCACAGGCTGCGGCCCAGTGACTGGCTGTGGCTTTGATTCGGCGGGACGAGGGCCTGCGGCCGCCTTGCCGCCCTTGTTCGCCATGTCCACGCTGCCGCGGAAATGCGCGCCTTCGGCAATCGCCACGCGCGGTGAGGTGATGTCTCCCTCAACCGAGCCGTTCTCGCGGATGTCGACCTTCTCGCTGGCGCTGACGTTTCCGATGACCTCGCCCAGCACAACGACGGATTTGGCGAACAATTCGGCTTTGATCTTGCCGTTGGGACCAATCGTCAACACGTGATCGCGAAGCTCAATCCGACCCTCGACATGGCCTTCGATGGTCAGGTCTTCGCTTCCGTTCAGCTCACCCTTGATGACGACAGATTTGCCAATGTTCACCACATCCCTCGCGTTCTGGCTCTTCATGGTGTCTGCTGGACGGACCGCCTGCGCCGCTGCTGCAGGAGCCGCCGCAGCTACGTCGTTGGTAGGCACCGCCGGTTGCGCCGGTTGTCGAACTGCTTCGTCACGCTTCCACATTCTCAACCTCCCCGACCTTTTTCGGGATATGACAGGAGACCCCGAGCATTGCAACCCCGGGTCGTGAGTGGGTGCGGTCAGTATAGGTGACCGTACCAGACGTGTCTAGCCCTTATTTTGCTGTGAGTTAGCGTTAAACGGCGTGTGCTAACATTCCATTGAGCACATGCGCATCTATCTTGATCACAACGCGACGACGCCGGTCGATCCGGTTGCCGCCGACGCAATGATGCGCTCCCTCGAGCATCTTTTCGGCAATGCATCGAGTGTTCATTACTATGGGCAGCAGGCAAAGGCCGCAATTGACGACGCCCGGACCTCAGTAGCGGCCCTTGTGGGCGCCGAACCGGGCGAAATTATCTTCACGAGCGGGGGCACCGAGGCGGATAACTTCGCGATTCGTGGGGTTGCCGAAGCGCTCGAGCCTATTGGACGCCGCCACCTGATCACCTCCGGCATCGAGCACGAAGCGGTGCTCAATACCTTCAAGGCGTTGGCGAAGCGCGGCTGGCGAACGACGGTAATACCTCTCGACGCCACGGGCATCATCTCGCCCGACCGGCTCCGAGACGCCATCACCGACGACACAGCGCTCGTGTCGATGATGCACGCGAACAACGAAATCGGCACGATTCAGCCGATCGCCGAGCTGGCGACGATCGCCCACGCCCACGGCGCCGTGTTCCATACCGATGCCGTGCAGAGCGCCGGCAAGATTGCGGTCAGTGTGCGAGCGCTCGGCGTCGACCTGCTGGCCCTGTCTGGTCACAAGTTCTATGGTCCGAAAGGTGTCGGCGCTCTCTGGGTGAAGCGCGGCGTCCGGCTGGCGCCGTTCATGAGCGGAGGCAAGCAGGAGCGGAATCGGCGAGCCGGTACCGAGAACGTGCCGGGCGTGATTGGGATGGGGGCCGCGGCCGCTGTCGCCCTCAAGAAGATGGACGCCGAAGCCGTTCGCCTGTCGGCGCTGCGCGACCGCCTCGAAAACGGGATCCTGGCGGCGGTGCCGAATACCGACGTCAACGGCTTGCGCACGTCGCGAGTGCCGAATACGACCAACATCAGCTTCGACCGCATCGAGGCTGAGTCGCTCCTGATCGCACTCGACCTGGAAGGCGTCGCTGTGTCGACGGGATCGGCGTGCTCATCGGGAACGCTGGAACCGTCGCACGTGCTCAAGGCGATGAGCCTGTCGAGCCATCGCGCGCAGAACTCGATCCGCTTCAGCCTCGGCGCGTCGAATACCGAAGAGCAGATCGATCATGTGATATCGATCCTGCCAAGGATAGTGACAAAGCTGCGGAGTTTGTCCTCGGTAGCTACTCGTTGATTTAGGTCCGGCTAAAGCCGGACACTACGGTCGCTCCGGTGTCCGCCTTTGGTCGGACCCGCAAAGGACTCGCTCGGTAGCGTCCGCCTTTGGTCGGACCGGCAAAGGACTCGCTCGGTAACGTCCGCCTTTAGGCGGACCAGCAAAGGAATTTCCCCGGTAGTGTCCGCCTTCAGGCGGACTGGTAAAGGACCAATGCGTGTTGTTGTCGCGATGTCGGGAGGCGTCGACTCATCCGTCGCCGCCGCGCTGCTGGCCGAAGCGGGCCACGACGTCATCGGTCTGTCCATGCAGCTCTACGATCAGCGCGAGGGAGAATCGGGTTATGGCAGCTGCTGCAGCCTCGACGACCTGCACGACGCGGGCCGCGTCGCCCGGCGCCTCGGCATCCCCCATTACATCGTCAACTTCGAGCATGAGTTTCAGGAGACCGTCGTCTCGAACTTCGTCAGCGAGTACGTCGCGGGGCGGACGCCGATTCCGTGCTCGCATTGCAATAGCGACCTGAAGTTCGCGACGCTGCTCAATCGATCCCTGGCGTACGGCGCAGAGGCGGTCGCGACCGGCCATTACGCGCGGATTGGCATCGAGCCCGAAACCGGCCGCCATGTGCTCCGGCGCGGTCTCGATGCGACGAAGGATCAGTCGTACTTTCTTTTCTCCCTGACGCAGGAACAGCTGTCGCGCGCGAGCTTCCCCGTCGGCGATCTGTCAAAGGATACGGTGCGCGACGTCGCGCGCAAGCTCGGACTTGCGGTTGCCGACAAGCCCGACAGCCAGGAAATCTGTTTCGTGCCCGATGGCGATTACGCCGCCTTCGTCGAGCGCAAAGCCGGTAACCTCGATACTGGCGGTGCGATCGTCAGCCAATCGGGCGAGGTGCTCGGGCAGCATGGCGGTGTGCACCGCTTCACCGTAGGACAGCGCAAGGGCCTCGGCATCGCTGCCGCGGAGCCGCTGTACGTTCTGCAACTGCGGCCGGCTGAAAAGACTGTCGTTGTCGGCCGGCGCCCCGAGCTCGAGCGCACGACCCTGACCGCATCTCAGGTGAACTGGATCGCGGGCACGCCACCAGCGGGACCGTTGCGCGTCGCCGCGCAAATTCGCCACCGACATCAACCGGCCGCCGGCTTGGTGACGCCGCTCGACGACGACCGCGCATCAATGGAATTCGATGCGCCGGTCATGGCGATTACGCCGGGGCAGGCTGTGGTGTTCTATGACGGCGATGTTGTCGTTGGCGGCGGCTGGATTGATTAGCACCCGCGGCAATCCACTCGACCCGTACCGTCCGGACGAGAGCTCGTGAGCGAACACCATGGGCGCACAATCCCTAATCCCCCACAACAATAAACACGAAGAGCACGAAGACACGATGAAATATATGGTGAGAATTTCAAGTGCTCAACGTTTGTCGAGTTCGCGCCGTAGGCGCGCCGGGAAGCAATAGGCGATACATATCAAGACGCAGAATCCAGCGAACTCGACGGTGATCTGGGCGTCACTAGCGTTGCTTTGCGTCTCTGCGTCTCTGCGTCGAACTTGTCGCTCCTGTTCACGTTTTCTGCGCCAGTCGGTGGAGTGATTCCCCCGTCAGCCTGAAAATGGTCCATTCGTCCATCGGCTTCGCGCCCATCCTCTTATAGAAGGCGATCGACGGTTCATTCCAGTCGAGCACAGACCACTCCAATCGCCCCCACCCACGTTCAACCGTGAGCCGCGCGAGATGCTCGAGCAGACTGCGTCCGACGCCGAAGCCGCGCGCCGCGGGACGCACGTACAGATCTTCGAGATACAACCCTGGTTTGCCAAGGAACGTCGAAAAAGTCGGAAAGAACAGCGCGTACCCAACGGGATCGCCGTCAAGGCTTCCGATAACCGTTTCAACGACAGGCCGCTCGCCGAACAGCGCCGCGTGCATGTCGGCATCGGTCGCCACCACCTCGTGCGCGAGCTTCTCATACGTCGCCAGCTCGCGGAGAAACGTCAGGATCAAGGGCACATCCTGCGGCGTCGCGGGTCTGATCTCTATCTCGGACATCGGGACTCTTTCGACTCTTTAGACTCGTTCGACTCCTGGACTCTTTCGACTCTTCTCGACTCCCCGACTCTTCCTACTACTCCATCTTCACGTTCTTGCCGTCGAACGCCGCGATCTCCCCCTTCGTGTCGTAATCGATGATCGAGATGCGGTAGCCTGCGTGTTTCGTTTCACAGACGGTGGCGAGCCCGATCAGCATGTTGCGACGCTGCTCGAAGTTGTATTTCGTCCACACTGCGCGATTGACCCACGCCGTGTTCTTCGTGCAGTCGTAATCGACCAGCACGCCATTGGTCATCATGTTGTCGACGACCGCCATCGCCATCGGTCCCTGGTCCGGCGGCAGGTCGGTGCTCGGACTCGAGTTGAAGAACAACAGCACCAGCAGAAGACCCAGCGCGCCCAGGGCGACGATGATGCCGAGCGGATTGGTGGTTCGTTTGTCGGTTGGTTGCGGCTCGCCCATGTTACGGCCCCACGACTCGCATTTCCGCGATCGACCAATAGTAGGTGTCGTCGTTCTTCGTCAACTTCATTCGCAGCAATCGCGCCGGCGTCGGCGCGAACCGGTAGCGCAGCGGCACGTCGCGGGGTTGTTCGAACGCCCCTGCGAACGCCAGCCCGGCGCTGCCCCCCTTCCAGACTTCGACCCAGGCCATGCCATCTTCCGACGCTTCGATCGTCAACCCGCGAGGAAAATCTTCGACGAACGGTCCGAGGAACAGATCGACACCCTGAACCGTGCGAACGCCGCCGAGATCGATTTCGACGGCCGTGCGATCCGACTGCGGCCCCGACTGCCACCTCGTCGTCCGGTCTTGATCGATCATCGACATCACGTCCGACTGGTTGACGTTCGGGCGGATGACGGCGATCGCGAGCGGCGTGCCGCCGGCAGCTGCCGGCCCCGCAGACTCCTCCGGCGTTACGCGATACAGACTCTGCTTTCCTTTAGTACAAATGAGCGCGGCACGCGGGTGCGATGCCACATACCTGTCCCAATGTCCGTCAGGATCCGGTTCGCGATCCACGATGATGTCGGTGACGCCGCGCGCCGCGAGCTGCGACAGCACGTCGTGATCGCGCAGCATCAACCCGAAGCGCAGAGCCGCGTAGTGCGGCGGGAAGTAACCGCTGTAGCCGTTGACGAGCGGCCGGTGGTGCGACATTTGACGGTACATCGCCGCCACGTCCGGATAGGTATGTCCGAGTGGCAACTCGACAATGGGACCGGTGGCCGTACCGCCGCACTCCAGCGCGGCAAATGGCTTGGGCATCGCCGCCAGCGGCATCGCTGTCATCCAGGTGTCGGCTAGTACTCCGAACGCCACAATCGCCGCCGCCGCGAACCGCAATCGTCCGAGCTTCTCCGTCAGCCTCGCGAACACCATCCCGCCGATCACCGCGAGGCACAACGTCACCGTCATCCAGAAACGCGCCGGCACGCGCAGCGAGTTGAATCCCGGAAGGAACATCAGCAGCGTGTAGGGCCCTCGATACATGAACGAATTGCCCATCAGCGTCGGCGCTGGTCCCAAGCTGAACAGCCACATGATGAACCCGGCCACCGCGTAAAACCCGATGATCGAGGTCGTCAGGTACGCGCGCCGAAGCGCGGGGCTGGTCAGGGCAAGGATGAGCGCAAGCACGAGCGACGCAGTAAGCGGTTTGATGGGATTCGCCACCGACAGCAGGCGAATGCCGAAGGGTTCGAGCCGCCACGGGCCGAGGACCACCGCGCTCGCCGATATCAGCGCCGTGGCGATGGTCAACACGATGAGCACTCGCCTGGCGAGCGTCCAGTGGTTCATGTGCGTCTGACGCCGATCGCGCACGAAGATCGCTCCAGCAATGACCAGCAGCGTTACCGTGAGACCCGGGAAGAGCTCCCCTTCCGGATGTCGATACACCTCGAGCCATCCCCAGAGCGCGATGTGATCGGTGGCGTGAAGGAGGCTTGCGACATCGGCGCCAAAGTCTCTGATCGTCCCGAAATCGCGGGCGAATCCGAACGACGCATGTATCGTGCGATACCGCAACAGCATCGGCAGCACTGGAATCGCCGCCACCAGCCACGCGACGCCGATCGCCACGAACTGTCGCGGCCGGCGCCATGGGCTTGCGAACCACAGCACCCACAAGCCGACGAAGACGCTGAAAAATAGCAGGTAGTAGCCGTTGCAGTAGGCCTGCAGAAACCATCCGCCGGCGAACAACGCGAGCCATTTCAACCTCGGGTCGCGTCCTTCGCCTTCTTTCGAAACGCCCTGAGCGTGGGCCGAAGCGCCGAGATATCGATGCAAGCCGAGAAGGGCAAACGGCATCGGAAACGACGCGAGCGATTGAATCTGCGGCAGGTGCGCGATGCGATATGGCGCGAAGCCAAACAGCAGCCCGGCGATGAACGCGGCGTCATGGCGCTTGCTCAAGTCGTAGACGAGCAGGTACGCGCCAAGCGCGCTGAGCGGGAACGTCAGAAAAAACACGACGTTGTAGGCGGCTTGCGGTCCGGCGCCGAGCCACTGCAGCGGCGTCGCAATCACGCTCAAGCCGAGGAGGTTCTCCGAAAAGCTCAACATCCCAGGCGCCGGATAGAACGCGGGCGCGTTCCACCACGTCGTCGAGAAAGGCAACGACTGCGTGTTCCACCAGAGAATCCAGGTGTTCAGTGCGGGGTCGCCCGCGTCGTTGGGGAGCACTGAGCCCATCTGGAGGATCAACGGGTATGTAAGTGCGAGCGTGATGGCGCAGTACACGGCAAACGCCAGCGCGGCCTTCTTCATGGGGCGGGAGCAGGACCTCCGTCCTGCAAGTCGAAAATGCGCACTTCCGGGCTTCCGGGCACGCGCGCGATCGGCGCCCAATCCAGGCGCCCGGCGCGGCTGGCCGGGGAGAAACGATCGCGGAATTCTTTTTCTTCCCAGTCGTCGACGACGAGATACGCACGGCGGCCCTTCGCTGCCAGGTCGCGAAGCGCGCCATCGAGCGCGTCTTCTTTCAGCCAGTCGTACCGCAGCGTCGTTCGGTTGGCGTAGTATCGCACGCTGCCGCTGTGCTGAACCGACAACACGACCGCCTCGGCCGGCGTGCGTGACGCGACTTCGTGTGCGGCGCGGACATACCGCTGCTCGAACGTCGCGACGTTGAAGACTCCCTCTCGCCGGGCAAGGTTGACGCCGAACGGAATCATTCCCGCACACACGACCGCTGCCGCGGGCACCCGCGCGTCAAACGGGAGTTTCCAGGCCAGCCAGCGAAGCGCGGCCACCATCAGCACGAGCAACGCCGGGTAGGCAGGCAGCAGAAATCTCAGATAGAACCAGTGATTGAACGTCGCGTAAAACAGATACGACAAGAACGTGAATCCGACGATCGCGCCGAGACAGCCGCGCGTCGATACCGACGGAGAATCATCCCGAACCGCCCCAGGCACAAACAGCGGCAGCAACGCGAGCAGGATGAACGGCGTCTGCGTCTGCACCATCCAGACCACGTAATTGCGCAGGTTGAGCGGCATCGAGCTCCAGGAAAACGGCTCGAAGAGCGACCCGTATCCAGACGACAGCGGGCCTCCATATAGAAGTGTGTTGATGACCATGATCGCCAACACGCCGGGCACGATTCCAACGGCATAGCGGCCGAGCGGTTCGCGTTTCTGCTGCCATCCAAAGATCGGCGCCAGCGCCAGCAGCACGAGGTTCGGGCGGATGAGCAGCGTCAGGCCCGAAGCAATCCCGGCGGCAAGCGGCCGCTGTTTGAGCACGAGCACGGCCACGAGCGTCCAGCCGGCGGCCGCCGGAATATCAGACATGGGAACCAGCAGATGGCTGAGAAGCACCGGTGACGCGAGAAGCAGCACCGCGGCGAGCGCTCCGACCGTTCTGCTGCCGGTCGCATCCTTACCCAACACGTAGGTCGAGCACAGCAGCAGCGCCGCTGATGCCGGCACGACGTAAAACGCTCCGTTGTCGCCGAACACGCCAAACGCCAGTGCCATCAGCATCGGCAGTCCCGGCGGATACGTGGGCACGAGCGTGCCGTCGGGCGAAAAGGGCCGGTATCCCAGCGGCGAAAACACCCACTCACGATTCGGCCATGAGAAATCCTGCACCCACGGCTGCTCGACTCTCGGGATGCCGCTCAGCCACAAGCGCGCTTGACTGAGGTATCCATAGGAATCTGAACCAGCGGCCGCGAAGCTGCCGTCATGGATCCCGAGGTACAGGGCGAGCAGAACGGCAAGCGGCACCGCAAACGGGAGCACTCGAGCCGCCCAATGCTGAAGCCACCGGCCATCCTCTTCACGCTCCGCGCGTGGGTACTTCCAGACATACCATCCAGCGAGGGCAAGCCCGACAACAAGGGGCCGCAACGGTTGCCGCGACGAAAGACGAATCGGACCGAGCATCCATCCGACGCCGCCCGTGAAGTAGGCGACGACCGCCCAGACGGGCAAGACACACGCGAGGACGTACAACAGACGACGACCGGAAGGCGCTGCAAGCATTTTTGCCATGCGATGGTAACCTACGCCATCAATCCTGAAGGAGGCCTATGAAGCTTCGCGCGCTGCTCATGCTGCTGCCGTTGACCGCCGCCGTACAAGCACAACAACCGGCGCAACCGCCGCCCGTCCGCTCTCCGGAAGTGACTGCTGACAAGCGCGTGACCTTCCGCGTGCGCGCGCCGAACGCGACCAAAGTGACGGTGTTCTGCGAGTGCCTGACGACCGAGCCGGCGCTTGCCAAAGATGCGGATGGCGTCTGGAGCGTCACGGTCGGGCCGATCGAGCCGGACATCTACGAGTACCACTTCACCGTCGACGGCATCGACAATCTCGACCAGCGGAACCCGGTTGTCAAATACAACAGCCGGCCCAACCTGATCGAGAGCGTGGTCGAAGTCCCCGGGCCCGCTCCGATGTTCTACGACGTGCAGTCCGTCCCGCACGGCACCGTCAGCATCAAATACTACCCATCCAAGGCGACGGGCACCACCCGGCGCGCGTTCGTCTACACGCCGCCGAACTACGAACGGTCGACCGCCCGGCTTCCTGTGCTCTACCTTCTGCATGGCGCCGACGGCGACGAAACCGCGTGGACCCAGTTCGGCCGCGCCAACCTGATTCTCGACAATCTGATCGCCGAAAAAAAGGCCGCTCCGATGATCGTCGTCATGCCGTTCGCGTACGCCTATCCGTGGCATGTCGGGGCTGCATCCGACAAACAGCGCGCCGATTTCGAAAAGGATTTGTTGAGCGACCTGATTCCATTCGTCCAGAGCAACTATCGCGTCGCGGCCGATCGTGAGCATCGCGCGCTGGCCGGGCTTTCGATGGGCGGCAGCCTCACGCTCGCCATCGGACCGCGTCATCTCGATACGTTCAGCCGCCTTGCCGTGTTCAGCGCCGGAGCGGGACAGGCTCCCGAGAAGACGCTCGCGGATGTTGCCGCGAACGCCAAGCACGTCAACGCGCAGCTGAAGCTATTGTGGATCGGCGTCGGCACGGAAGACGGCGCGATGGCAGGCGCCAAGCGGACGTCCGAGTTTCTGACCTCGGCGGGCATCAAGCACACTTACAAAACGTCGCCCGGCGCTCACACGTGGATTGTCTGGCGGAAATATCTCTACGAAGTAGCGCCGCAGATCTTTCCTGCGAGCTCATAGGGGATCGTAGGGTCGTGGGGTTCGGAAGGGTCGTGGGGCTTCCCCACGATCCCCACGCACCCTACGAACCCCACAATCGCCTTACGATCGCTGGGGGTCGATCTTTTACCTGACTACGATGTTGTTCACAACGCGGTAGTCCGGCGCCTTCTCCTTCGCAATCCGCGCGGCCGCTGCCTTTTGCGCCGCCGTCGGCACGTGGCCCTTCAGGGTCACGGTCTTGGTCGCACCGTCGGTGTCGACGTCAATGTCGTTGGCGTCGAGATTGTCGGCATCGATGAGTGCCGTCTTGATCTGCATCGTCTGGGCGGCTGCATCGAGCGTGGCGCCCACTGAGTGAGTGGCGTCCTTGGTTTCATTCGCGACCTTGTCGCCCGCACGTTCCACCGCGTTGCCAGCCTCGTGGGCTTCCTGCTTGAGCTCAGCGTTGGCCTCGCGGGCCTCCTGCTTCGCTTCGGCGTTCGCTTCGCGCGCTTCCTGCCTCGCTTCGGCAGTATTTTCCTTGGTGTCCTGTTCAACGCCGCGAGCGGTGTTCTGACATGCGCCAAACAGCGACGCCGACAGCAATGCCGCTGGTAGACCAAACGACGAAATACTTCTCTTCATGCATTCCTCCTCAAAGGTGTACAGACAGCGGACATACCGGTCTGCCTTCCATCGGTGAAGGAGCAAAATGCTCGCCAGCTCGCCGGCATGGACAACTCATTAGCGGAATGGAACTTGCTCCCGAGTCCGCGCAAGAGCGGAAATGTGCGAGTCGTGACCATCAAACATCCACCACCCGCAATCGAGGGACTCCCACCTGACAAGTCCACCGGGAAGATCTACGACCTGCCACCGCAACTCGCCATTCTCATGATCGCCGCCGGATGGATGCGCAGCGACACGCGTACGCGCGAGCGCCGCCACAACGACGACATTCCATCCCTCAATCGTCGTCAGATGGTTGATCGGCGTTCAGAGTCGTAGTTGTTACTGAATCCGCGAGAAGTCAACGTTGACGCGCGTCTGCTCTTTGCCTTCCAGGACAATACGTACCGGCAGCACTCGGTCGTCGACCGTCGGCGCGTTGTAGAAGATCTCGATGGTCGCGCCGTTGAGGACGTCGCGTGTTCCAGGCTCACCTGTCGCAGGTGTCAGATGCGGCGTGCGAGTGGCGTTGATAGGAAGCAGCGTCGGGTCGCCGAGCAGGATATCGAAGGCGGGCAGCGTAACGTAGTTGTTGCGGGTGAACGCGCAGGCGCGCGCGAATCGATACGTGGCCAGAGAGCGGGCGCAATACGTCCTTCAGCGTCCGTCCCTTGGAGTCGAAGACACCTCGCGCCATCATCG
>Ga0184625_10000294_pt1 | contig 17651 bp, 15 predicted proteins | sample PLM3_30_b1_FD_133151 | JGI IMG/M metagenome (GOLD analysis project Ga0184625, IMG submission 133151) | Groundwater sediment microbial communities from an aquifer in East River, Colorado, USA - PLM3_30_b1 | ecosystem: Environmental > Terrestrial > Soil > Riparian zone | place: USA: East River... | reverse complement strand
GCTTTGGCGGTCGTCGCGGTGCTGGGGCTGTTCTACGTGGGCTACGGGCAGGAGGTGAAGGTAAAGCCGCTCTTTGAACAGCCTGCGGACCCAATGGCCGCGCGGATGATATGGGAAGCGCTGGCCACGCCGCCCCGCACTGGCACGCGCGGCGTCTATCGGTCCAAGATTCCTGGCGGATGGCTGGTTGAGACCAGACAGACCTCGTCAAACGGAGTCGGTATGGGCCTCGCCTTCGTGCCAGACCCAGAGCACAAATGGGACGGCAACAGTTTGCCGTAGGGACGGATCAAAGGGGACGGGAGTGAAATTCGAGGCGCGCGGGACTAAAGGGGACGGCAGTACTCCCGTCCCGGGACGGGAGTCAAATTCGAGATGACAGGGCGACTGGGGGCAAGCTATGTTTTCTCTTTCGCCATGGCTTGCAGCCGCCGCGCGATCTCGTCTGCGGGGACATCTTCCGTGTGCGTGCCGATCGTCCAGACGTGGCCGAAGGGGTCGGTGAGCGTGCCGCTGCGGTCGCCGTAGAACTGATCGACGACGGGCCGCGTCACCTTGCCGCCCGCCGCGATGGCCTGGGCGAACTGGGCATCGACGTTGGGGACGTAGAGCATGATGCTGACGGGCGTGCCGCCCAGGGCCGGCGGCCCGCGATAGCCCATCTGCGGATGCTCGTCGGCCAACATGATGATCGAATCGCCGATCTTGATCTCCGCATGGCCGATCGAGCCGCCCGGCCCTTCCAGGCGGAGCAGCTCGGTGGCTCCGAACGCTTTCTTATAGAACTCGATCGCCTTGGCCGCGCCGGCAATGATCAGATAGGGAGTGACGGTGTGATAGCCGTCCGGTATCGGTTTGACGGGCATGGCTGTCCTTTCGGAAGGAGCAAATCGAAACTAGCCGGGTTGTCGGAATGGAGCAGATTGCCCCGCAATTCACGTTGCCATCAACATACCCACAGCCCGACTTCGACGGAACCGAGGGAGAGAACCCTTTCTGACGATCATGTTGGCCGGTCGCCGTGTTATTCTGTGCCCAACTGGAATCGTTCCAACTCGCGATCCAACGCCGCCGATGAAAATCACCGAGGTTGTCTGCCAAATCCTCCGCATTCCCACGGTCGTCGCCAAGACGGCCAGCAGCCAGGATTCGGTGCTGGTCCGCGTCCGCACCGACACGGGGCTGGAAGGCATCGGCGAGGCCGATTCGTCGCCCGAAGTGGTCAAGGCCATCATCGACGCGCCCTTTAGCCACAACATCGCCAGCGGTCTGCGGCAGATCGTCGTCGGCGAAGACCCGCTGGCTCATGAGCGGCTGTGGGAGAAGATGTACCGCCGCACGATGTACTATGGGCGCAAGGCGGTGGGGATCACCGCGATGGCGGCAATTGACATGGCCCTCTGGGACCTGAAGGGCAAGCACTTCCAGGAGCCGATTCACTGCCTGCTGGGCGGCCAGCGGCATGAGCGGATTCGGGCCTACGCCTCGATCCTCTTCGGGCGGGACGGCCGCGAGACCGGCGATATCGCGGGCCGCTGGGTGGCTGAGGGTTACACCGCCGTCAAGTTCGGCTGGGAGCCGATGGGCCAGAGCGAGCGGCTGGACCTGGAACTTGTCGCCGGCGCCCGCGAGGGGCTGGGCGAGCACACACTGCTGATCGACGCCGGCTGCGTGTGGGACGCCCGCACCGCCCTGCGGCGGGCCGAGGCCTTTGCCGAATACCGCCCCGAGTGGCTCGAAGAGCCGCTGCGCGAGGACGACATCGACGGCTACGTCTGGCTCCGCGACCGCTCGCCGGTGCCGATCGCCGCCGGCGAAGGCGAGTGCGGTCGCGAATCGTTCCGCGAGTTGATCGACCGCCGGGCCCTCGACGTCTATCAGGTCGATCTCTCACGGTGCGGCTTCACCGACGCCGCCTATATCAAAAGCCGGGTGGAAGAGATCGGCGCTCGGCTGTGCAACCACTGTTACACCAGCCCGATCACCGTGGCGGCCAGCTTGCACTGGCTCAGCACCTGCCGCGACGCGTTTCTGTTCGAGGACTGCGTCGATGACTCGCCTTTGCGTCACGAGCTCACGACCGAGCGCGTGCAGGCGGAAAAGGGTTGGATTCGCGTGCCCAGCGGCCCCGGCCTGGGCGTGACGCTAAACGAAGACTTCGTGCGCCGCTACCTTGTCGCCGAGTCGCGCTAAGCCATTGTCCTGCCCATGCCTGAGAAACCGCCAGTCGTCGCTACATTCCGCAGCTACTGGCGAATCGTCGCCCTGCTGATGCTCGTGGCGGCCGTGGGCCACTTCAATCGCGTGGGCATGTCGGTGGCGGGCAACAAGCGGATTCTCGAGCAGTACCATTTCCAGCCGGCGCAAATGGGCCTGGTCTATTCCGCGTTCCTCTGCTGCTACACCCTGGCGATGCTGCCGGGCGGCTGGTTCATCGACCGCTTCGGCGCCCGTGCCGCTTTGGGCGCGTTCATGCTGGCGTCGGCGGTGTTCGTGGCCCTGACCGCGGGCGTGGGGCGAGTCTTTCATGAGCCCCTGGCGGTCTGGATCGGACTGCTGGTCGTGCGTTCGCTGATGGGAATCAGCAACGCACCGCTGCATCCGGCCGCCGCGCGGATGGTGTTCGAGCACGCCCCGCCTGGCTCCCGCTCGCGGGCTAACGGCGTGGTGACGTTTGCCGCGTGCGTGGGAATCGCGGCCACCTACTACGTGCTGGGCACGCTCATCGAACGAGTCGATTGGCCGCAAGCGCTCTTGATTTGCAGCGGGGTGACGCTGGCAGTGGCCGGCGTGTGGCTGTGGGGAACGCGCCCTGCGGACGCAGCCGCGGTCGCCAAACCGCCAGCCGCGCCGCGACTGGCCGACATGCTGCGTCTGCTCGGCCGCCGCAGCGTGCTCTGCATCACGCTGAGCTATGCCGCGCTGGGCTTCTTTCAATACCTGTTTTTCTATTGGATCGAGTATTACTTCGAGACGGTGCAGAAACAGGGCGCCCTGGCTCGGCTCTACTCCACCGGCATCGTGCTGGCGATGGGACTGGGCATGGCCTGCGGCGGCTGGCTGGCCGATCGGGTGACTGCGGTATTCTCTCGACACGGGAAGATGCTGGTTCCGGCTGCCGGCCTGTTTACCGCGGGCGTGGTCTTCGAGCTCGGGCTGCTTTGCTCCGACATGCGGTTGACGCTGGCGGCGTTCACGGCCGCCGCGGCGCTCTTGGGCGCATGCGAAGGGCCGTTCTGGACGACAGTCGTCGAGTTGGGCGGCAAACACGGCGGCACGGCCGCGGCCGTGATGAACACCGGCGGCAACGCGGGGGGCACGCTCTCGCCGTATTTGACGCCGCTGCTGGGCGGCTACTTTGCCGCCCATTTTGGCGAGGGCCTGGGTTGGCGTCTCGGCCTGTCCGTGGCCGGTGCGATCTCGATCCTGGGGGCGACGCTGTGGTGGGGCGTGAGCACCGACGGCGACGCGAAGTAGCGGCAGTGGCTACGACAGGAACCGCTCGAACAGGTTCTTGGTCATCCGCTGCACTCGCGCGTCGGGACCGGGTGGCGTGCCGCCGTGGGCGCTGGGGCGCAGATAACCGGGCGGCTCGCTCAGTCCATCGGACCACCAGATCGTCGCGGCGTTGAAGACCAAATTCCGCTTGGGGCCGGGATAGATTGTCGCTGTGTACTCGACATCGCGAGCCGCACCGCGCGAGAAAACTGGCCCGCGGGCCAGCACTTCGAGGCCGGCGATCTCGGCCAGCGGCGGACCGTGATGCTCCCAGCCGACGAGCCCCTTGATCGAATCGCCGTTTTTCATTCCCGTTCCGGCAAACAGCCAATGCTTGCCCTCCGTGCAGGTCCAGTCGGCCGTGCCATTGGCGGGCGAAGTGGTTCCCGCGCCCATCAGGGCCGCGGCGCTGGGGCCGTGCTGCTTCCAGGGAGTGGCAAAGGTCCGCTCGCGCTCGGAGTTCGGTCCGCCGAACTTGCCGATCCGTTCGATCGTGCGATCCGCCGCGCCGCCGGCAGCGGCGCGAATGTCGAGCACGCCATCGACCGAGTTGCCGCTGAAGAATGCGGCATTCACCCCCGCGTCGATCGCCCGCTTCACGTTCTGGTACATCGCCAGCGACCAGTATTCGTCGTGGCCGACCGAGATCAGCGAGCGGGCCTTGAGCAGCCGCTCGGGGCGGGCGTGTGTGTCGAGGTTGGAGATATACGATACGTCATAACCCTGTTGCTCCATCCAATACGCCAGCGGAAATTCCCACAGCAGGAATTCGCCGGAACCTTGCGAAAGCGGCGCGTCGAAGATTTGCCGGTAGCGGCCATAGGGGCGGTCGAAGCTGACGGCGACTCCCGGCCCGGTGTACCAGTTGTGCGGCGGCGTGCCGTCGTCGTACAGCGACCACAGGTCGGGCCAGCGATTGTACGCGGCCCAGGTCGTGTCGGAGCACTGGAAGAGGAAGTCGCACTCGCGCTCGTCGCGGACGATGAACACGACGTAGCTCTGCGTCTGCTCCCGCTGCTCGGTGAGCTTGCCCAGATAGACGCCGCTGGGCCAGTCGCTGCCGATCGTCAGCGTCAGGGCCGTCTCCCACTGGCACTGGCGGATGCGCACGTCGCCGACCGGCGGATCGGGCTGCGGCGAACCGGCCAGTGGGCCGAACCGCTCGATCAGCCGGCCGCCCAGGCCGCTGTAGTAACCCAGCCGATACAGGTCGAGCGTGAATTTGGCCGGCGGGTTCGTGCTGACCTTGATCTCCAGCTTTTCACCCGCGGCCACGCTCGTCCGCGAGCAATAGCCTTCGATCCACGGGCAACGGATCTTGTTCGCCGGATCGACCCGGGCATTGGTCAGTAACCAGTCGCGCGTGCCCAGCTTGGCGTTCTCGTCGCGCACACGGCTGCTCGCCGCCACGGCCGATCTGGCCGCCAGAGCCGCCAATCCGCCTGCTCCGGTTCCAATCAGAAAATCGCGCCGCTTCATAGCTTGGCTAAAAAATGCCCAACTGATCCCGTGCTTCCTGGGTCATCTTATCGGGTGTCCACGGCGGATCGAGGACGACCTTGACTTCGACGTCGCCCATGCCCGGCAGTTGGCCGAGGACTTGCTTGCTGTTGGCGATGAGCTGCGGGCCGGCGGGGCACATCGGGCTGGTCATCGTCATCTCGATCTTGCAGTTCGTCTTTTCGGCGACGGGCAAGAGATCGACGTTATAGATCAGCCCCAGATCGACGATGTTGATGAACAGCTCCGGGTCGATCACCTTCTTCAGCTCTTCGCGGACGAGGTCTTCGCTGATCGTGCCGATGGCGTGCGGGTCTTTCGCCGCCGGCGGCTTGGGATCGGGCATGGGGTTGAGGGCCTGCTCCACCGTCTTGGTCTCGGTGGCCGGGGTATTCACCACCTGCTTCGGCGCTCCGCTGACTGCGGGCGGCGCTTGTTTAGCCAATTCGCCTGGCTCGCAGATGCGCACGAGAATATCGTCGCCTTCGACCTTCACTTCATGCGCCGCCGTATCGACCGTCGCCGGCATCGTCAGCGCCTTGCCGGTGCGAATATCGAACTTGGCCCCATGCCGCGGGCAGGCAATCGCGTGATCAGCCAGTTTGCCCTCGGACAGTGGCCCGCCGTCGTGCGTGCAGACGTCGTCCAGGCAGAAATACTGCCCACCCACGCGGAACAACACCACGATCCGCTCATCGACCTCCAGCAGCAACTGGCCGGGATCGGAAAGATCGGACGATTTTGCAACGCGGACGAATTCGGACATGGTTCTCGTGGGGCGGGCCTCTGGCCTGCCCTGTAATTTATTCGGGCAGGCCCGAGGCCCGCCCCACGGTTACAGGTATTCGCGTACTCGCCTCAAAATCGCCTGGCCCAGCGCCTCGCGGACAGATTCGATCGTGATGCGATCAAAAATCTGCTGGAAAAAGCCGCTGACGATCAGGCGGGTGGCTTCTTTGCGGGTCAGGCCGCGGGATTGGGCGTAGAAGATCAGCTCTTCATCGACCTTGCCCGTGGTGGAGCCGTGCGTGCAGCGGACGTCGTCGCATTGAATTTCCAGGCCGGGGATCGAATCGGCCCGCGCGGCGGCCGAGAGCAGCAGGTTGTCGTTCCGCTGGTAGCCGTTGGTTTTGGCGGCCAGCGGATCGACCTTGATCATCCCCCGCCAGACGGTTCGCGAGCTGTCTTGCAGGGCCGATTTGTAGAGGAAGTCGCTGCGGCAATCGGGGGCGGCGTGGTGCTGGAGCGTGTGATACGAGATGTGCTGCTTGCCTTCGGTGAACAGGACGCCGTTCACCTGGCACTCCGCCCCGCGCCCGACCAGCTCGACGTGCTGGTTCACCTTCGACAGCCGGCTGCCGATGGCGGCGATCGTCCACTGGATGCCGGCGTCCTTGCCAACGATCGCCTTCTGGTGGGCGAAGTTCCACACGCCGTGGCCCCAGTTCTGCAGGCTGACCAGCCGCAGCCGTGAAACCGGGGCGAGGATCACTTCGGTCGCACCGCAGTGAAAGCCGCCATCCGGTTGCGCGTGGCTGGCCGTCTCGCAGATGACCGTCGCTTCCGCGCCTTCTTCGAGCACGATCAGCGTATGGCCCAGATCGACGCCGCCGGCTTCCATCGCCGACAGGCAATGCAGCGGCTCATCGATCGCGATGCCCCGCGGCACATAGACCAGGTGCCCGCCCGACCAGCAGGCCGCGTGCAGGGCCGCGAACTTGTCGTAGGTCGGATCGACGGCCCGCGTGAACAGGTGCTTCTTGATCAGGTCGCCGTGCGATTGCACCAGCTCGTCGAGGCTGCCGAAGAGGACGCCCTTTTCGGCCCACTTGGCTTTGAGTTGCGAATGCGTCGGCTGGCTGTCGAGTGCGGCGGTGCTGCCCGCGAGCTCGACGCCTTCGGTCAGCAGCGGCTGCACTCCCTCGCTGGCGCGTCGGGTTAGTGTGTCAGCGGTCGGCAGCCCGAACTGATTCAGCTTGAACAGCCGGATGTCGGTACGAATCCACTCTTCTTCGTTGCGCTGCGGCCAGTCTTTCGCTTGAAACGACTGCCAGGCTTCACGGCGCTGCTCGATCAGCCACGAGGGTTCGCTGCGGGCGTGGAGAAAGACCTCGAAGGACTGCTGGTCGATTCCACTCTTAGCTGTGGCAACGCTCATGTAATTAAGTGGTCAAAGAGCCCGCACAGTCTCGCAGAGATGTAAGCAGGCGATTCCAAGCATCTATTTCGATGCTAAATGCCTCGTCAACCACCTGCTCCTCACTGTTGGACCTGCTTCGTACTTGCGATTCAAACTCGGTCTGGCTAATCGTGGCAGACATATGGTAGCCATGTGCCAGCTTCGCATCGTGTCGGAATTGGTTTACTGAAAACGCCATTTCACTCGCAGTCATTGCGCCAACTCCAACGCCACCGAAAAAGTTCTCAGCGGCACAGAAATCAACCGGCGCAAAGTACATTGCCGGACGCTTCCGAGCATGTTCGAGCATCTCCAGGACCCTTGAGACGATGGCTACCCGTTCGATGCTCAAATTCGGAGCCATTACCCCACGGAGCCTTCCATCTGCAACTGGATCAGCCGGTTCATTTCCACGGCGTATTCCATTGGCAGCTCTTTCACCAGGGGCTCGATGAAGCCGTTGACGATCATGGCGCTGGCTTCGGGCTCGGAGAGGCCACGGCTCATCAAGTAGAAGAGCTGCTCCTCGCCGATCCGCGAGACGCTGGCCTCGTGGCCGACGGAGACGTCCTGCTCGGAAATTTCGATGTAGGGATACGTGTCGCTGCGGCTCTTGGCATCGAGGATCAGAGCGTCGCAGACCACGTTGCACTTGGTGTTCTTAGCGCCCTTCTCGACCTTCACGAGGCCGCGATAGCTGGCCTGGCCGCCGTTTTTGCTGATCGACTTGCTGATGATCTGGCCCGTGGTGTTGGGGGCGCAGTGGACGAGCTTGGCCCCGGCGTCCTGATGCTGGCCCGCGCCGGCGAAGGCGATTGAGAGAATCTCGCCGTGAGCGCCGGGCTCCATCATATAGACGGCCGGATACTTCATCGTCAGCCGGCTGCCGAGGTTGCCGTCGATCCACTCCATCGTGGCGTCGGCGTAGGCCATCGCCCGCTTGGTGACGAGGTTGTAGATGTTGTTGGCCCAGTTCTGGATCGTGGTGTAGCGGCAGCGAGCGCCGCGCTTAACCAAAATCTCGACCACAGCTGAGTGCAGGCTCTCGCTGGAATACATCGGGGCCGTGCAGCCCTCGACGTAGTGCACGCTGGCCCCTTCATCGACGATGATCAGCGTCCGCTCGAACTGGCCCATCCGCTCGGCGTTGATGCGGAAATAGGCCTGCAGCGGGAAGTCGATCTTCACGCCCTTGGGAATGTAAATGAACGAGCCGCCCGACCAAACGGCCGAGTTGAGGGCCGCGAACTTGTTGTCGTCGGCGGGGATGACCGTCGCCAGGTACTCGCGGACCAGGTCGGGATGCTCGCGGACGGCCGAGTCGGTGTCGGTGAAGATGACGCCCTTGTTGGCCAGGTCTTCCTTCAGCGAGCCGTAGATCACTTCGCTCTCGAACTGGGCCTTCACGCCGGAGAGAAACTTCTTCTCGGCCTCGGGAATGCCCAGGCGGTCGAAGGTCTTCTTGATTTCCTCCGGCACGTCATCCCAGGTCTTCCCCTGATGATCGGCGGGCTTCAAGTAGTAATAGATGTCCTGGAAGTCGAGCGCGATGTCGCCGCCCCACTTGGGCATCTTCTTCTGAAAGAAAATCTCCAGGGCCTTCAGCCGAAAGTCGCGCATCCACTCCGGCTCGCCCTTCATCTCGGAAATCTGAGTGACGATCTCGGCATCCAGACCCTTGCGGGCGCGGAACACCGGCTTGCTGTCCGTGTGGAAGTCGTACTTGTTGATCTCGCCAACGGGATCGGCGGCGAGGGGCGGAGTGAGGATATCGGTAGCCATGATTATTTGGTTGTTCGAGGAGCGCGACCAATGATCGCGGCTTTGTCAGGCGACGGCCGCAGCGGCTTCTTCTTTTTCCACCATCTGCCGATTCGCTTGCTCGGCGTCGGGATAGGTGCGGCGGATGCGGTCGTAGCCTTGGGTGTGCAATTCGTTGGCCAATTCCATGCCGCGGCTGCTCTCGACGATGCGTCCGCCGAGGATGACGTGCGTGAAATCGGGCGGGTTGTGCTCCAACAGCTTGTCGTGGTGCGTGATGATCAAGAGGCCCATCTTCTCGCGGCCGATCTCGGCGATCGATTGGCTGGCCAGCCGCACCGCGTCGGCGTCCAGGCCGCTGTCTGTCTCGTCGAGGATCGCAATCTTCGGCTGCAGCATCGCAAGCTGCAAAATCTCGGCCCGCTTCATCTCGCCGCCGGAGAAACCGTCGTTGACGTAACGGCGGGCGAACTCGGGGGCCATGCGGAGCTGTTCCATCTTGCCCTTGAGCTCCTTGCGGAACTCGCGCATCGGCATCAGCTCCTCGCCCTCCTTGCGGTCCGGCTTGCGGACGTTGGTGGAGGCATGCCGCAAAAAGTCGGCCAGCTTCACGCCCGGAATCGCCACCGGCCGCTGGAAGGCATAGAACAAGCCGAGCCGCGCCCGCTCATCCGGCGCTTTTTCGAGCAAGTCCTCGCCGTTGAGCGTCATCGAGCCGGCGGTCACCGCGTACTTCGGGTGGCCCATGATGACCAGCCCCAGCGTGCTCTTGCCGGAGCCGTTCGGCCCCATCAGCGCGTGCGTCTCGCCGCGGTTGATCGTCAGGTTCACGCCACGGAGGATCGGCTTGCCCTCGACGGCTACGTGCAGGTTTTCGATTTTCAGTGTGTCGGTCATTGGTCCATTCTGTAGGGAACGCCCTCTGTGGCGTTCCCAGCGGCGGGAAACGGCGTCAACTCGCAGTTCGCGGAACGCCACGGAGGGCGTTCCCTACAGCGCCTGCGGAGTGCGTTGTCAGCGCTAACCCGTTATCTTTTGGTGGTCATACAGCGGCGTGCCGCCTTCGACGGCGGGTTCCACGTAGCCGCTGTGGTGCGGGATCGGCAACTCGTCCTCGACCTTCGGGCCGATGCGGCCGGCGGTCGAGAGGAAGTGGCCAAAGCCTTCGCCGGTCTTCGCCTTGCCCATCTTGTGGCCGCGAATTTTGTCTTGGATCCGCATCAGCCCTTCGAGCAGAGCTTCGGGCCGTGGCGGGCAGCCGGGGACATAGACATCGACCGGGACGACCAGATCGACGCCCTTCACGACGTGATAGCCCCACTTGAAGTACGGCCCGCCGCCGACGGTGCAAGCACCCATCGCGATGACGAATTTCGGGTCGGGCATCATGTTGTAGAGGCGGCGAACGCGGCTGGCCATTTTGTAGGTCACCGTGCCGGCCACGATCATCAAGTCGGCCTGCCGCGGCGTCGCGCGAAACGCGCCTGCGCCGAAGCGGTCCATGTCGTAGCGGCTGGCGCCGGCGGCCATCATCTCGATGGCGCAACAGGCGAGGCCAAACGTCATCGGCCAGATGCTCGCCTGGCGACCCCAATTGATCGCCTGCTCGAGCGTGGTTGTGATGACGTTTTCTTCCAGCCGCCCTTCGATCCAGGGCTGCACGCGAATGTTCTGGTTCATGGTCTGCTCGCTAGTTCGATTCAGTTCAAACCGCGTAGTTTAATCGGTCATTTCTGGCAAGGGCAGGCCAGAGGCCTACCCCACGTGCGACGGTTCAAAGGTGCAACAGTTGTGCCCGTCGAGGCGGCAGTTGCTCAGCTTCAAATTCTCGCCGACGAGCTCGGAGAACATCATCCGCTCCATGGAGCAGACACTGCGATCCTGCTCGGCCAATTCCGGGTACGGGCAAGCCCGCGCCTGGAGCAGCGGCAAGTCGTTCTGCCGCTCGACATCGAATGGAATCTGCCGCTCGCGGAACATCTCGGCCAGCGACTCCAGCTTCTCCTCCGTCGTTGAACCGCGAATGCGGCTGGCGTACAACGACGCCAGCCGGCCGCCGATCCGCTGCAAGAGCCCGCGGCGGACTTCCGGGTCTTTGATCTCCCGGATCTCCTGCCACAAGGCGATCGCCAGATCGGCAAAGTTCGCTCCAGCCCGCCGCCGGCCTTTCTCCGTCAGTTGATACCGATGCACCGGCCGCCCGCGGCTGATCCGCTGCGTCTGACGCTCAATATCACGCTGGGCCAACAGCCGCGTCAGCCTTTGCCGCACAGCGGTCGCCGTAACCTCCATTGCCGCAGTCAGTTGCGCAACACTGAGCGGCCCGTGCTTCCGCAGCAAATCGAGGAGCCCAACGTCGGAGGTTTCAGTTTCGGTAGCCATTGGCGATCTTCCCAGTCAATCATATCGCCTGGCAGGTATTTGACAATAGTCTATGCGAAAAAGAGAGGCCTTTCACTGGTTGTCTCAAACCTTGTGGCAGTAAGGGGTTATGGCAGAGTCGGTAGCGCGAACCCATTGGTTCGTGCCCAGTGCCTTGCTCGGCTCGAACCAATGGGTTCGAGCTACTGCGCGGAATTCGGAGCCTGGCCGCGATTTCGCCAGTAGAGATAGACCGGCATTCCGGTCAACACAATGCATAGGCCCGGCCAGGTGTAGAGCGGCTTCACGACCAGCAAGTCCACCATCACGAGCACGCATAGCACGACGTACAGGGCCGGCAGCACCGGATAGCCAACGGCCCGATAGGGTCGTTCGGCAGCGGGCCGCCGTACGCGGAGAATGAACAGGCCAATTACCGTGAGTGCGTAAAACAGCAGCGCCGCGAAGATGACGTAGTCGAGCAACTGCCCATAAGTGCCGGAGAAAACCAAGAGCACGGACCACACGCCCTGCAGGATCAGCCCCGCCGCGGGCACGCCGCGGGCGTTGAGACGGCCCGCCGACTGAAAGAACAGCCGGTCCTGGGCCATAGCATAGTACAGCCGCGGTCCCATCAGGATCAGGCCATTCACGCAGCCGAAGGTGGAGACCATGATGGCGATCGCCATCGCCGGCGCGCCGTATTGCGATGAGACCTTTTCGAGGACGGCGGTGCCGACGCGGTCGTCTTTGGCATGGGCGATGCCGCGCTCCATGACCGTTTGTCCGTCTTTCACCCCACCGATGGGCAAAGCGGAGAGATAGGCGACGTTGGCGAGCAGATAGAGCGCGATCACCAAACCCGTACCGAGCACCATGCTGAGGGGCAGATTGCGCTGCGGGTTCTTCGTTTCGCCGGCGGTGAACGTCACGTTGTTCCAGGCGTCGGCCGAGAAAAGTGCGCCGACCATCGCCCCGCCCACGACCATGAAGGCCGGCAGCAGCGTTCCTGGCGCGATCCACGCGAACTTCTGATGTGCTGCGGTCTTGGCGATGCCGCTCCACAAATCTTGCCAATTCGCGCGGATGATCTCGGCGTTGGCGGCCACCGTCAGTCCGACCACAATGAGCAGGATGAGCGCTACGGTCTTGGCGACCGTGAAGATGTTCTGAATCCACTTGCCCGTCGTTACGCCGCTGCAATTCACGGCGGTCAGCAGCACAATGAGGGCGGCGCCGACGCACTGACCCGCCGTAACCTGCCAGGTACCAACCGCCAGCAGCACGTTGGTCGTGCCGAGATCGGGCACGAGCACGCCCAGGAATTTGGCAAACGCAACCGCGACGGCGGCGATGGTGCCGGTTTGAATGACCAGGAACAGCGTCCAGCCGTAGAGGAAGCCGAACAGCGGCCCGTAGGCTTCGCGGAGATAGACGTATTGACCGCCGGCATGCGGCATCATGGCCGCCAGCTCGGCATAGCTCAGCGCTCCGATCACCGTCATCAGGCCAGCGAGAGCCCACACGGTTAGCAGCCAGCCGGACGTGCCCACGTCGCGGGAAATGTCGGCCGAGACAATGAAGATGCCGGAGCCGATCATCGCCCCTGCGACGAGCATCGTGGCATCAAACAGCCCAATCCGCCGCTGAAAGCCCGAGTCGTCAGTCGCGGACACGGTGGATGACATGGGGGGACTGGTATTCATCGCGGCAGCTGTTTATCGCGGCGACACGTGCTCGCTCAGCCTCAAACCGATTTGCCTGCGCGCAGCTCCTGGCCCAGCGTGCTGTGACGCATGCCGTAGCTGAAGTAGATGACCAGGCCCAGCACGAGCCAGGCAATCAACCGCCACCAATTGGCCGCCGGCAGCGAGAGCATGAGCAAAAGACAACTCATGATGCCCAGGATCGGCACCACCGGCACCAGCGGGCAGCGGAAGGGACGGTGTGCGTCGGGGTTCGTACGACGCATGATGAGCACCGCTCCGCACACAATGATAAAGGCAAACAGTGTCCCGATGTTGGTGAGGTGCAGCAACGCGTCGATCGGCAACAGGCCGGCCAGGACTGCGACAAAAACACCAATCATAATGGTGCTGATCCACGGCGTTTTGAATGTGGGATGCACCGAAGCAAAAATCGCCTTGGGCACCAGTCCATCGCGGGCCATTGCCAGGAACACGCGGGGAGCGCTGAGCATCATCACCAGCAGCACGGATGTGATGCCGGCCACGCCGGCGGTCGCGATGATGCCCTCGGCCCAGCGGATTCCCTTTTTGGCGAACGCATCGGAGACTCCCGCATTCACGTCGATCTGATCATACTTGACCATTCCCGTGAGCACAGCGACGACGCCGATATATAACACAGTGCAAATCAGCAGCGACGCGATGATTCCAATCGGTACGTCGCGCTGCGGCTTTTTCGCCTCTTCGGCGTGGGTCGACACGGAGTCGAAACCGATATAGGCGAAAAAGATGATGGCCGCCCCCGCCAGCATTCCTAACGGCTTGCCGCCTTCCGTGTGTTGGCCATGCACGTTCCAACCAAAAAAGTTGATGCCCGTCCAACCATAGGGAGCGAACGGCTTCCAATTCTCCGGATTCACGAAAAACACTCCGACGCCGATCACAAACAATACCGCGGCGAGCTTGATGCCAACCATCAGCGAATTGAATCCGGCGCTCTCTTGAATCCCCTTGACGAGAATGGCGGTGACCACGATCACAACGAGCACCGCCGGAAGATTGATGTACGAGCCAGTGCTCTCAAAGTGGCCCCCAAACCAGCTCGCTTTGTCTTCGACAAATTTGAGCGCCGCGCCTCGGAGCTGCGGAGGCAAGTGAATGTTCATCGTGCCCAGGACCCTTTGAAAATATGACGACCAACCGTTGGCCACGGTCGCAGCGCCGACGGCATATTCGAGTACGAGATCCCAGCCGATGATCCAGGCGAACAGTTCGCCCATCGTGGTGTAGGCGTAGGTATAAGCGCTGCCGGCCACAGGCGCCATCGAGGCGAACTCGGCGTAGCATAGGGCCGCAAAGATGCACGTCAGTCCGGCGACCATGTAGGAGACCATCAGCGCCGGGCCGGCGGTTGTATTCGCCGCTTCGCCGGTGGCGACAAAAATCCCCGCGCCGATGACAGCGCCGATGCCCAGGGCCGTCAAATTGACCGGCCCGAGCGCACGCTTCAAGCGGTTGTCGCTCTCCATGTCGGCGAGCAGCGTCTTGAGCGACTTGGTAGCAAACAGTTGCGACATTCAGGCCTCCAGATGCAGTGTCAGCGCAGCGGGAATCGTCGGCGGAGAAGCGTGTTAAGTATCTTCGCCGGCTATCTAGCGTCAAGCGGAAAACGGCCGCGGCTGTTTCAGCTATTCACGCGGGAAGTGCTGCTCGACGACGGCGAGGAAGTCGGCGCGATTGGCGGCGTGGGCGACGTAGGTGCGGAAGAAGCGGGCGCCGGTTTTGCCTTGGGCGTAGTTGCAGGCAAATTTCCGCATCAGCAGCGTGCCCTTGGCATCACCGAAGCGGCGGCAGCAGAGCTCGTAGTGCCAGAGCATGGCTTCTTTTTGCTGCGCAAGAGTAGGCTCGGGCGGGATGGGTTCGCCACGGAGGGCGGCGGCGGCCTGGGCGAAGAGCCACGGCCGACCGAGCGAGGCGCGGGCGATCATTACGCCATCGACGTTGTAGCGGCGGAAGGCCTCCACGACCTTCTCGGCCGAATCGAGGTCGCCGTTTCCAATCAGCGGGATGCGTTTGAGATGCTGCTTGATCTCGGCAATCTGGTTCCAGTCGGCCGTGCCCTTGAAAAAGTCGGCGGCGACTCGGCCGTGGACCGTCAGCGCCGCCGCGCCGGCCGCTTCGACGGCCTGTGCGACTTCGAAGCAAGTCAGCCGGTCGCGCGAGCAGCCCAGGCGAATTTTGGCAGTCACCGGCGTCGGCCGGCAGGCTTCGACGACCTTCGAGACGATGGCGTGAATCCGGTCGGGATAAGTGAGCAAGTAGGAGCCGCTGTGGGCCTTTTCGGTCACGTCCCGCACCGGGCAGCCGAAGTTGATATCGACGACGCTAACCTGGTACTCGTTGGCCAGCCGCTCGCCGACCTTGGCCAGCGTCTCGGGATCGTTGTCCCACATTTGCACGGCCAGTGGCCGGGCCTCTTCCTTGACGCCCCACAGCCGCTCGGGATGCTCCGCTTCGTTTTTGTCCATCCAGACGAAGCCGCGGGCCGAGACCATTTCGGTCGCTTGCAGTCCCGCCCCGCCGTATTCGCGCACGATCTGCCGATAGGCAAAGTTGGTATAACCCGCCATCGGCGCCTGCAGAATCGGCGGATCGACCAGCAGCGGGCCGATGTATAGCGGTTCGATCTGCGGCAGTGGTTCGGCGAGGAGCATGTTTGTAGTCTGGCCGTCTTAGTAGTGCCGCGCCAAGCCCGATGGAGCCGTGACGGAGGGACGGTGGGACGGAGAGACAGAGGGACGGAGAGATTTGGACTTCCCTCTGTCGCTCCGTCACTCCTTCCCTCCCTCGCGCATGCGTCCGCTGCGGTCTGCTTGCCACATCTTCCCGGATTGCACCTCCAGCGCCGTCAGCCAGCCGCCGCCGTGGCAGAAGGTGTCGAGGCAGATCACGTGGCCCAGGTCGAAAATCTCGGCCGTCTTTTGCGAGGTGTGGCCGACGATGGCGATCTTGCCGTTGTCGTGCGGGCCGGGCGTATGGAAAAACAGGTGCTCCCAAAAAAGCAAGTAGTCGGGCTGCTCATCGAGCGGCACGTCGGCGGCGTAGTTGGCGTGGACGAAGAAGTGAGTGGCTGTTTCGTAGTACCGCCGGCAGCGGCGAATGAAGTCCAAGTGCTCGGGCACTACGCCGGCCAGACGGCCGCCGTAGCTGCGGACCGTGGCGTCGCCGCCGCATTCCAGCCAAGGAGCGATCATCCGCGGATTGGCGATTGCGTCCAGCAGCATCAGCTCGTGGTTGCCCAAAATCGGCACCACCTGGCACTGTTTTTCGAGATCCAGGATGAGGTCGATCACGCCCCGGCTATCCGGCCCGCGATCGACATAGTCGCCCAGCGGCACGAGCGTGTCGTCCGCCGCCGGCTGAATCGCCGCCACCAGTGCGCGGAGCGCCGCCGAGCAGCCGTGAATGTCGCCGATGGCAATGGTGCGGGACATGCTTCGTGGATTCTCTGGCCTGCTGGCGAGCGCGGGCGGGCTGGGATAGGTTAGCCGAAAACCGTGGGGTAGGCTTCTGGCCTGCCGAGTCAAAAAACACGGGCAGGCCAGAGGCCCGCCCCACCTTCCTATGTCACTCCTCGATTTTAACGCCGCCTATCCCCGCGGGCGGCAGCAACGGCTGCTGGCTGAAATGCAGCGGCTGAAGCTCGATTTGGTGATTGTCCAGACGATCGAGCAAGTGCAGTGGCTGACCGGGGCGCGCTATCCGTGGACCATGTCGCCGCTGGCCGCGTTGCGAGCGGACGGACATTTGACGGTTGTCGCGCCAAAAAAGCCGATCTTGGAAGCCGCGGCCCACGAGATCGTCAACTATGAAGCCCAGTGGCACAGCACGCTCCGCAACGATCAGCGGGAAGCCGCGAGCGTGGAATTGCTCAAGGCCCTGCCCAACAAGGCGGCCTTGAAGCGGATTGGCGTCGAGTTTTCGTGCTTCACCTCGCACCTGGCAGCGCTGCCGGGCGAGCGGGTTGATATTGAGCCGTCGCTATTTCGCCTTCGCCGCCGTAAAGATCCCGACGAGCTGGCCCGGATCAAGAAGGCGATCGCCGGGACTGAGAAAATGTACGCACTCGCGCGGAAGATCATCGAGCCAGGGATCACCGAGATCGAAGTCTTCAACCGGCTGCAAGCGGCTGCGGTGGAAGAATACGGCGAGATGCTTACCGGCACGGGCAACGACTATCAATGCGGCGCTCGCGGCGGATCGCCCCGGAACAACCGCAAGGCGCAAGACGGTGAACTTTATATCCTCGACTTGGGTCCAGCCTTTCGCGGCTACTTCTCGGACAATTCGCGGGCGATCGCGGTGAACGGCAACCCGACCGAAGCCCAGCAGACGGCGTGGACCTATGTCATGAAGGTCTTCAAACACATTGAGGCGACCGTGAAGCCGGGCAAGAATTGCCAGGAGCTGTTTCACGAGGCCCAAGCGATCTTGAACGATGCCCCCGTCGGCATCTTCAACCACCACCTCGGCCACGGCATCGGCCTCAACCCCCACGAAGCCCCGCACCTCAACCCGCACTGGAACGATACGTTCGAGGTAGGCGATGTCTTCACCTGCGAGCCGGGCCTGTACGACGAACAGCAACTTCGCGCGGGGATGCG